>VFQT010004333.1_pt1 | contig 11979 bp, 9 predicted proteins | sample 3512381 | NCBI WGS metagenome assembly VFQT01 (sample SAMN10412376, study PRJNA504923) | tailings metagenome | isolation source: Relicate 2 Philex TSF3 active mining site | place: Philippines: Tuba, Benguet | collected 2017-08-29 | reverse complement strand
ACCTACCCGCCCTATGGCTATGTGCGCTTCTGCCAATACTTTCCGGCGGAGTGCAAGTCGGGCCCCCTGGCGGAGGCCCGGATCGCGCTTTCGCCCATCCGTTTGCTGGACCTGGATACGGTCAACCGCCAAGTGAACAAGGCGATCGAGCCGACCAGCGATCTGGAGATCTATGGCGAGACCGAACGCTGGACGATCCCGACGACCAAGGGCGACTGCGAGGATTACGCGCTGTTGAAGCGCAAGATCCTCATCGAGCGGGGCTGGCCGATATCCTCGCTGCTGATGACGGTCGTCCGCGACGAGAAGGGCGAGGGACACGCGGTCTTGACGGCCCGGACTGCCCAAGGGGACTATGTGCTCGACAACAAGACGGACGAGATCCGCCTGTGGCAGAAGACGCCGTACACCTACATCATGCGGCAATCCTACATCGACCCGAACGTGTGGGTGTCGCTCGATCCGTCCGACGAGGAAAAGCCGGCCCTTCTGGCAGGCGTGCGCAGGCGCCGCTGAATCCCGCAACCGTCGAGGCCGCGTTGCACAGGGGTTGGCGCAATGCCGCATGTCTTGCGGATCTCGATCGTTTGAAGCCTCCGGGCGATGGCAGTAAGGTGGCGGGGATGTTTTCCTGCCCTCGCCGATCGGCCGATTCATGACGCGCCAGCAAAGTCCGACAGACAAGGATGCACACGTATTCCGATCAGCATCGGACACCGTGACGTTGTCGGCTGACCGGCTCGATGCCTATCTGCAGTCCATCGGACTTCCACGCGACAAGAGCGAGCCCATCCTCCAATTCGGTACCGGCCTCGCCAACGTGAACTATCGCCTGAAAGCAGGCGGCCGCTGGCTCGTCCTGCGCCGGCCGCCCGATGGCGATCTGCCGCCCGGCGCGCACGACATGGCGCGCGAGCATCGCATCCTGTCGCGATTGTGGCAGGCCCTGCCGCTCGCGCCGCGCAGCTTCCATCTGTGCGAGGACCGCGCGGTCCTCGGGGTTCCGTTCCAACTCATCGCGTATCATCCCGGCCTGGTTCTGAAGGGCGACGACCAGCGCCCGTTCGCCGGCAAGCCCGAGGTTGCAGCGCGCACAGGACGCATGCTCGTGGAGACGCTGATCGCCGTGCATCGCGTGGATGTCGCGGCGGTGGGCCTGGCCGATCTCGGAAGGCCGGAGGGCTTCCTGAAACGCGCCATCAAGGGATGGCGTGGGCGCGGCGAACGGCTCGATCTGTCCGATGCCGTCGCGGGTCTCATCAGAGAACTCGGAGACTGGCTCGATGCCCAGTCGTTCGCCGACCGGGCGCCGACGCTCCTACACTCCGACTTCAAACTAGACAATCTCATTCTCGATCCCGACACGCTGCAGCCCGTCGCCATCGTCGACTGGGACATGGGCACGCGCGGTGACCCGTTGTTCGATCTCGCGACCATGCTCAGCTATTGGACCGAGCCGGACGATCCCCGCTGCATGCACGAGATGCGACAGATGCCGACGGCAGCCCCCGGCTTCCAAAGGCGGGCGGAGATCGTCGCAATGTACGGACGTCTCACGGGCATCGACGTCTCCGATTTCCGCGCCGTGCGGGTGATCGCCATCTACAAACTCGCCGTCGTGCTGCTCCAGCTCAATGCGCTTTGGCGGCGCGGCGCGGCAAAGGGTGACGACTACAAGGATCTGGACCGCATCGCCCGCGAGCTGCTCGAGTTCGCCAAGGACATCTCGAGCGGACGTGCCGACTGAGAGAAAGCTCAGGTACGCTACGCCCGCAGAACGCCCAGAGGAGAGGGAAACCCCATGGACTTCAACATCGACAAACCGCTCGCCGAGTTGCGCGACCGCGTTTCGGCGTTCGTACGCGAAAAGATCATTCCCTTCGAAAACGATCCCCGCTGGGGGGTGCACGGTGTCGCCGAGGATCTGCGGCACGATCTCAATCGCGTCGCCAAAGAGGCCGGGCTTCTCGGTATCAACTCTCCGAAAGAATACGGAGGCATGGGTTTCTCGCATTTCGAGCAAGCCGTGATCTTCGAAGCGGCCGGCTATTCGATCCTGGGACCGATCGCCCTGCACTTCCATGCGCCCGACGAGGGCAATATCCATCTCATGCACAAGGTGGCGTCACCGGCTCAGAAGGAAAAATACCTCAAGCGGCTCGCGACCGGCGAGGTTCGCTCCTGCTTCGCGATGACGGAGCCCGAGGGCGGCGCCGGCGCCGATCCCCTTCTGCTCAAGACGACGGCCACGCCCGACGGCAACGGCTTCATCATCAACGGCCGCAAGTCGCTGATCACGGGCGGCGAGGGCGCATCGTTCGCGATCATCATGGCGCGCACGGGCGACGGCCCGACCGACTGCACGATGTTCCTGACGGAGCTGCCCAATCCCGCCTTCAAGATCCATCGCGTGCTCGACTCGATGGACACGAGCTTCATGGGCGGTCATGCCGTCATCGACATCGAGAACCTGCGCGTTTCGGGCGACGACATCCTGGGCGAGATGGGCAAGGGCTTCCAGTACGCGCAGGTGCGGCTAGCGCCCGCACGCCTCACGCACTGCATGCGCTGGCTTGGCTCGGCGATCCGCGCTCACGACACGGCCACCGAATATGCGCGCAAGCGCATGTCGTTCGGCAAGACGCTCGGCGAGCATCAGGGCGTGTCGTTCATGCTGGCCGACAATGCCATGGACATTCACACCAGCCGCCTTGCCATCTGGCAGTGCGCCTGGCTGCTGGACCAGGGCGATCCCGCCTCCAACGAAAGCTCCATGGCCAAGGTTCTGTGCTCCGAGGCGATCTTCCGTGTGGTCGATCGCTCGATGCAGATCCTCGGCGGGCACGGTGTGACACGCGACTACGTGGTGGAGCGCATCTTCCGCGACGTGCGCGCCTTCCGCATCTATGATGGCCCCTCCGAGGTGCACCGTCATGCACTCGGCCGCCGCATCATCAAGGGCACCCGCAAGACGGCGGCGAAAGCGCACTGAGCGATCGCGCTGCAACGGGCGGCGACGGGCGGCTGCGATGTCCGCCCGTCAAAGATCACTGGCCGTTCCCAGGGCTCCCGTGTAGGCTCCAGCTGCTTCGAAATGCCACGTGCGCGTCCTTGGGATGCGCACGGAGAGCCGGCACCTGGAGGAAACCATGCTTTACGAGCTCCGCGTCTACGACTGTTGCCCTGGCCGCCTGCCGGCCTTGCTGAACCGATTCCAGAACACGACACTGGCAATCTGGGAGCGCCACGGCATTCGTCAAGCCGGCTTCTGGACCACCGTGATCGGCGACAGCAATCAGCAGCTCACATACATGCTGCAGTGGAACAGCCTCGCCGAGCGCGAGGAGAAGTGGGCCAAATTCATGGCCGATCCCGAGTGGATCGAAAAGCGCGCGGCCAGCGAGAAGGACGCGCCGATCGTGGCCAACGTACACAGCCAGATACTCGCACCGACGGCGTTCTCGAGCGTGAAATAATAACGCACGCCGTAACCGGGATGAAGATCGTCTTTCACGGACGTAACGCGAAAGCGTTCATGCCCGGCTTCGCCGAAATGGTGGGGCCGGGTCATGACATCTCGTCCGTGTCGGACACGGTTGCCACCGACGAGGAGGCCGAAGCCTTTCGCCTCGCGGACGTGCTCATCGGCATAGCGCTCGGAGCCGCGCATCCCCGACCGGAATCGCTGAGGCTCTATCACGCGCCTGCAGCAGGGGTCGATGCAATCGATCGCACCCGACTGCCCGACGGCACGCCGCTTTGTTGCTGTTTCGGGCATGAGCAGGCCATCGCCGAATACGTGATGGCAGCACTCCTGCTGCGACACGTCCCAATTCCGGCGGCCGACAGTGACCTCCGCCAGGGGCGGTGGACCTACTGGGCGGGTGGCGGCGGCGAGACGCGCAGCGAGCTGGGCGGCCGCACGATCGGCTTGCTCGGCTACGGCCATATCGGCCGGGAACTGGCAAAGCGCGCGAAGGCTTTCGGCATGCGCGTCACGGCGGCAAATCGCTCGCCTATCGTCGCGGACGGGATCGTCGATCGGGCTTTCGGGCTCGATCACCTCACCGCGTTCATGGGTAGCGCCGACTACATCGTGACATCGCTGCCCGCATTGCCCGAAACGCTCGGTCTTGTCGATGCGCGCGCGCTGGCCGCGATGCGACCCGCTGGCGTCATCGTCAACGTGGGCCGTGGGCCGGTGATCGACGAAAGCGCGCTGTTCGCGGCCCTGACCGAGCGGCGGATCGGCGGCGCCATCATCGACACGTGGTACGTCTATCCGACCACCGACACCCCCGATGCACAACCCGGTCACCTGCCATTCCACGAACTCGACAACTGCATCCTGACACCGCACATGTCCGGCTGGACGAACGGCACGATCCGGCGGCGTCAGGAAACAATGGCGGACAATATTCGCCGGCTCGCAGCAGGCGCGCCATTGATCAACAAGCTCTGAGAAACAAGCCTCTCGACGACTGACTGGGAGAACCTGACCATGGTCGATCGCATTCCGCATTGCTGCCACTGGGGCGCGTTCACGGCGCTCGTGGACAACGGCCAGATCGTCGGCATCGAGCCCCATCCGGGCGATCCGGACCCCTCGCACATGCTGGCGGCGATCCCGGATCTGATGGACCCGACAGTGCGGATCGACCGTCCCTATGTGCGCGAGGGCTGGCTCAAATCGCGCGACCGCCGCGGACGCGGGAGCGACCGCATGGTGCCCGTCTCTTGGGACGAGGCACTGGATCTGGTGGCAGGTGAGATCGACCGTGTGCGCAAGACGCACGGCAACGACTCGATCTTCGCCGGGTCCTATGGATGGACCAGCGCGGGCCGCTTGCATCATGCGCAGAGCGTCTTGAAGCGCCTGATGAACTGCGTCGGCGGTTACACCGCGCACGTCGACACCTACAGCGTCGGCGCGGGAGCGGTGATCGCGCGCCACGTTCTTGGGCCCGACGGCTACGCGCAACCGAACTTCATCGAGATGATGGCAGAAAACACGGAGCTGCTGCTCGTGTGCGGGGCGCTGTCACCACGCACGGCCCAAACCGAGACCGGCGGCATGGGGCAGCATACGCTCGGGGGCCATCTAAAGCGGCTGAGCGACCGGGGCTCGCGCATCGTTCTGGTCTCGCCGCGACGCGACGATCTTCCGGCGGGTATCAATTTCGAGTGGTGGCCGATCCGTCCGAACACGGACACGGCTCTGCTGCTAGGGATCGCGGGCGAGATCATCGCATCCGGCCGCGAGGATCGCGATTTCCTGGCGCGTTGCACATCCGGCGCGGAGGAACTGATCGCCTATCTGAAGGGTGAGACCGACGGCATCGCGAAGAGCGCCCAATGGGCGGCGAGCATCACCGGCCTCGAAGCGCCCGCGATCCGCGCCTTGGCCGCACAGATGACACTGAAGCGCAGCTTCATTTCGATCAGTTTCAGCCTTCAGCGCGCCAAGCATGGCGAGCAGCCGTGGTGGGCGGGGCTCGCGCTTGCCTCCATTGCCGGGCAGATCGGACTCGCCGGAGGCGGTGTGGCCTACGGTTTCGGCTCGGTGGGAGGCGAAGGTCATTCCTACCCATTGGCGACGGTCGGCTCGCTGCCGCATGGCAAGAAGCCGAACGCCAGCTTCATTCCCGTCGCGCGCATCGCCGACATGCTGCTCAATCCCGGCCAGCCCTTCACCTACGAGGGCAAGCAGCACACGTTCCCCGATATCCGCTTGATCTACTGGGCGGGCGGCAACCCGTACCACCACCATCAGGATCTGGGCCGCCTCGCCAACGCCTGGGCGCGCCCCGAAACCATCGTGGTGCAGGAAATAAACTGGACGGCCACCGCCAAGCGCGCGGATATCGTGCTGCCCGCAACGACGACGCTGGAGCGCAACGACATCTCCGGTGGCCGTCGCGCGGACATGCTGTTTGCAATGAAGAAAGTCGTGCAGCCCTTCGCCGACGCGCGCTCTGACTTCGAGATCATGTGCGGGCTGGCGCAGCGACTCGGCGTGGAGCAGGACTACACCGAGGGTCGCGACGAGATGGGCTGGATACGCCACATCTACGACATGACGCGGAACGGCGTCATCGAGCGCGGCGGAGAGATGCCCGATTTCGAAAGGTTCTGGGCAGCAGGCGAGACGCGCGTGCCGCAGCGGCCCCAAGTGCCCTTCCTTTCCAGCCTTCGCGAGGACCCTGTCGCCAATCCGGTCAAGACGGAGAGCGGGCGGATCGTGCTCTACTCGAAAACGCTCGAAGCGTGCGCCTATCCCGACTGCCCACCGCATCCCAAGTGGGTCGAGCCGCCGGAGTGGCTGGGGGCGGCCGACAGCGCGCGCCATCCGTTCCACCTGATCTCCGCGCAGCCGAACGGCCGTCTCCACAGCCAGCTCGACAACGGTCGCGTGGCGCAGTCCGAAAAGCAATCGGGCCGCGAGGCCGTCATGATGAACCCGGCCGACGCACGACGGCTGGGCCTCAAGGAAGGCGATACGGCGCTGCTGCGCAATTCGCGCGGCCGATGCCTCGCCGGCGTGCGGATTTCTGACGACGTGCGTACGGGCGTCGCCGTCCTGCCGACTGGAGCGTGGTATCAGCCGATCGAGTCGGCGGATGGCGCGCTCGACATCGCGGGTAACCCGAACGTGCTGACGCTCGACGTGCCAGCGTCGGCTTTCTCCGGCGGTTGCGCCGCGCACACCTGCCTCGTCGCCATCGAGCGCTACGAAGGCAACGCGCCGCTGCCGTCGTTCGAAAGGCCGGCGATGGTGGCGATACAGGCCGCGGAGTGACGTTCACGGCTGCTCGGCGTCGTTCCCGTCAGGGCATGACGCCGAGCAGTTTCAGCCACAGCGCCTGCAGCGGCAGCACGACCAGCAGGCCGACGAGCGCGAGGGGGAAGAGCAGCCTGGTCGCCTGGCGCGGCGAGACGCTGCCCATGGCGATGCCGACCATGATCGGCGTCGCGGCGTAGTGGAAGAACGGGGCCTGCAGCCCCGTGATCTCCGCGATGAGCCCGAGCTTGGCGGGCAGGCCGGTCGCAGTGGCGACATCGGCGATCAGCGGCGTGACTATGGCGATGGTGCCGACGATGGTTGCGACCACCGCGACTGCGGCCGATGTCACGGAGATCGCCAAAAAGCCGAAGAATGCGGAGTGTCCCTCGATCGGCACGATCTTCAGGATCGCAGCGGCAACGAGCGCGCCGGCGCCGGAGGCCGTCAACACGGCGGCAAGTCCCTGCACGGCCGGCACGATGATCACCGCAGCCAAGCGATTGAGATCGAAACATTCGCGCAGCGTCACCAAGGCGAGCGGTGGCAACAGGCAAAGGACGGCCGCACCCAGCGCGATCCAGCCGGGCTTCAGGCCGTGCAGCACGTCCGTCGCCCACAACGCCACCGTCAGGCAGAGCACCACGGCGAGACGTTTGGCCGGGCGCCCGAGCGGCTGCGGCCGCGTTTCGGCGGACATCGCGGGTGCGGGCGCCGGATAGACCAACAGCGCCAGAAGTATGAACGTGAACCCCTTCACGAAGGCCAGCACGGGTGCGCAAAGCAGCAGGTATTCCACGTAGCCGAGCTGGTGCCCGAACACGGCCTCTCCCGCGCCGATCACGATGACATTGGTGAGGTTGGCAGGGAGAATGGCGTAGCTCGTCGTGAAATTACCGGCGACCGTCGTCAGGATGAGCCCGGCATACCCGTTGGAGCCGCGCTCGTAGCCTGCCTCGGCGGCGATCGCCGTGACGATCGGTATGGTGATCGCCAGCCGGCCCATCGTCGAGGGCAGCAGGAAGCTCAACGCGAAAGTGCCCAGCAGGATGCCGAACAAGAGCCGCGCATAGGAACCCACGAAGCGCTGCATCAACCCGCGCGCGACGTAACGGCCGAGCCCGGAACGCTCCGCGGACGCTCCGATGATCAAGCCGCCGAAGATCAGCATGGTAGCGTTCGCCCAGAACGACGAAACGATGGTCAAAGGCGGAGCGACGCCGCTCAGCAGAGCCAGCGTGAAGAAGACGAGCGCCGTATGGAGCCCCGGAAGTGCACCCGTCGCGAAGAGCGCGACCGTCAGAACGACGATGGCAAGACCTTGCATGGCGTGCGGCGACTGCGCCGGCGCGGGCGCCAAAGCGACGAGCAGTGCCACGCCTGCGATGGCAAGGAGCAATGCGACGCGCGCGGGCGTGAAATCGACCTTCAATGCGCCAGCCATGGGCTCGCACGTCCTCTTGCTCGATTTGTAATTCGGCCGGCCTACTTCCGGGGGATGCCGATGCGGCGACCGGCGCGCTCCGGCCAGGGGAGGGTATCGCTCCGCGCTTTCAAGGTGTCGAGCTTCGCCCGCAGATCGGCCGGCCAAGGCGCGGTGCGGCGCACGGACATGTCGATGTGCAGGAACATGTATTCGACACTGGCAGCCAGCCAATCATCGGCTGCTTGCCGCATCTCCGCGAACATATGCAGGCGTTTGTCATCGACGTCGAGGATGCGCGACACGACGCGCACGGTGTCGGGACGGACCAACTCACGGATGAAGCAGGTGTGACTTTCGACCGTCATGTAGGAGCAATTACGCTCCGTGATGTACTCGGGTCCCAAGCCGACCGGCATCAGCGCATGATCGACAGCCCGATCGAAGATGACGCCGTAATAGGCTTGGTTGAGATGGCCGTTGTAGTCCACCCAGTCCGCCTCGATCTCGATGACGGGAGAAACGATCAGAGCCGAGGGCGCCGGATCGGTCATGCTGCGACGAAGCCTCCATGACATTATGAAATCCCCCGCTGCCGCAGCAGCGGAGGATTCTGGTGCTCACCTTCGGCCAGCGGATCAGGTCCGCTCGATGACCATCGCGATGCCCTGGCCGACGCCAATGCACATCGACACCAGCGCGCGTTTGCCGCCCGTACGCTCAAGCTGACGCAGCGCCGTGAGCGTGATGCGAGAGCCGGAGGCCCCCAGCGGATGGCCGACGGCGATGGCGCCGCCGTTGGGGTTGACGCGCTGGTCGTCCGCCGACAGCTCCAGGCCCTTCAGGCAGGCAAGAACCTGTGCCGCAAATGCCTCGTTGATCTCGATGACGTCCATGTCCTTGAGCGTCAGACCAGCGCGATCCAGCGCCTTCTTGGCCGCGGGCACCGGGCCGAATCCCATGATCCGCGGCGCGACGCCGGCAACTGCCGTGGAGATGATGCGGGCGCGAGGCTTCACGCCGGCCTTTTCACCCGCCGCGCGGCTAGCCAGGATCAGGGCGGCGGCGCCGTCGTTGATTCCCGACGCGTTGCCCGCCGTGGTCACACCATCCTTGAAGATCGTGCGCAACTTGGTCAGGCCTTCCAGCGTCGTCTCGGGACGCGGATGCTCGTCGGCGTCGACCGTCGTCTCGGCTGCGCCCTTCTTGGCCGGCGGAATGGTCACGGAAACCAACTCGTCCTTGAAGAACCCGGCAGCGCGCGCCGCCTCGTACTTCTTCTGCGAGGACAGCGCGAACGCGTCGCAAGCGTCGCGCGTCAACTGGAACTCGCGTGCAAGGTTGTCGGCGGTCTGCGGCATCGTATCGTCGCCGAACTCGCTCTCGATCTTGGGGTTCGGGAAACGGGCGCCCAGCGAAGCCACGTAGGACTCGATCCGCTTCGGGAACGGGCCATCGGCGCGGCCGACGACGAAGGGAGCGCGCGTCATGCTCTCCACACCGCCCGTCACGATCACGTCGGCCTCTCCGCACGTGATGGCATGAGCGGCCGTGATCAGGGCGTTCATGCCCGATCCGCACAGTCGATTGATGGTGCTGGCCGGCACCTCGACCGGCAAGCCGGCGCGAAGCATGGCGTGGCGCGCGACGTTGCGGCTGTCCTCGCCGGCCTGGCTCACGCAGCCGACGTTGACGTCATCGATGCTCTCGGGGGCAAATCCCGAACGCTGCACCACCGTGCGAATGACATCGCCCAGCATGTCGTCGGGGCGCACACGCGAGAGCGCGCCGTCCTGGCGGCCGAACGGTGTGCGAGCGCCGTCGTAGATATAAGCGTCGAGCATGGACTGGTTTCCTCTCGGGTTTCGCAGCGGTTCATCCGCCGGCAATCGAAATGCGTGCCGGCGAGCATCGCATGCGCGCGGACGCGAGGCCAGCCGGGCCGGCTCAGCCGAGCTCGCCAGGATCGAATTTGTAGTGCGTGGAGCAGAACTCGCAAGTCACGGTGATACGGCCGTCCGCCTCGTGCATATCGGCAAGCTCCTCGGCCGTGAAGCTCTTGAGAAAGCCTTGCACGCGCGGGCGCGAACAGCGGCACTTGGCCTGCAGCACGACCGGCCTGCCAACGCGAACGCCTTCCTCGTTGAAGAGGCGCCAGAGCAGACGCTCGGGCGACAACGTGGGATCAATCAACTCATGTGCCTCGACCGTCGCCGCCAGCGTCGCGACCCGCGTCCAATCCTCCTCGTCCTCGCCGTGCAGGCGCATATCGCGCTCTTCGGGCGTTTCACCGGGCTTCGGATCGCCACCCAGACGCGGGAGCCGTTGCACGATAAGGCCGGCGGAGCGCCAATGCCACGATGCGCCGCGGTCGCGCAGGCCGCCCAGGTACTGCCGCGCCACGGCGAGCCGGATGAACGTCGGAAGCTGCTCCGATCGGCGGAAGTATTCGTGTGCAGACTCGGTGAGCGAGCCGTCGACGAGTTCGACGATACCCTGATGGCTCACCTGCTCGCCGCCAGGATCTATGGTCATGGCGAGCCGACCGCCGCCCAGCAGGCTGGCGCCGACGGCATCGCCCTGCTTCTCCAGGGCCGCGATCTTTTCGCGATCGAAACTGGCGTAGCCGCGCATCTTGCCAGGCGCGTCATAGTGGGCCACGAGAAGGCCCACCGGGCCGTCGCTGCGGGTTTGCAGGATGAGCCGGCCGCCGTCCTTGAGCTTCGCCCCCAGAAGAGCGGTCAACGAGAGCGCTTCGCCCAGCAACACGCTGACGCTGTCGGGATAGTCGTGTGCGCGAAGGATCTGATCGAGCGCAGGGCCGAGCCGGACGACCTGCCCCGCCGCATGCGAAAGATCCGTCCGGAACTCCAGCAGCATATCGTCGGGGGCGCTCTGCACCTCACCCGCCATACCCTACGCCCTCCGCAGTTCCCATCAGACGCCCAGGCACCACGCTAGAATGGCCTTCTGCGCGTGAAGCCGGTTCTCGGCCTCGTCGAAAACGACCGACTGGGGGCCGTCGATCACGGATGCGGAAACCTCGTGCCCGCGATAGGCGGGCAGGCAATGCATGAACACTGCTCCGTCCGCCGCCCGCTTCATGAGGCCGTCGTCGACCGCGTACGGCGCCAGCAACTGCTTGCGGCGCGTCTCGTCGCTCTGGCCCATGGACACCCAGGTATCCGTGACCACGCAATCGGTACCACTCACGGCTTCGGCCGCATCATCGGTCAACGTGACGTTACCGCCCTCACGCCGCACCCATTCCATGACCCGCTTTTCCGGGTTGAGTTGCGGCGGACACGCCAAGCGCAACTCGAAGCCGAACTTCACGGCTGCGTGCATCCATGAGGCGGCCACGTTGTTGCCGTCCCCGACCCAAGCGATCTTGCGCCCCTCGATCGCGCCCTTGTGCTCCTCGAAGGTCTGGATATCCGCGAGGATCTGGCAGGGGTGCGAGAGATCACTCAGGCCGTTGATGATCGGCACACCGGCGTTCTCCGCATACTCCTTCAGCGTCTCGTGCTTGTTGACGCGCAGCATGATGGCGTCGGCATAGCGCGACAGCACCTTGGCGGTGTCGGACGGCATCTCGCCGCGGCCGGTCTGGAGATCGGCATGATTGAGGGCGATCGTCTGACCGCCGAGCTGGCGCATTGCCACGTCGAAGGAGACGCGCGTGCGCGTCGAGGGCTTCTCGAAGATCATCACGAGGATGCTGTCCTCGATGCCCTTCGGACGAAGCTCCTTGGGCGCGCGCTTGCCCGCCTTC
>VFQT010004332.1_pt1 | contig 11979 bp, 11 predicted proteins | sample 3512381 | NCBI WGS metagenome assembly VFQT01 (sample SAMN10412376, study PRJNA504923) | tailings metagenome | isolation source: Relicate 2 Philex TSF3 active mining site | place: Philippines: Tuba, Benguet | collected 2017-08-29 | reverse complement strand
TGGCCGATTCATCCACGTAAGTCTAATCTTTAACCATGCACAACTCGCGTCGAATATTGGTAACAGGCGCATCGGGTTATGTTGGTGGTCGTCTTGTGACCGCGCTATTAAATGAAGATCTGCCGGTTCGGATCAATGTCAGAGATAAGAAGAAGATTTCCGGACAGAGTTGGGCAGATGCAGTTGAAGTGGCGGTAGGAAATGCAACGAGCTTTTCAGAGATGAAGAGCGCACTTGCTGGAATTCATACTGCCTTTTATTTATTACATTCAATTGGCGTTGGAAGTGATTTCGATGAACTTGAAGCAAGCATGGCTCGCAACTTTGCCAAAGCCGCAGAAGCCAGTGGTGTGAAACAGATTGTTTATCTAGGCGGAATTGCCAATGATGAAAAGCAGAGCAAACATTTGGCCTCGCGCGCTAGAACCGGTGAAGAATTGCGATCAACCTCGGTGCCAGTTCTAGAGCTTCGCGCCGGAATCATTATTGGTTCTGGTTCAGCATCATTTGAAATGCTGCGCCATTTAACGCACCGTTTACCAATTATGACCACGCCAAAGTGGGTATCAAATAGAACCCACCCGATCGCAATTAGAGATGTGCTCTGGTACTTAACAAAAGCTGCAAAGTTGGAAAAACCGGTAGCTGGAATTTATGACATTGGGGGACCAGAGATTCTCTCCTATGCAGAGATGATGCAGAAGTTTGCAAAATGTTCTGGGTTGAGACGGAGATGGATTATTCGAGTCCCTGTACTTACGCCAAAACTTTCGAGTCTCTGGATCGGTTTTGTTACTCCAGTTCCAACTCGTTTGGCTAGACCTTTAATTGGTTCACTTATTAATGAGACTGTTGCCGATCCAAAGAAAGCAATTGATGCCATCATTCCAAAACCACCAGAAGGCCTAATCGATGTCACTAATGCAATTAATTTGGCGCTCTCTAGAACCACTAGTAATCAAGTAGAAACTAGATGGTCTGATGCAACAGTTATAACAGCGCCTTGGCAGAAAGCGCAGAGCGATCCAGATTGGGCCGGCGAAGTTACCCATCGAGATAAGAGAGAAGTTTTAACAGATGCACCGATTGATTGTGTCTGGCAATCAATTGAACAAATTGGTGGAGAGACTGGTTGGTATGGCGCAGATTTTCTCTGGTGGGCGAGAGGAATGCTCGATCGAATTGTTGGAGGCGTTGGATTGCGACGCGGTCGCAGAGATCCAAAACATTTACGCGTCGGTGACAGCTTAGATTTCTGGCGAGTAGAAAAAGTTGAGAAAGAAGCAGTTCTCCGACTTTATGCCGAGATGATTCTGCCTGGAAAAGCTTGGTTGGAATTTAGAATTGAAAAAGTTGGCGAGCAAACCAGAATTATTCAAGAAGCAACCTTTTCGCCTCGTGGACTTGGTGGCCAGCTATATTGGTATGCGATTCTGCCGTTACATGCTTTTGTATTTCCAACAATGCTCCGTAATATTGTGAGAAGTTCAAAGCGGAAGGCGCTATTCGGGAATGCATGAGTTTGACGAAGAAATCGATGCGCTCGCTAAAGAGATTCTTGATTATTCACTAGTTCGATTAAAGAAGGATCCGCCGCTCGATCGTCCTTCAACATATGAAGAGTTATATGCTGAAGCCGGCGAGACAATTACTGAAGGCGGTTTGGGCGGCAGCAAGGCGCTGCAATTATTTAAAGATGTATTAGCGCCGGCATGTATTTCTACCGACCATCCTCGCTACTTAGCTTTTATCCCATCAGCCCCAACTGAATCTGCAAACTTATTTGATTTAGTAGTTGGAGCCTCCGCACTTTATGGCGGTTCTTGGCTTGAAGGTGCCGGCGCGGTTTATGCAGAGAATCAGGCGCTGCGCTGGTTAAGTGATTTAGCTGGGCTACCAAATACTTCTGGCGGAGTTTTTGTTCAGGGCGGAACAATTGGAAATCTCTCTGCCTTGGTCGCCGCAAGACACAATGCTCGAAAAAAATATAAAGAAAATACTAAATGGGTAATTGCCTGTAGCAATCAGGCTCATTCTTCAATTAAAAGTGCGGCAAATGTAATGGATGTAGAAATTCTTTCAATTCCAGTTGATAAAGCTGGAAAATTAAAAGGATCAAGCGTTAAAACCACAATCGAAAGTTTTCATAGTGCAAACCCAGCTAAACGAGTCTTTGCCATCGTTGCAACCGCGGGAACTACAAATCTTGGCATCATTGATGATCTTGCTGGAATTGGTTTGGCAGCAAAAGAGTTAGGAATTTGGTATCACGTCGATGGTGCATATGGATTAGCAGCACTTGCATCACCAAAGAGCAAAGGACTATTTAAAGGCGTAGAAAATGCAGATTCATTTATTGTCGATCCACATAAATGGTTATTTGCGCCATTTGATGCCTGTGCTTTGATTTATCGAAATCCAGAGATTGCTCGGAAGGCACATACCCAACATGCTGGCTATCTCGATACTTTGCAGAGTGCCAATGAATGGAATCCATCAGATTATGCAATTCATTTAACTCGCAGAGTACGTGGTTTACCCTTCTGGTTTTCACTTGCTGCTCATGGAACTAAGAAGTATGCAGAAGCTATGGATAAAACTATGGAGACAGCTAGAGAAGCTGCAGAACTCATAAAAGCTCATCCAAATTTAGAATTACTTTTGGAACCAGAACTTTCCATTGTGGCATTTACCAGAAAAGGTTGGAGTGAATCTGATTATCAAAAGTGGAGTGATAAGTTATTAAATGATCAGATTGGTTTTGTTACTCCATCAAGTCACCAAGGAAAGCCAATCCTTAGATTTGCCATTGTTAATCCATGGACTTCAATTGATGATATAAAAATCATCTTAGATACCCTCTAAATCCCAAAAATTCTCCAAATCTCTAGTTGAATCTCTCTTATGGAAGAGCGGGCGTTACAAGACTTCACACGTGATATTCACCTGCTCGATTTTGAACGTGAATGGTGGCGCCATACTGGAAGTAAAGAGGCCGGCATTAGAGAGAGATTTGGTATCTCTATAAGTGAGTATTACGAGCGGCTCAATAATCTGATTGATAGCGATGAGGCCTTAGCCGCAGAACCGCTCCTTGTTAAACGGTTACGTCGCCAGCGGGCCTTGCGTATCAGCAAGCAGTAGCGGGGCCAAAACCGAAGCCTGATTTGTGGGCGGGAATATAGAGCCCTAGGCTTGCGTTAGCACTCGCCGGGTGAGAGTGATAAGTCACCCAACAACTTAGCTAAAGCGATAGGGAGTCAACTATGGCAAAAATGATTGCCTTTAATGAAGAGGCAAGACGCGGCTTAGAGCGCGGTATGAATACCTTGGCCGATGCGGTGAAGGTAACCCTCGGACCACGTGGTCGAAATGTGGTTTTGGAGAAGAAGTGGGGAGCTCCCACTATTACTAACGATGGCGTATCGATTGCCAAAGAGATCGAACTTGATGATCCATGGGAAAAGATTGGCGCCGAACTTGTTAAAGAAGTAGCTAAGAAGACCGATGATGTTGCTGGTGATGGCACCACAACTGCAACTGTTTTGGCACAAGCGCTAGTTCGCGAAGGACTTCGCAACGTGGCTGCAGGTTCAAATCCAATGTCGCTAAAGCGCGGTATTGAGAAGGCAGTTGAGGCAATCTCGGCTGAACTTTCCGCGATGTCAAAGCCAGTCGAAACTAAAGAACAGATTTCTGCAACTGCATCTATCTCTGCTGCTGATTCAACCATCGGCGAGATGATTGCAGAAGCGATGGATAAGGTCGGTAAAGAAGGTGTAATTACTGTCGAAGAGAGCAATACCTTTGGTCTCGAACTAGAGCTAACAGAAGGTATGCGATTTGATAAGGGTTATATCTCGCCTTACATGGTTACAGATACCGAGCGCATGGAAGCAGTTCTTGAAGATCCATATATCTTGATCGCAAATTCAAAGATTGCAAATATTAAAGATCTCGTGCCATTACTTGAGAAAGTAATGCAGAGCGGAAAGCCACTTGCAATCATCGCTGAAGATGTTGAAGGAGAAGCGCTCGCAACACTAGTAGTTAACAAGATCCGAGGAACATTCCGTTCTGTTGCAGTTAAAGCTCCAGGTTTTGGTGATCGTCGTAAGGCGATGCTTCAAGATATGGCAATTTTGACTGGCGCCACAGTTATCTCTGAAGAAGTAGGCCTAAAACTTGATGCGGCAACTCTTGATCTTTTGGGAAGAGCTCGCAAGGTTGTTGTAACAAAGGATGAGACAACAATTGTTGAAGGAACTGGCGATGAAGAGCAGATTAAAGGTCGCGTAAATCAAATCCGCGCTGAAATCGAATCTTCAGATTCAGATTACGATCGCGAGAAGCTACAAGAGCGTCTTGCAAAGCTTGCCGGTGGCGTTGCTGTCATCAAAGCAGGCGCTGCAACTGAAGTTGAATTAAAAGAGCGTAAGCACCGAATCGAAGATGCAGTTCGTAATGCGAAGGCAGCAGTAGAAGAAGGAATCGTTGCTGGCGGTGGCGTTGCGTTACTACAGGCATCAAAGAAGGCATTTGAAAAGTTAAAGCTATCTGGCGATGAAGCAACTGGTGCAAAGATAGTTGAATTTGCAATTGAAGCGCCGTTAAAGCAGATCGCAGTTAATGCTGGACTTGAAGGTGGCGTCGTTGTTGAAAAGGTACGAAACCTAAAGGCTGGCGAAGGCTTAAATGCTGCAACCGGTGAATATGTTGACATGATTAAATCTGGAATTATCGATCCAGCGAAGGTAACAAGATCCGCGCTACAAAATGCAGCATCAATTGCAGCGCTCTTCCTAACTACCGAAGCAGTAATTGCAGATAAACCAGAACCTAAGCCAGCAGTTCCTGCAGCTCCTGGCGGAGATATGGACTTCTAAAGCAAGATAGAATCTGCTTCATGTCACGCGCGAAGCAGAAGAATTCAAAGCAGAGCAGCGGTGTCGATCCATTCGATGCCGCTGCTCTTGCTCGTAGCGCCGCGATCGAAGATGCCAAGAGCGAAGATTATGTAGGCGAATTACTTTCAATCGATAGCGATGAAGATCATTTAGCTTCTTATCTCTTTAGCGCATCGCTTCCAGGCTATGTTGGTTGGCGTTGGGCGGTAACAATTGCAAAAGTTGATGGCGGTTCGCCAACAATCTGCGATGTAGTTCTATTGCCAGGACCAGATTCAATATTGGCACCGGAATGGATTCCATATAGCAATCGAATTACTGCAGATGATGTTGTTGCCGGAACAATTGTTCCAACTGAGCCAGATGATGCGCGATTAGTTCCTGGAAGTTCGGTATTGCCAAGCGATGAAGAATTAGATCTACATGAACTTTTTGAATTAGGCGCTGGACGATTACGAGTACTTTCTATTGAAGGTCGCGATCAAGCTGCGAAGCGTTGGATTGAAGGCGATCGGGGACCTGATGCAGAGATTGCGCGGTTAGCGCCAAAAAATTGTGGCAGTTGTGGTTTTTATCTTCCGATTAGTGGCTCGCTCCGCCAAGCATTTGGCGTCTGCGCAAACGCGATTTCACCTGAAGATGCGCGTGTGGTCTCTGTTAATCACGGCTGCGGCGCTCATTCAGAGGCGATAAACTAGCCCCCTGTCCGCAGAGCGCGGCGCACACGACACCAAATGTTTTTCTTTAAGGAGGGGTTATGCCAACCGGTCGCGTCAAATGGTTTAGCCTAGAAAAAGGTTTTGGCTTCATTGCATCTGATGAAGGCGATGATGTCTATATTGCATCTTCTGCACTTCCAGATGGCGTTGCAACTCTAAAACCAGGAACCAAATTGGAATTCGGTGTTGCAGAAGGCCGTAAAGGTCCACAAGCGCTTTCGGTAAGAATTGTGGAAGCACCGCCATCACTTGCATCATCTAAATCTGGCGCTGATGATCTTGCTGTAATCATTGAAGAATCGATCAAGATGTTAGATCGAGTTGGAAATGGTCTTCGTCATGGTCGTTATCCAAGCGAAACCGAAGCGGCTCGTGTAGCTAAGGTTTTGCGCGGCATTGCGCAGGAAATCGAAGGTTAATTCCCTCTTCTTTTTGTATAACGGATTCCGAGGAATCCCAAGAAGATTGCAAAAAGACAAGCAAGAATTACCTTTGCCATTGCATTTACCAAAATAGAAATTACAAGTGCAATTGTCCAGAGAATGATTCCGGCGATGATTACTGGTACTGCGCTCTTCATGATGACTTTCTAAAGCCCGCTAATAACAACTAGAAGAACCATGCCAATGAGGATAGTCAACGTAACAATTCTGCGGAATTTGTAACTCATTTACTCATCCTATCTACAACATACTCAATTGATGCGGTAAGAGCCTTAACATCATCGGGATCAATCGCTGGGAACATACCGATACGAAGTTGATTCTTACCAAGCTTTCGATATGGCTCGGTATCGACGATGCCATTTGCGCGTAGGACCTTCGCAACCTCGAGAGCATCGATGAAATCTGCAAAGTTAATGGTGGCTACGACATTAGAGCGCATTGCTGGATCGGTAACAAATGGAGTTGTGTATTCAGTCTTTTCTGCCCAGCTATAAATAGTTTCGGCAGATTTCTTGCTTCTGCCAGAAGCGAAATCTAAACCGCCATTGCTATTCATCCAATTAATTTGATCTGCAAGGAGCAGGAGAGTGACAAGTGCTGGCGTGTTATAGGTCTGATCCAATTTTGAATTTTCAATTGCAATACTTAAATCAAAGAATGCAGGGATCCATCTGCCACTCGCCTTTATCTTTTCAACGCGAGCCAAAGCGGCTGGGCTCATCAGAGCGAGCCAGAGGCCACCATCAGATGCAAAGGATTTCTGAGGTGCAAAGTAGTAGGTATCAAATTCAGATGCGGAAACTGTTAAGCCGCCAGCAGCGCTAGTTGCATCAACAACAACAAGTCCATCGCCAGCAACGCGATTAATTGGCATTGCAACGCCAGTTGAAGTTTCATTGTGAGTGAGCGCGTAAAGATCAATTCCTGACTCAACCTTAGGTAGGGGATGTGTACCTGGTTCAGATTTAATAATCGATGGTTCATCTAAAAAGGGCGCTTCCGTAGCAGCAGATGCAAACTTTGCAGAGAATTCACCGAAGGAGAGATGCTGCGAGCGCTTCTCAATTAAGTTGAAAGTAGCGATATCCCAGAATGCAGTTGATCCACCATTTCCAAGTACCACTTCATAACCATCTGGCAGATTAAAGAGTGATTTCAAACCAGATCTAATTTCACCAACAACGTTCTTAACTGCTTTTTGGCGATGTGAAGTTCCGAGGATTGACTTACTTTTGGCAGTTAGATTTGTTAGCGCTTCATCTCTAATTTTTGATGGACCGCAACCAAAGCGACCATCACGCGGCTTTATAGAATCTGGAATTTTTATCTCGAACATAAGGCGGTAAGCCTATGGGAAGATGCGTTGGATTTTCCAATTAGTTTCTCTGGTGTATCGAATTCGATCATGGAGCCTTGAGTATCGACCTTGCCAAAATTCAATAACTTTTGGCGTAACTAAGAAACCGCCCCAATGCGGTGGTCGAGGGACTGAAGTTCCTTCTGGATATTTTGCTGAATACTCTTTATAAAGAGCTTCGAGTTCTTCCCGTGATGTTAGTGGTTCTGATTGGTTACTAGCCCAAGCACCAATCTGACTTGACCATGGTCTAGTCGCAAAATATGAATCTGATTCCGCCGCTGAAACTTTTGAAGCGCTTCCTACAATTTTTACCTGTCGCTCCATTGGGTACCACGGAAAAAGTAGTGAAACATTGGAATTACTGGATATATCTCTTGATTTCTTTGATTGGTAATTAGTAAAGAAGGTAAAGCCAGCCTCGCTAACATCCTTCAATAAGACTGTTCTTGAGGAAGGTGCGCCATCACTTACCGTTGATAAGACCATTGCATTTGCTTCAACAACCATTGGATTGGCAGCAGCTTCGGCTAGCCAGATAGTAAATTGTTTAATCGGATTTGGATCGCTCTTATCTAAACCAATCTCGCCATAAGACTTTCGCATCTGGGAGATTGCCTCGCGGTCCATGGGTGTATCTAACGTCACTTTCCTCGTGAGAGCATCTTAGGTTGGGCGCTGGCGCCATCTATGGGCAGAATACGCGTCATGAGCGATGACTTTAAGCCCGGACTTGAAGGTGTTATTGCATTTGAATCAATCATCGCAGAGCCAGATAAAGAAGGAAGTGCGCTCCGTTATCGCGGTGTAGATATTGAAGATTTAGTTGGCAAAGTTTCATTTGGAAATGTCTGGGGACTTCTAGTTGATGATTCATTTGCACCTGGACTTCCAGTGGCAGATGCGATTTCACTTCCGGTTCATTCCGGTGATGTTCGAGTAGATGCACAATCCGCAACTGCGATGTTGGCAAAGCATTATGGAATGAAACCACTTCTTGATATTTCAGATGAGCAGGCGCGATTAGATTTAGCAAGAACTTCAACGATGGTTCTTTCGTTCGTTGCGCAATCAGCTCGCGGGAAAGAAAATCCGGTTCCGGAAAGTAAAGTTGCAGCCGGAAAAAATGTTGTTGAACAGATGATGATTCGCTGGCGCGGTGAGCCAGATCCAGATCACGTCCGAGCGATTGATGCTTACTTTGTTTCAGCTGCTGAACATGGAATGAATGCATCAACATTTACCGCAAGGGTTATCGCTTCAACCGGCGCTGATGTTGCTGCTTCAATCTCTGGCGCAATTGGTGCAATGAGCGGTCCGCTTCATGGTGGCGCACCATCTCGAGTTCTTTTTATGATTGAAGAAGTTGAAAAAAGTGGCGATGCCCGTAAATATGTTAAAGATTTATTGGATAAAGGTGAGCGTTTGATGGGCTTTGGCCATCGTGTTTATCGCGCACAAGATCCACGTTCTCGCACTTTGCGTCGCACCTGCGAAGAGTTAAAGGCGCCACGTTACGAAGTTGCCAAAGCGCTAGAAGAAGCAGCGCTTGCCGAACTCCGGGAACGCCGACCAGATCGAGTTCTAGAAACAAATGTTGAATTCTGGGCAGCTGTATTGCTTGATTTTGCAGAAGTTCCTTCAAATATGTTTACACCAATGTTTACTTCAGCGCGCACTGCTGGTTGGTCGGCACATATCTTGGAGCAGAAGCGAACTGGAAGATTGATTAGACCATCTTCGCGTTATATCGGTGAAGGACCAAGAAAACCGGATGCAGTTTCAGGTTGGTCTGATATTTCTAAATTAGCTTAACGATTTAGCCAAAAAGTTAACGGTTCCTTTATTTGTCTTGACCAAGCACGTTCATTATGTGCAGCTCCTGTAAAAACGTGACTTTTAAATCGTTCTTCATCCCAGCCAAGATTTCGCATTAATTTATCTACCTTATTTTGAAATGGTTGGTACTCCGCGTCATAACCTTTAGTTCCCCGACTCATCCAAATCCGGTGGGTTTGCTGATTTGGAAGTTTTGGAATCATCCATTCCACTAATGGGTTACCTGCCAAGGTCCAATGCGGTGATAGCGATAGCGCGGTATGAAATTCTTTTGAAAAATTTATCGCTGCATAAAGCGTGGCAAGTCCACCTAGTGAAGAACCAATCATTGCCCGATTTGCAGGCGCCACTTCTAGATTATTCTCTCTTGAAATGCTTGGAATTATTTCTTCAAAAATTTGCGCAAGATAAGAATTTGCTCGCAAATCATTCAATTCGAATTTTGCCGGCGCAACTGGTGCAACGCCATTATGAAATGGATCCTCGGGACATAGATCGCGAGCTCGTCCATGTGGATCAGATTTACTTTTGCTGTGAAAGATTGCGATGATTGCTGGCGGCTTCTCTCCTAATTCAGTTGCAACCTGAGTGGCTTTCTCTGCTAACTTCCAAGTTGAAAACTTTGTCGCCGTTTTTCGATCAAAGATATTTTGACCATCATGGGCGATTAGCAGGTGCTCACTTCGAGAAGGTGGCGCCCAATAATCAACGATTCGCTCCCCGAAACGGACTCGAACGACAGAATTGGGTAGGCCGCGAATTTGATAGCGCTTAATCTCCTCCATGGTGGTTGAATCTTGCCATGGCTAAGCGTTCGATTTTTTGGTTCCGTCGCGACCTTCGTCTCTCTGATAACCCTGCGCTCTTAGCTGCTCTTGATGATGCCGATGAAGTAATCCCACTTTTTATTATGGATGATGAGATTGCAGAGCGCGCCGGTGCACATCGTCGTGCTTATCTTGCCGCTTCATTAAAGGAGCTAGATAAATCTCTATCTGGCGCGCTTCATGTTATCTCTGGCGATCCAGTGGAAATCTTTTCTAATCTAAAGAAGAAATATGGAGTTGAAAGTATTCATTCAGCTTTTCCTTATGCACCTTATGGAAATAATTTAGATGAAAAGTTGAGGAATGCTGGCATTACTCTCACACAACTTGGTAGCGGTTATGCCGTCGCCCCTGGCAGAGTTTTAAAAGATGATGGAACTCCGTACAAGGTTTACACACCTTTCTATCGTGCTTGGAGCGCACATGGTTGGCGCAAACCCGTTGCAGCGCCAAAGAATCCAAATTGGGTGATGCAAACTAAGACCGATAAGAATTTACCGAATTGGGATAAGAGTGAAGGTTTGGAATTGCAGAGCGCGGGCGAAGTTGCTGCGCTTAATAGATTTAAAGATTTTATGAAGCGCGCTGCTGATGATTACGGTGATGCGCGAAATATTCCTGGAGTTGAAGGAACTAGCCGGATGAGCCCCCATCTTCGCTGGGGCGAGATTCACCCGCGAACAATTCTGGCAGCGCTAGGTCAGAAAAAAGGACATGAGGTCTATCGAAAAGAGATTGCTTGGCGCGAGTTCTACGCAGATGTTCTCCATAATAATCCACATACCTCACGTGATTATTACGATATTAAATTTAAGAAGATGCGTTATGAGAAACCTGGTAAGAAATTTACTGCTTGGTGTGAAGGCAAAACCGGATATCCATTTGTTGATGCTGCAATGCGTCAATTAGTAAGCGAAGGTTGGATGCATAATCGAACTCGAATGGTTGTCGCCTCATTTTTAGTTAAAGATCTTCATATTGAATGGCAACATGGTGCAAATTTCTTTATGAAGTACTTAATTGATAATGATGTGGCATCTAATTCACATGGTTGGCAGTGGACTGCAGGGTGTGGCACAGATGCTTCACCTTATTACCGAGTCTTTAATCCAATTGAGCAGGGAAGACGCTTTGATCCAGAGGGCGTATATATAAAGCGTTACATTCCAGAGTTAGCTCATCTAAGTGGCGATGATATTCATGAGCCATGGAGCGTAATTGGTGGTTTAGATAATGGTTACCCAGAGCCGATCGTCGATCACGCCAAGGAGAGATTAGATTCCTTGGCGCGACTCGAAGAGATTAAAGCTGCTAAACCAATAAAGCCCGGCGCTTAAACCAAGAAGTTTGTGAATTGCCAAGGATCGCTCTTGTCGACCTTCTTATCATTCCAACCTTCAAATAGATCGCGTCGATTCTTTAACGGATCCCAATCGGCTGCTTCTGAATGAATTCCGCCCCAATACTTTTCGGCATAACTAAGCACTTCACGCCAAGGCAGATCATCAGGAACTAATAAACCAGAATTAGGATTCTTCATCGCCCATGCAACTGCGGCATAGACTGCAGAAGAAACTTGAACAGTAGTTGCTGATTGTCCTGGAATTAATTTGCGGGAATCTTCAATGCTTAAAAGCGAACCAGTCCACCACGAACGATAAGGATGGCCCATAAGCAGTACGCCAAGTCGATCATCGCCACCGGTAATTTCATCATTCATGATTCGTTGATTTTTATGGAGCTCCCAATTGAGCATCTCGAGTTCTTTCATCGAAACGATTGCTTCATTCGATGGGCAGTATGCGTAATGCACAGTTGGGCGGTAGATGGTCTTGCCATCTTTAGCTACCGATAAATGATCTGAGATCGTAAATGCTTCGCCAT
>VFQT010004331.1_pt1 | contig 11983 bp, 12 predicted proteins | sample 3512381 | NCBI WGS metagenome assembly VFQT01 (sample SAMN10412376, study PRJNA504923) | tailings metagenome | isolation source: Relicate 2 Philex TSF3 active mining site | place: Philippines: Tuba, Benguet | collected 2017-08-29 | reverse complement strand
GGCACCACGCTGGTACCCAGTTCGATGCGCGGCACCTCGCGACCGATCACGGCCAACGCCGTCAGGGCGTCGTGTCCGAAGATCTGCGGGGCCCAGTAGCTGGCGAAACCGTCGGCCTCCGCCGACCGGGCCTCGGCCACCATGGCGTCGATCGTTCCGTCGTTCGCTGCTCCACCGAAGATTCCGATTCTCATGCCGACACCGTAACCCCCGCGGGACCCGCGCCGACGCACACGAGCGCGCGGATTCGGTGATCAGGCCAGGCTGACGAGATCCAGCCAGTCCCGACCGAAGTAGTCCACCTGACCGTCAGGCATCAACAGCACCTTGGTGGGCGACAGCCGCTCCACGAACTCGGTGTCGTGACTCACGAAGATGATGGCGCCCTTCCAACCCGACAGGGCGTCGGCCACGGCCTCGCGACTCGGCGGGTCCAGGTTGTTCGTGGGTTCGTCGAGTAAGAGCAGGTTGTTGCGTCCGACCATCAGCATGGCCAGAGCCAGCTTCGTCTTCTCCCCACCGCTCAGGGTTCCCGACTTCTGGAACACCTTCTCCCCCGACAACCCGAACATGCCGAGCAAACCGCGCAACTGGGTTTCGGTCAGCTGCACTCCGGGTGGCACCTCACGACGGATGTTGTCGAGCAACGACCCGTTGGTGTCGAGGTTGTCGTGCTCCTGCGCGTAATAGCCGCATTGAACCTGGTGTCCGAACGAGAACGCGCCGATGTCGGCGGTGGTCTCACCGGCCAGGATGCGCAACAAGCTGGTCTTTCCGGCGCCGTTGAGACCCAGCACCAGCAGTCGCTCGCCTCGTCCGAGATCGAAGGACACGTCCTCGAACACGGCTGGTCCGCCGTATCCCTTGCACAGATGTTCGGCGGTGATGACCGTCGTACCGCACGGCGGCGGATCGGGGAACTTCACCTGGATGCGACGGGTGGCGTTGGGGGCGTTCACCTTCTCGCCCTGCAGACGGTCGATGCGCTTCTCGATGCTGTGAGCCATCGCGGCCTTGGTGGCTTTGGCTCCGAACCGATCGACCACCGTCTGCAGCCGATCGATCTCCTTGGCCTGCAACGCCGCCTTCTTCGCCAGTCGTTCCTCGTCCTCGGCTCGGGCCCGTTGGTACTGGCTGTAGGTGCCCCGGTACTCGACGATGTGTCCGGTGGCGTCCTCGGCCACCCGATCGAGATGCAACACGCGGGTGATGGCCTCGTCGAGCAGGTCGAGGTCGTGGCTGATCACCAGCAGCGCTCCGCGATACTGCCGCAGGAACCCGAGCAACCAGGTCTTGGCGTCGACGTCGAGGTGGTTCGTGGGTTCGTCGAGCAACAGCGCGTCGCTACCTGCGAAGAGGATCCGCGAGAGCTCCACGCGGCGGCGTTCACCACCCGACAGAACCCCCACTGGAAGGTTCAGTCGCTCTCCGTTCATGCCGAGACCCGCGGCGATGCTGCGAGCCTCGCTCTCGGCGGCGTAACCACCCTTCAGGGCGAACTCCTCCTCGGCGCGACTGAATCGTTGGACGTTGCGGTCGCTGGCGTCCTCCTCCATGACGATGCGTAGCTTCTCGATACGCATCAAATCGTCGTCGATGTTCCGACCCGAGAGGACGTGCGAAATGGCGGTGCGTCCGTCGTAGATACCGGCGATTCGGGGGTCCTGGGGCAGATAGCCGAATCCGCCCTTGCGGGTGATCTTCCCGGCGATGGGTTCGGCCTCACCGCCGAGTACCTTGAACAAACTGGTCTTGCCGGCACCGTTGCGACCCACGAGACCGACCTTGTCCTTGGGCATCACGGTGAACGTGGCGTCGGAGACGACGACGCGACCTCCCACCTCCACCGAGAGCGACTGGACCTGAAGCACCTCTCAAGTGTGTGCCGTCGAGGTCGCCGTCACAACCATGCGCGCGGGTTCCGCGCGTCAGATAGGAACGACGGTGGTGGTGTTCGACGTCGCGACGGTGGTGGCCGTGGGTGTCGACGACGGAGTGGTGGTGCCCACCGAGGGATCGATCGTGGTGGTTGTGGAGTTGGGATCGGTGGTGGTGGACGCCTCGGGCGGCAGATTGTTCAACGGCGCGTCGTCGGAGAATTCCGACGCGAGACACTTCCCGTCGGCCGGGGCCGGGGCCGGACCCAACAATTCGATGATCCGACGCATCATCTCGTCGTTGCCGGCCGCGACCGGGTGGATGCCGTCCTTCCACAGCAACCCGGGTGCCCGCGAGATCGACCGCCAGTCGAGCAACCACAGGTTGTCCCGGGCCGCCACTTCCCCGAGGATCACCTCGTTGACCTCGGCGATGAACGGCTTGTACTCGGTGGCGGTGAGGATGATCACGGGCCGAGGGGCGAGAGTGTCGAGGATCTCGCGCAACATCTCGCGGTACTTGGCCTGATCTCGTCCGTAGTTGGTGCCGAGGAACAGCACGGCGGCGTCGAAGCCCTGGGGCAGCTTCTTCTCGATGATGTCGAGCCCGAGGTTGATCGGTTTGCCGCGCTCGCCCTCCACCGACACCCGCCAACCCAACGGCACCAACAAGCCGCAGGCGATGCCGTTGTACCGACGAGACAGGGCGGCGAAAATCGAATCGCCGATGAAGAGCAGCCGATTGCCGTCGGCGACCTCACCCACCGTCAACTGACGACTCGGCGCCAAGGTGGTGGCGTCGGAGTCGCCACCGAGTAAGTCGGAGCCGGTCGGATCGGGAACCACGCCCACGCCGGCCACCGTGCCCAAGGGGCCGGTGGACGCCGACGGCGCCTCGTCCCCTCCGCAAGCGGCGACGGCGAGCAGCAACGTCACGAGTGCGCTGACCCGCGACGAAACGGCGGTGCGTCGGCCTCGTGGAGCGGTCGGGATCACCGGGTCCCGTCCCGCTCGCGGATGGCCCGCAGCTCGTCGCGGATCTCGGCCAGCAACGACATCTCGGTGGGCGGCGCCTCGGCGGGTGAACCCGTGGCCTTGTTGTAGGCCTTCAACATGAGGAACAGCACGAAGGCGATGGACAGGAAGGTGACCGCCACGGTGAGGAACGAGCCGAAGCGGATCTCGGCGTCGTTCAGGTGCAAGATGAGCACGTCGTCGAACTTCGGTTCGCCGAAGGGAATCGCCACCAGCGGCATGATCACGTTCTCCACCAGGGCCGTCACCAGACTGGAGAATGCTCCGCCGATCACGAACCCGACGGCGATGGCCAGCAGATTCCCCTTGTTGATGAAGTCCTTGAACTCGGACAACAACTTCCTCATCGCGTCACCTCCGACTCCGAAACGCTACCGAGGACCGAACCTCCTCGGGGCTCGTGCCGACACCACGGTCGTCACCTCGTCGGTCGACATCGGGGTGGTCGTTACCATGACCCCATGGCCGATGACGTCTCCGGAACACACGACGGAACGCCCCTCACGCAGGTCCCCGACCTGTTGCTCGACCAGATCGACTCGTTGCGGGTGCTGAGAGCCGACACCGACGAGGAGAAGAGTGCCCTGCTCGAGCAGATCGGCGGCAAGGGAATCGTCGAGCAGGAGATGGTGGCGCAGATGGCCGCCGTTCCCCCGTTGCGTCATCCTGATCGCTTCGAGGAGGCCCATCGAATGGTGATGCGGGCCGTCGAGGTGCTCGACCGCAACGGTCAACGACCGGCCACCCTCGGACGACTCGGTCCCCTGCGACCCGTCGCGACGTGGCTGGTGCAACTGGTGACGCGTTGGATCGTTCGCAACCACCTGTCGCGTCTGCTCGGACGCATCGGGGGCCTCTACGAACGCCGCGAGGCCAACAGCGCGTGGTCCGCGCCCGAGCACGCCATGTTGCGACGGGCGCGTCTCGACACGCGCCGTGTTCAGGCCGGAATGAGCGGCAAAGCGCTGGGCCTGCCCACGTTCCTGTTGGGTGGGGCGTTCCTCGGTTCGATCGCCAGCGCGCTGCAGAGCGCGGCCCGTGCGGCCCTCGACTCGCGCCCCGGCGTGATCGTGCTCAGCATCGTCGTCACGGGGGTGTTGGCCGCGCTGTCGTGGGTCGCCCTCTACAGCGCCGGTGTGGCCCGACGTCGCATCAAGTTGTCGACCGATCAACCGGTGAAGGCTCTGTGGGAGACCATTGGCGCCGCCGGCAAACCGCCACGCGACGAGAGTTACAACTTCGCGGTGTACGCGATCGCGCTGCTCGTGCTGTCGTGGATCGTCATTCCGCTGGCGGTGTGGTTGGCCATCACCGCGTGACCTTCGCGTCGTCGTATGAGCGACGTCAACGCGGGTTCTCGGGCGTCTCCAGATCTTCGAACCGATCGACGCGACGCAACGTCGGGAAGAACACCGAGTAGAGCGCCACGATCCCCACCGTGGCGACGCCACCACCGACGACGGCCGTCTGGGTGCCGAAAGCCTGCGCGGCCACACCGCTCTCGAAGGCCCCCAGCTCGTTGCTGGCGCCGATGAACACGTTCTCGACGGCCATCACACGACCACGTTTGTCGTCGGGCGTCACCAAGGGGACCAGAGTGCTACGGATGTACACGCTCACCATGTCGGCGCCGGCCAACACCACCAGCGAGACGAAGGCCAACAGGTAACTGGTGGTGACTCCGAGGACGATGGTGGCGAAACCGAACAGGGCCACCACGAAGAGCAGCTTCGAGCCGACGCGTCGCGTGACCGGCCGTGAGGCCAGTACCAAGGCCATCAACGCCGCACCGATACCGGGGGCCGCGCGCAACCATCCGTACGCGACGTCGCCCACTCCCAGTCGTTCCTCGGCGATGGCCGGCAACAACGCCACCGCACCTCCGAACAGCACGGCGAACAGATCGAGCGAGATGGCCGCCAACAGGATGGGGGTGCGTCGGATGAATCGCAGTCCCTCCAGAGCCGAGTGGAGTGTCACCTTCTTCGACTCGTCGTCGGGATCGCGCGGCACCGCCGGGTTCACGAAGCGGATCGCGAGCAGGAACGTCATTCCGGCCCCGACCATGCAGGTCGCCACCGCGTACGCCAGGGCGGGTTCGACCGCGTAGAGGATTCCTCCGAGGGCCGGACCGATGATGGCGGCCGAGGTCCAAGTGGCCGAGTACAGGGCGATCGTGCGCGGCAAGGCGCCCTCGGGAGCGACCATCGGTGGAATGGAACGTACCGACGGTGCGGCGAAGGCCCGGGCCACGCCGAAGAGCACGGCGATCAGGAACAATGGCCACACGGCGGTGGGGTCGGACAGGGCGTACAACATCAACGCCAAGGAACACAGTGCCTCACCGCCGACGGCGAGGGCCCCGATGATCTTGCGATCGAACCGGTCGGCCACGGTGCCGGTGACCAGAACCAGCAGGGCCGCCGGCAGGAACTCGGCCAGCCCGAGCAGTCCGATGTCGAGTTCGCGACCCGTGATGTCGTACACCTGCTTGCCGAGAACCGTGGCCTGCAACATGACCCCGGCCGACGTGAAGATGCTCGAGCCGAGCAGGTTGCGGACCGGCGCCACCCTCAGAAGAGCGCGCGTGCTGGTGGCCGCATCGGACGCGGTGATCGACGCGGGCTCCTCGGACATCAGCAGTTCACCATAGTGACACCTGCTAGGAATTGCCCCATGAGTTCGATCGCCGACGACACCCGCTGGATGGACGCGACCGCTCAAGCGGAACTCGTCGCCCGTGGCGACGTGACTCCGTCGGAGTTGGTCGAGGCCGCCATCACCCGCATCGAGAAGTACGACCCCCTGGTGAACGCTCTCACCTACCGATGGTTCGACGACGCGCGCGCCCTGGCTGCCAGCCCCGATCTTCCTCGCGGACCCTTCCACGGTGTGCCCTATCTGTTGAAGGATCTGTTCGCCGCCGAGGCCGGCAAACCCCTCAGCAACGGCAACAAGGCGCACAAGGCCGCGCATTTCGTCTCCGACGCCGACACCACGCTGGTCGGTCGCTACAAAGCGGCCGGCCTCGTCAGCCTCGGACGGACGAACAGCCCCGAACTGGGAAGTGTCCCGGTCACCGAGCCCGAGGCCTGGGGTCCCACGCGCAATCCGTGGGACACCTCGCGCACGTCGGGTGGTTCGAGCGGCGGTTCGGCCGCGGCGGTCGCCGCCGGAATGGTTCCCCTCGCGCACGCGAGCGACGGAGGCGGATCGATCCGCATCCCCGCGGCGTGTTGCGGACTCGTGGGACTGAAGGTGTCCCAGGGTCGCATCACCATGGGCCCGAGTCGCGACGAGAGCAACCTGGGTGTCGAGCATTGCGTCAGTCGCACGGTGCGCGACTCCGCGCGACTCCTCGATGCCACCCATGGTCGCGGCGTCGGTGACGTCATCATCGCACCGGCGCCCACCCGCCCCTACGTCGAGGAACTGGGCGCCGACCCCGGTCGTTTGCGTATCGGACTCCTCGATCACAGCCCGCGCGGATTCGCCACCGATCCCGAATGCGTCACCGGGGTTCACAACGCCGCCAAGTTGTTGGAATCGCTCGGCCATCACGTGGAGCCGGCGTGGCCCGAGGTTCTGGCCGACAACGAAGCGGGTCGCACGTTCGGTCAGATGTGGAGCACGAACATGGGCATGTCGTTGCGACGTTTTGCCGAAGCCCTCGGTCGCGAGATGACCCTCGACGACGTGGAACTGATGAACTGGACGCAGGCCGAGTTCGCCAACAACGTCACCGGCGTGGACTACGCCGCCGCACTGGCCGCGTCGGTGAAGTTCCGTCGCGCCGTTCAGAGCTGGTGGTCGCAGGGTTGGGATCTCCTGCTCACACCCACGTTGGCCGCACCGCCCATCCCGGTGGGCTCGATGCCCAACGACCCCGGGAAACCGATGAGTCCGCTGGTGACCGCCGGAAACTGGGTCACCTTCACCGGACAGTTCAACATGAGCGGACAACCGGCCATCAGCCTGCCGCTGCACCGCACTTCGTCCGGATTGCCGGTGGGCATCCAGCTGGTCGCGGCTTACGGTCGCGAGGACGTGCTCATCCGGGTGGCATCGCAGTTGGAGCAGGCCGCCCCCTGGGCGCACCTCACGCCCGACCTCTGATCCGGCTCAGTCCTCCCGAACGTCGCTCACCGCGCGCTCGTCGACCACGGCCGTCACGTCGATGGTGCCGTAGACGTGCGGGAACTCGTCGAGAGCGTCACCGAGACGTTCGACGACGACCTTCGACGACAGGAGCCTCTCGTCGATCACCAACAACACCAGTTCGGCGTCGGTGAGATCCGAATAAAAGCGTTCGCGCACGCCACGCCACTGATGTTCGAAACTGCAGTGCGCGTATCCCTCGCGCTCGACGGTGACACCGCGCGTCGACCACGGATAGGACCCGTCGCGCTTGGCCGCCTCCCATTCGGAACGCAACGCGAGATGGAGGATCATCGTGCCGTCCAGCCGCCGTCGACGACGACCTCCTGGCCGGTCATGAAGGTGGACGCGTCGGAGGCGAGCAACAACAACGCGCCATCCAACTCGGACAACTCGCCCATGCGGGGAATCGGCGAGTTCTGTCGCAGGAAGTTCATGCTCGCCTCGTCGTCCATCGCCACGGTCATCTCCGAGGGGAACCATCCGGGGCACAGCGCGTTGACGCGGATGTTGCGACGGGCCCACTGCAGACCGAGTTCCCGGGTGAGGTTCAACACCGCACCCTTCGACGCGCAATAGTGCGCCTGCTTCACCGGGGAGGCCCCGACGATCCCGAACATGGACGCGACGTTGACGATGCTGCCGCCACCGGCCTCGCGCATGTGGGGCGCGCACAACTTCGAGAGGTGCCAGATGGCCGTGACGTTCACCTCCATCGCGTTGCGGAACGTGTCCAGATCCTCGTCTTCCACCGCCACCTTGTGCCCGACCCCGGCGTTGTTCACCAACACCCGCGGAGCACCGACCCGCTCGATGGTCTCGGCCACCAGTCGTTCCCGATCGGCCGGCTCGCGCAGGTCGGTGGCGATGGCGATCGAACCCGGCAGCTCCGACATCAACTGCTCCAGCCGATCGACTCGGCGCGCGGCCAACACCACCGTGGCCCCGACGGCATGCAGAACGCGGGCGAAATGGACACCCAGACCCGACGACGCTCCGGTGACGATGGCCGGTCGGCCGTCGAGTCGGAAGATCGACAACGGATCGAGAGTGGAAGGTGACGACGACATGGCGCAAGGCTAGGGCGGGCACACCCTCGGTGTGCCACGATGACCGCATGGGTGCGCGACACGTGGTGTTGGTTCACGGAGCCTGGCACGGTGCGTGGTGCTGGTCGGCTCTGCAAGCCGAACTCGACCGTCGGGGCGTGCCGAGCATCGCCGTCGATCTGCCCGGACACGGCGCCTCCACCTCGCCCTTGTGCGACCTGCACGGTGACGCGCGTTGCGTGGTCGACACGTTGAACGTCCTGCGGGACCGCGGCGTCACCCAACCGGTGCTCGTCGGTCATTCGTACGGTGGCGCGGTCATCACCCAGGCGGCCGCCTCGCGTCCCGAGGTGTCGCACCTCGTCTACCTGGCCGCCTTCGCGCCCGACGACGGCGAGAGCGTGATCGGTGCGTTGACCTCCTTTCCCGCCGAGTCGGTGGGGTTGCAACGCGCCATGATCGGACGGGACGACGGAACCTCGGTGCTCGATCCGGCCCTCGCCGGGCCCGCGCTGTACGGAAACTGCGATCCGATGGTCGTCGAGGCGGCCTTGGCGCGGGTGTCGCCCCAGCCGAACGCCACCATGACCCAGCCGGTGCAGGGCTCGCCGCGCGCGTCCATCGACTCCACGTTCGTCGTGTGCGAACGCGACGACGCCGTTCATCCGAACCACCAGCGGATCATGGCCGCACGTTGCGGTCACACGATCGTGCTCGACACCGATCACTCACCGTTCCTGTCGATGGTCCGCGAGACCGCCGACATTCTGGAAGCGATCGCCCGATCGTGAAGGTGCGCGTCGGCTACGGATTCGGTGTTCGCACGACGCTGAACGACGAGGGCTTCGGTCGGGTGGTCGATGCGCTCGAGAGTCTGCGTTTCGACAGCCTCTGGTTGAGCGAGCGCATCGGCGGGGAGGCTCCGGACCCCTTGGTGGGCATGGCGTTCGCGGCCGGACGCACCACGCGATTGAAGTTCGGCATGAGCGTCATGGTGTTGCCGGGTCGCAACCCGGTGGTGCTGGCCAAGGAGTTGGCCACCCTCGACCGTTTGTCGGGCGGTCGACTGCTGCCGGCGTTCGGCCTCGGCGTGGCCGATCCGCACGAGCAGCAGGCCTTCGGCGTGGCCCGCGAGGAACGCGCCAAACGTTTCAACGAGGCGTTGAGCGTCATCCGCGCGTGCTGGACGGAACCCTCGGTCACGCACCACGGCGACTTCTTCCGTTACGACGACCTGCGCGTGTTGCCCAAGCCCAAGCAGACACCGCCCGACATCTGGTTGGGCGGCATCGCGCCGAGCGAATTGAAGCGGGTCGGTCGTCTGGCCGACGGTTGGCTGCCGAGTTTCGTCACTCCGGCCGACGTCGAGGTCGGCCGGGTCGAGATCGAACGCGTGGCGCGCGAGCACGATCGCAACATCGATCCGGAGCATTTCGGCGCCCTCATCCCCTACGCCCACGGAGATCTGCCCGACGCACTAGTGGCCGGACTCAAGGCCCGTCGTCCCGATCTCGACGATCCGTCGGTGTTGGTCCCGCGCGGTTGGTCCGAACTGCAGCGCACGATCCGGCGATTCGTCGACGTCGGATTCTCCAAGTTCGTCGTGCTGCCCATCGTGGAGCCGAGGTCGGCCGACGAATGGGTGGACCACCTCGGCGTGGCCGCCGGCGAACTGTTGCCCTTGCAGACCTGAGTCGGGAACGCCTCAGACGAACGGCGTGAGCCAGGCGTGCGCGTTGCGCCCGATGGCCTCGATGTCGTAACCGCCCTCCTGTAGCACCACGGTCGGAAGTCCGAGTTGCTTGACCACCTCACCGCAACGTCGGTAACCGTCGGTGGTGAGGGCCAGGTCACTGATGGGGTCGTTCCAATAGGTGTCGAGACCCAGCGAGACGATCACCATCGACGGTCCGAAAGCGGCGATGCTCTCGCAGGCGACGCCCAACCGGTCGACGTACTCGTCGTCCTCGGCCTCCGGCGCGAACACCACGTTGAGGTTGGTGCCCGCTCCGCGTCCCGCACCCGTCTCGTCTTCGTGGCCGATGAACCAGGGGTACGCACGATCGGGGTTGCCGTGCAGGGAAACGAACTGCACGTCGTCGCGTTCGTAGAAGATCTGCTGCGTTCCGTTGCCGTGGTGGTAGTCGACGTCGAGAACGGTCACCTTCGTTCCGGTGGTGGACGCCACGTGATGCGCGACCACGGCGGCGTTGTTGAAGTAACAGAAACCTCCGAACACGCTGCGCGCCGCGTGGTGCCCGGGCGGACGACACAATCCGTACGAACTGGAGGCACCGGCCAGAACCTTGTCGGCCGCGGTGAGCGCCACGTCGACCGAGGCGCGGGCGGCGAGATACGTGCCCTCCACCATCGGAGTGGCGGTCTCGTAACACCAGTAACCGAAGGCCGCCGCCGCACCGAGAGGCGGGCGCGCGGCGCTCATGCCGTCGCGCAATCCGACGTGCAACATGGCCTCGGGGGCGAACTCGCTGCGCCCGGTCGCGCGGTGGATCTCGGGCCACGCCGACTCCAGGTAGTCGATCAATCCGTGATCGTGCACCGCCTCGATCGGCGCGCGACCGTGCTCCACGAGATCGACGAATCGGAATCGCGAATCGGTCTCCAACTGTCGACGGATCGTCTCGGCCCGCTCGGGCCGCTCATAGGTGGGAATCGGTTGTCCCAGATTGATCTCGAGCTTCGGATTCTGGTGGCGGTGAAGATCGGTCCAGACGACGTCCATGCGCTCAGACTAAACGCTACGACGCGTGACGGACGGGGGCGATCAGCGACCGGTGTCGCGGAACGGAGTGTCGAGGAAGGGCGGCCAATCCCCGCCGCCGTGCACCTCGATGGTGGAGCCGCTGACGTACGAGGCCAACGGCGACGAGAGATAGACGCACGCGTCGCCGATCTCCTCGGGCCACGCCAGGCGACCAATGGGAATCTGCGAACCGGTGCGACGCACACCCTCCTCGTCGCCGTAATGCAGGTGGGCCAGTTCGGTGCGCACCATTCCGACCGTCACCAGGTTCACGCGCACCTTGGGGAGCCACTCCTGCCCGGTGGTGCGGGTGTAGTTGGCCAGACCCGCCTTGGCCGCTCCGTACGCCGCCACGGTGGGTGCGGGACGCTCGGCCGAGACACTGCCGATGTTCACGATCGATCCGCCCTCGGGCTGGTTCTGCATGTGGCGGTTGGCGGCCTGACTGCACCACATCGCCGAGAAGAGATTCACGGCCACGATCTTCTGAGCGAAGTTGGCCGAGGCGGTGGAGGTGTCCGACGGCGGGCTGCCACCGGCGTTGTTCACGAGCATGTCGAGGCGACCGAAGCGGTCGACGATGGCGTCGATCATTCCCGCGGCCTCGTCGGGTTCGCGCAGGTCGACCGCGAAGGCGGTCCAATCGGCTGGCAGGTCGTCGGGAAGGTTGCGAGCGCACACCACCACCGTGGCTCCCGCGTCGGCGAAGCGGCGCGCGATGCCTCGCCCCACGCCCTTGGTGCCACCGGTGATGAGGGCCACGCGTCCCGAGAAATCGATGGTCAATGCCACGACCTGCACCCTAGTGCCGGGGCCGGCTTCGTTTCTGACGCTTCGTCAGATGGGGAGTACGCTCGCACCCGTGGGAATCACCTCGAAGATCGACGACCGCGGCATCGCCGAAGTGGTCATGGACTGTCCGCCTGTCAACGCCCTCACCGTGGCCGAATGGTTCGGCCTGGCCGACACCGTCACCGCTCTCGGACGGAACTCCGCCGTCCGGGTGGTGGTGCTGCGAGCCGAGGGCCGCGGGTTCAACGCCGGCGTCGACATCAAGGAGATGCAGAACACCGAGGGCTTCGACGCCCTCATCGGCGCGA
>VFQT010004327.1_pt1 | contig 12004 bp, 8 predicted proteins | sample 3512381 | NCBI WGS metagenome assembly VFQT01 (sample SAMN10412376, study PRJNA504923) | tailings metagenome | isolation source: Relicate 2 Philex TSF3 active mining site | place: Philippines: Tuba, Benguet | collected 2017-08-29 | reverse complement strand
TGTCGTTGGCACTTTGCGGGCCACCGAAGATCACCGCGCCGCAATGTCCCGCCAGCGTCTCGGGCAACTCCTGCCCATCGTAGGGGCGGCGGATGTCGAGGGCGAAGCCGTGCGTACGGAACCACTGGCCGACATGGCCGGGATTCGAATGCGCCTGATGCACTACGATCAGAACGGGTTTGCGGTCGACCGGTAGCGGCGACAGCAGCCGACCGTATCCGGTGTGGGCGGGGCCCTCCAACTCAGCCGTGGTGTCGAGCATCGCGCGTTCTCAAATCCCTCGGTTCGAGCAACCAGCCAACGAGCGGGACGACGAGGCGATGCGGGAGGATGCGCATGCAGACGAGCATCCCGGTGTTCACAACGCCCGGCGCGACAGCCCGCAGGCCAAGCCGGTGAGCAAGCAAGGCCCATGCCGCGACCGCGGACGGGCGCATCTGCGGCAAAAGGCGACGATAGATAGCCGATTCAGCGTGCATCTTGGAATGGAATTGCGTCTCCACCGGGCCTGGTGCCACCGCCGTCACGCGCACGCCCGTCCCTGCCACCTCGGCTGCTGCCGCCTCGCTCAGCGAAAGCACGTAGCTCTTGCTGGCATAGTAGGCGGCCTGATTTGGACCGGGGATATAGCCACCGAGCGAGGCGAGATTGAGGACGCCGCCCCGGCCGCGAGCAACCATGCCGGGCAGGACGTGACGCATCAGGCGCGTCAGGGCCGTCACATTGACCGCGATCAGCCGCTCGAGCTCCTCGGCCGGGCTCTCGTGAAACAGCCCCGAGCTGCCGATACCGGCCGCGTTCACAAGGAGGTCGACAAAGCCCCCCATGAGCGCGAGCTTGGCATCCAGTTCCGCCAGCGCCGTCGCATGCGACACATCGATGGCGAGCGTTTCAACGTCGGCCGGGGACAGTGCTGCGATCTCGCGGGCAGCCGCTTCCAGCCGCGCGCCGTCCCGCGCGACGAGCAGCACGCAATGCCCGGCCCCCGCCAAGCGCTCGGCGATGGCGCGCCCGATTCCCTCCGACCCGCCCGTGACGACGGCGACCGGCTTGGTGCCTGTCGGCTGTTGCTTCGTCATGTTCCCTGCGAGCGCCTCGCATCGATTTTTTCCGGGCCCATCCTATCCCCCGGCTCAAGGGCGCGAATATTGTCTCGCGCGTTCGTTTCGTTGGTGCGGACGGCGGGACTCGAACCCGCACGATGTTGCCATCTCGAGATTTTAAGTCTCGTGTGTCTACCGGTTCCACCACGTCCGCTGGGTCGCGAAGGTCTCGACCGCCGGTCAGGAGCCGCCGTCGCGCGGGATATATGCGCAGAGGCGAATGCCCGGCTGGAGGGAGCGGTACTTTTCGCAGTCTCCGCCGTCAAGCGCCGAGCGATGCCGATCGCAATTCGGGGATCCTCGACATCGGAGGACATTGGGGGGATAGTGGCGGTGTGCGCGTTGTTCGCGCACTTCGCCTTGCGATCCCACGAGCCGGCATGCGGAAACTCCCCGCAATCGACCAGATCTCGGCCTTTCTGGCCGTCGCCGAGGAACTGAGCTTCCGCAGCGCAGCGGAACGGCTCGCCATCGACCAATCGGCGTTGTCGCGGCGCATCAAGGATCTGGAGGAGCGGATCGGCTACAAGCTGCTGTCGCGCACCACGCATGCTGTGCGCCTGACCGATGCCGGCCGGGTCTTCTACGACGCCAACCGGCGGATCCTTGCGGATCTGGGTGAGGCGATCGACACGGCTGGCCGCATCGCGGACGGCGCAACCGGGGCGCTCAGGATCGGCTACATGACGTTCGCGGCTGCCCGACTCATGCCGAATGCCGTGCGGCACTATCGGCAGGCCTTTCCCAACGTCGCACTCATGCTTTCTTACCAGCGGACCCAGCAACAGAAGCTGTCGCTGGCGCAAGGCGAACTCGACATCGGACTGATCCTCGGGCCCTTCGAACATTCGGATTTCGAGACATTGGAGGTGGCCCGCGAAAAAGTCGTGGTGCTGATGGCCAACGGGCATCCCCTTGCCGCCAAACCGGAGCTTACATTGCGGGACGTCTCCGCGGCGCCGATCGTCATGGGCACGGATCAGCAGTGGGACCACTACCGCGACATCATTCTCGATGCGCTTGCCGCCAAGGGCTATCACGCCAGCATCGCCATGGAGGCGCCGACGTTATTCGGCATTCTTGGTCTCGTCGGCGCGGGAATCGGCATCACGCTGGCGCCGGAGGTGATGTGCGGTTTCTGTCCGGCCGGCATCGTGGCGCGGCCAGTGGCGGATGCTGACCAAACCATCACCACGCTCGCCGCGTGGCGACGGCCTGCGGACAAGAAGGTACGAGACTTCATCGCCAGCCTGCAGTCGACACTGAATGACGCCACGACTGGCTGACATGCGGGCGGACGCGTCGCCCACCGCCGATCAGAGCCGCGTACCTTTGGCCGGTGGCGCAGGTTCCCGGCTCTTGTCCTCGCCACCACCGGAACCGCTCTCCGAACCGGGCCCCCCCTCCTCCATGGATTTCAGCTTGTCGCGGAACTTCTTGATCATGCGCTCCACGTAGTTGAGCGCTTTGTCGACGTCTTCTTCCGTCGGCAACGTCATCTTCGGCTTGCGGTCGGCCTGCGTCTTGTCGAGGGCGTCCTCGAGGCGCTTGACGTCCTCCTTGAGCTGCCTGTTCTCGGCCTTCAACCGCTCGATCTCTTTCTCGGCAGCGCGATCGTCCTGCACGGGATTGCAGCTCACGCTGCCGTTCGAACGCGTGCACAACGACATGGATCCGGTCTGTGTATCCATGCGCAGCGTGCCGCCCTCGATCGGCTGCAAGACATATTTGCCGGGCGTGCCTGAGTCGCCGGGCGTCGTCGCGAGAGCCGGCGCAGCCAAGCACACCACGAAACCCAGCATGGCAACCTTCATTGAGCGGTGCATCTTGAACTCCTTGTCTCTCACGAGGCGGCGGCGGCGGTTGTGGCGGTTCGTGCCAAAGCCTCACAATCCACATCTAACCGATTGATATGGGCCAACTGTGGCGATCCGCCAAGGGCTGGCCGTCGCGGCAGTCGGGCACGGTAGGAAAACCTGTCGTCTTCCATTTCGTTACGCAGCTTAACCTATCTTTTACGCCGGACTGCGAGGGTGTTGTCGTTCGCTCCAAATCAATTTGTGCCGCGTGGGAGGGAGCAATGCGCTTTCGCGTCGGCATGCCCGTGTCTCGGATTGGACCCGAGCCACGCGCACGGAGTTCCTCTCCCATCCGCCGGCTTGATCTGCGCATCGGATTGCGTCGCTCGAAGGACGGGGAAGAACAATGGGGTCGCATGACCATCGGCACGCAGATCATGGACAAAGTGGTGCCGGCGCCGGTATCGGCGCTGTAGGCTGTCGCGCGGACGACTTGCGCAACTACCTCAACCATCTTTCGGATCAGATCGCCGATGCCGATCGGCGGCATAGCGAGACGCTTCATGAGATGCGGGACCGTTTGACACGGCTCAGCGGCCAGGCCCATGCCCTCAAGGGCTCGGTGCCGCACGAGATCGAAGCCAGTCTGGATCGCGTCGAGACGGGCGCCGATGCCCTCGCCTCGCGGATCGAAGCTCACGAAGCGCGTCGTCACACGCACGCCGAGCCGCCGCCGGCTCTGCGTTCCGCCGTCCCGGCCGATGCGCTCAGAACCTACGATCGCGGCCATGACGGTCACGCCTGGGGGCAGCCCGCCGCGATGGATCCCGATCTGGAACCCTGGGACCTTCAGTCTGCGGACGCGCTTTCGCGTGCCTACGAAGCGAACGACATGCTGGTGCCTGTCACACCGGCTAGCCCGAAGGAAGCGGCCAAGGCCGCGGTACCGTCCCAGCCGGAGCCCGCCATGTTCGCAAGCAATCAGCACCCCTCGCGCTCCCAGGACGCCGCGGCCGAGGCCATGTTCGCCGCCGCTTCGGCGTCTTCCATGCCGCAGCAGTCAGACGAAGATCACCGCCGCTGGCTCGAGGACAAACTCAGCGACGTGGCGGCCCGCGTCGAGCAGTCGCTCATGCAGTTCCAGCCGGGCCATTCGTTGGAGAAACTCAGCGAGCGGTTCGAGCAACTCGAGGCGCGTTGGACGCGTGCATTGACGGACGTCGCCACCCGTTCGGACGTGGAGGGCCTGCGGCTCGTCGAGGAACACATCGCCGAGCTTGCCACCCGGATCGAGAACGCGCAGGAACAGCTTGCGCGTCTGGATACCATCGAAGGTCAGATTGCCGAACTCGGCCACAAGTTGTCCGACGAAGAGATCGTCAGGCTTTTCGGTAGCTTGGTGCCCTCCGAAGAGGATCTCGTCCGCTTCGCCGAAACCGCAGCAATGTCGGCGGCCGAGCGTGCGGTCAGCGACACCGCGACCGCCTTTGCGGGAACCGGCCATGTCGGCGGTCCCGCTCCATCGGCGAGCATCGATACCGAGGCCCTCATTCCGACTCTCGTCGAGGCGACACGCGAAGCGTCCAGCGAGCGTCTGAACTCGCTCGAGCACCTGCTGCAGGGCTATATCGACGAAGGTCGCAAGGGCTCGAGCGAAACCGCAGAAGCGCTGGAAACCATCCAGCACGCCCTGCAGCATATGCTCGACCGTCTCGAGACATTCGAAACGAAGCAAGCGGAACTGGCCGAAAAAGCCGCCCAGCCAGCCCCGACGCATCAGCGCCCGCACGCCGAGCACGTCGTGGCAGCCCCCGAAGCCCATTCTTCGAGTTCGCCGGTGGGCGGCGTATCCGCCGGAACGCACGACGACCTCAACGTCGCGGCTGTGCGAGCCGCGGCGCGCGCTGCGGCTGCCGGCGCGGCAAACCGCCGCCAAGCCCCGGTCGGGGCGAGCGCGCGGCCGCCGGCGGCAGCGGTGCTCGACGACAGCGACGACGAATTGATTGTCGCCCCCCGCGGCGCAGGTCCCGCTTCCGCCGCGCGCGGTCGCCCGCCCCAGCGTCCGCAAGCCGGGCTAGCCGGCGAAAAATCGGCTCCCGCAAGCAAGTCGCCCGGCTTGCGCGAGCGCTTCTTCGGTGGCGGCGACAAGAACAGTAGCCGCGCAGGGCTCTTGCTGGTCCCCAGCTTTCTCGCACTCATGGTCGCCGGCTACTACCTCGTCATCAGCCCGAAGAAGCGAGCTGCGCAATCGGCGGCGGTCCGTGTCGAACGCGTGGCACCGCCCAGCTCGAAGCCGACGTCGAATTCGCCCGCCATCGATCAGAAGATGGATCCCAAGCCGACCAACGACGCCCCCGGCGCGCCGAACAAACAGAGCATGATCGAGGGTAACGGCGACTCCAATCAATCCGCCGATGCGCGAGATGCCCTGGACGCTGCCGAGGCCGCAAGCCGCGTTCGCCTTGCCAGCGCCGGCATCGCCATCCAGCACGATCAGCGGGATCTCACCGAAGAGGAGCTGCTACGGGCACGCGAACGGGTGCACATCGCGCAACTTTCCGGCCAGGCGGCGCAGAACGCTGCGGCATCTTCCGAGCAGCTCGGCTCCCCACCGAGCGAGGTCGTGGAAGATATGCATCGCATAGCCGCCGGCTCGGCCGACCTGCCGCCGAAGGACGCGAACTCCGAGACCACGACGGTGGAGCTGCCGCCCGCGACCATCGGCCCCTTGTCGCTGCGCCTCGCCGCCGCGAAAGGCGACCGCTCGGCGCAATTCGAGGTTGCCGCCCGCTTCGCAGAAGGAAAAGGCGTGAAGCAGGACTTCGCCGAGGCCGCGAACTGGTACCAGCGCGCAGCGGCGCAGGGCGTGCCGGTGGCTCAGTACCGCTTGGCGGCGCTCTACGAACGTGGCCTCGGTGTAAAGGCCGACGCGGCCCGGGCTCGCATCTGGTACAAGCGCGCGGCCGAGCAGGGCAACGTCAAGGCGATGCACAATCTGGCCGTGCTGAGTGCAAGCCGCAGCAACGGCGATGCGGATTACCCGACAGCCGCGCAGTGGTTCTCGGAGGCCGCAGACCGTGGCTTGGCCGACAGCCAGTACAATCTCGGCGTCTTGTACGAGAGCGGTCTTGGCGTGCCGAAGAACCTTGTCTCCGCCTACAAGTGGTATTCGATCGCTGCGCAGCGTGGCGACAAGGAAGCGGCGCGCCGACGCGATCAGTTGCGCTCGCGGCTGGACGCACGAAGCCTCGCGCAGGCGGAAAAGGCGATGAAGGCGTGGCAGCCGCGGGTTATCGACCGGAATGCGAACGATGCGCTGGCGGCAGGCGACAGCTGGAAGCAACGTGTCGCACAATCGGCCACGCATCGGTAAAGGGCCAACACCTTCGCTCCCTCACAGCACAAACAGCTGGAAGCCCCGCGCCGAGCGGGGCTTTCGCTTTTGCGATCTGTTCCGGGCCTTAGATCTTCGACGTGGCTCTCGGCTTCCATTGCTTGCAATCCGACTGGTTTGATGTCCCTATTTCCACAGGGAGGAGGGAGCCTGCCGATCATCTCGCAAGCGTCGGGGCGCCCAGTGGATTCGGAAGTCACATGATCTGCCCAACCAGTTGCCGGTCACACAGAATACAGGGCCGCGGTCGCTGCGCGAGGGCGTGTACTATCGGTGTGCCCCCGATGCCGTCGTACCTTGCCGAGACGGCCGTCGCGCTCTATTGCCCGCCCTCACTGAGAGGTGTGTGAGAGATGCGCCGGGTGGCCTGGAAGACGAAGCGCGGAGCGTCGGGACTGGCGCTGATTCTGCTCGCGGTCGCGCTCGTGCTGCCGGGGATCGCCGATGCTCAGCAAAAGAGGCGGCTGCCGCGCGCCACTCCTCTGCCCGTGCCCGAGCGCATCCTGCCCTCCAAGCCCGCCGACCCGGCGGACCCCGAAGCCAAGCTGCCGCGCGAGACGGTGCAGGCCGACGTGTCGACGCGGCGCATCGCCATCACCTCGAGCTTCTCCGGGACGGAAATCGTCGTGTTCGGCGCTGTCGACAACAGCCGCCAGAAGAGCGCGGAGGCAGGCCTCTACGACGTGGTCATCGTCCTCGTGGGAACGCCCACGAAGCTGGTCGCGCGGCAGAAGAGCCGTGTCGCGGGCGTTTGGCTCAATACCGATCAGATACGGTTTGCGAGCGTCCCGAGCTTCTATGCCATCGTCTCGACGCGTCCCGTTGACGAGATCACATCGGAGGAGGTGTTGAAGTCGACCGGTATCGGTTTCGACTTCGCGCCCATGACCCTCGAGAAGGGTCAGGAGGAGGGTCGCTCGGCGGCCGACATCAAGGGGTTCCGCGACGCCATCGTGCGGCTGAAACAGAAGGACCGGTTGTTCAGCGAGGAAGAGTACGGCGTCGCCTTTATCGGGAGGAGCCTGTTCCGTGCGGCGGTCACCCTGCCCGCCAACATAACCGTCGGTCCGTTCGAGACGCGGGTCTACCTGTTCCGAAACCAGGAACTCATCCATCAGTACAACGCACGGCTCGATCTCGAGCGCGAAGGAATCGAAGACACATTGCACGCGTTCGCGTTCACGTACCCGTTCTTCTACGGGCTGGCGACGGTTTTGCTCGCGATCGGATCGGGCCTGCTGGCGTCGTCGATCTTCCGACGGGTCAGCCATTGACGGTCCCGGCCGGGCCGGCAGCAACGACAGTCGCGGGTCTTGCCTGCTCCGGGCACCGGCGACGAGCCGGTCCCCGGAGTCCTCGGCGCCCCGTACCGGTCAGGCCGCTGCCTCCTTCTGGCTCGCCATCGCCTGCTCGGCGAGTTTGCCCGTCAACTCCGCGAGATGGTCGAACGCGGCCGTATAGCTGCCGACGCCTGCCGTCGCCGAGCGCAGTTCGACGATCATGTCCTGCAACTCCGATTCCGGTAACTGCGCCTGCACGACGTCCCACCCGGGCCAGCCCTCGCGCGTGTCGAATCCCAAGATCTGGCCGCGCCGCTGCGAGATCATGGCATTGACCTTGCTGGTCGCGTCATTGGGTACGACGACCTGCACCTGCATGATCGGCTCGAGAAGCACCGGGTTGCACTTCGGCATCCCCTCCGCCATGGCAAGGCGTCCGGCCTGCCGGAAGGCCATGTCGGAGCTGTCGACCGAGTGATAGGAGCCGTCGAGCAATGTCACCTCGACATCGACGACGGGAAAGCCGAGCGGCCCCTCCTCGAGGTAATCCTTCACGCCGATCTCCACGGAGGGGATGAACTGCTTGGGCACGACGCCGCCATGGATCTTTTCGTTGAATCGGAAACCCGATCCACGCGGCAGCGGCTTGATCTCCACCACGACGTCGCCGAACTGCCCGTGACCGCCTGATTGCTTCTTGTGCCGTCCGCGGACCTCGATCGATCTGCGGATCGTCTCCTTGTAGGGGATCTGACGTGGCCCGGTGATCGCCTCGATGCCGTACTTGCGGCGCAAGCGCTCCAGCGTCACGCGCAGATGCATCTCGCCCTGGCCCCAGAGCACCATCTGATGCGTCTCCTGGGTGTGATCCAGGCGCAGCGTCGGATCCTCCTCCACCAGACGGGCGATTGCGTTCGACAACTTGACCTCGTCCTTGCGATCCTTCAGCGAGATCGAGATGCCATAGACCGCCGGCGGGGGCGCGATACGCGCTATTTGGACGATACCGGCCTTCTCCGTCGTCAGCGTTTCACCCGTATGCACCTTCTCCAGGCGACCCAGCGCCACCGTGTCGCCGGCCTTGGCGGACGGCCGCTTCCTGGCGTCCTGACCGACCAGGGTGAAGAGACCGGCGATGCGCTCCTCGGTGTCGTTTCCGAAGACGGTCTGGCCGTCGGCCAAGTCACCGGCCAGCACGCGTGCGACCGACATCTTGCCGCCGTGTGCGGAATGGATGGTCTTGACGATGTAGGCCGCCGACCTCGCATTCTCGAGCTTCAAGCGTTTGGCTGTTTCACCCACGAACGGCGCCTCGTGGCGCAGTGCTTTCAACAGGCGGAAGATGCCGTTGCCGTTCTCGGCCGAGCCGAGCATGACCGGGCAAATGAGGCCGGCCCGCAATTCCTTGCCCAGATCGTCGAAGATGCGATCACGCGGCGGTTCGAGATCGGCGAGCAGTTGTTCCATCAGATCGTCGTCGTAGTCGGCCAGCCGCTCGAGCATCTCGAAGCGCGCCTCTTTCTCGCGATCCCTCACCGTCTCCGGCATGTTGACGATCTCGGAGGGCGCGTGCTCGCGATAGACGTAGGCGCGCTCGGACGCGAGATCGACGTAGCCCGTGGCGATGCCGTTCTCCCAGATGGGAATCTGGCGCAGAACCAGCGGCTTTGCGCTGGCCGGCTGCAACATGGGAATGATCTCGCGCACGGGGACGGAGAAGCTGTCGATCTTGTTGAGGAAGAGGAAGTGGGGAACTCCCAGGTCTTCGATCTGCTTCAGGATGAGCTGCAGTGCCGGCACGCGCTTGGCGTCCGGTTCGGTCACGACGACGGCAGCATCGCAAGCGGCCAGGACCGCGCTGCTCTCATTCTGGAACTCGATGGAGCCGGGGCAATCGATGAACGTGAACTGATCGCCGAGAAACTCGACATCCGCCACATTCATCTCGACGCTCATGCCGTGGGCCCGTGCTTCTTCCGAGTTATCTCCGACGGTGTTGCGATCGGCGATTTTGCCCTGACGCGTCAGCGCGCCGGTGCGCGCGAGGACGGCCTCGAGCAGCGACGTCTTGCCGGAAAGATACGGGCCAACAATCGCAATGCAGCGGGCCGATCTAGCCGGCCCTCCTCCGTCGGTTTTTCCCATGGGGTCGCTCCATGCCTGCCTGTCGGGACGTTTCCTCGACGCTTTCCCGGACGTGCGCGATTGCCGTCGCGCCCGCGCCCGGGTTTCATGGCGCGACCATGACAATGGTGGACCCGTATTCCCCAGAGCGCAAGGGCCCGCGAAACTCGGGCGCAGCGGCAACATCACCGGTCGACATGGCGATGGTGTTTCAACTGCCTGCCATCATGTTCCAGCCGCAATTTCCGATCAGGACGCTTACTGTTCCAGTCCTGCGATCCTCGGGGGAAACATGCCACGCGCACTGACTGCCGTTCGGGGCTTGGCGACCGGAATTGCGTTCCATGCGTTCATGATCGCGCCGGCCGCCGCGCTCGAAGAGCAGAAGGACGAAAAGGCGAAGATCAAGGCATGCGAGGCGAGCCTCTGCTCTCTCGTCGTCAAGCGCACGCCGAAGGATGGTGCGTTCGCCTGCAAGCTGACGAAGACCTGGGCGAAATCCGCGATCAAGAAGGGGTCCGCCTCGGGCCGGATCAGCTGGGGCTTCGGCGATGCGCGCTGTTCGGTCGAGTTGAAGCTGTCGCGCGCACAAATGATCGCGGCACTTGCGACCCCAGCGGCCACGCTGCAATTTCCCGAACACGTCGTCTCGTGCGACATCGAGCGCGAGGGCTCGGTCTCGCCCGTGAAGCTGCGGCTGGCGCCGAAAGTCGAGTTCAAGAACGGGAAGGCCACCAAGGCCTGGGTCAACCTGAAGCACGTCGAGGGCCCGACGGCACTGAAGGGGCTGGCATTCACCGTAGCCAAGCTCGAAGATGGAATTGGTATATTCCACAAGCCGTTGATCAAGGCTCTCAACAAGCAGCTGCACGAAAAGTGTCCGACGGTGGCGTCGGCCCGCTAGCCAGCGTCCCGCTCACGGAACGGGACGACGCGGTGCCACTCCGTCGCGTCCGACGGGTGGTTCATGTTTCATTCATAGACCCTTCCCTATCCGACAACTTTGAAGATTATGGATCCGGACGCGCGTCTGTGACGTCCCGCGGGGGTTTTCGTGGTGGATGGATTCCAGGTGCCGGGCACCAGCTCGTCTCCTCATACCAACAGTGCCTGCCGGCGACGCACGTCGATGACCGCCCTCGGCTCATGCGCTTTGCTGTGGCTCGTCGGCGTGTCGTTCTGGATCTGGCAGGGCGAGACCGTTCCGTGGGATTCCAAGAACCAGTTCTATGCGTTTTTCCGGTTTCTTTCCGATTCCCTGCACGCCGGCCAATCACTCTACTGGAATCCCTATCACTTCGGCGGTCACCCCGCGATCGCGGATCCGCAGTCACTGATCTTCTCGCCGCCCTTCCTGCTCTGGGCATGGCTGGACAGCGAGCCGACGATCCTGGCCTTTGATATTCTGGTCTTCCTGCACGTGCTGGCCGGGGGCATCGGTGTCGTCCTGCTGGGATCGCGCTGGCAGTGGCCGGCTCCCGCGTCCATACTCGCGGCGGCGTTGTTCATGCTGGGTGGCGCGGCATCCGCCCGCCTGCAGCATACCGGCATCATCGTCTGTTACGCCCTGTTCCCCCTCGCCCTGCTCCAACTCGAGATCGTGCTCGAGCGCGGTTCGCGTGCAGCGGCTCTCGGGTTCGCTGTCATCACCTCGATGATCCTGCTCGGCCGCAATCAAGTCGCGCTGATGCTTTGCCTCGTACTCGCGGCACTCAGCGTTCGCGCCCTGCTCAGCGTGCCGCAGCCGACTGCTCTATTGCGACGACGCGCCGGGATGCTCGCCTTGATTGTCGTTGCGGTCGTTGCCATGACCGCGATCCCGCTATTGCTGACGTTACAGCTCGCCAAACTGTCGAACCGGCCGACGGTCGAGCTGGCCGAAGCGTTGCAGGCTTCGCTGCATCCCGCCAACCTGGCATCGATGGTCGCGCCCAACGTCTTCGGCGCTCTCAACACGGATGGCAGCTATTGGGGGCCAGGCAACGCGACGTTACCCGAGGTGGCGGCGACGGACGATTCCTTCAACTACATGTTCGTCGGTGCCGTGCCGGTGGTTCTCATTCTTTGGCTCGGCATCGCCGGACATAAGCTGCTCACCAAAGGCAACCGGTTATGGCTCGCCGTGCTCGTGGCGGCGCTCGCATTCTGCCTGGGCCGCTATACGCCACTCTACGCCTTCGTCTTCGAGAAGGTGCCGGGCTTTTCCTATTTCCGCCGCCCAATCGACGCCGCCTTCATCGTCGCACTCGCGGTTGCGACGACCACCGGCTTTCTGCTGACCTCCTACATCCGCGATGGCCTGCC
>VFQT010004326.1_pt1 | contig 12005 bp, 11 predicted proteins | sample 3512381 | NCBI WGS metagenome assembly VFQT01 (sample SAMN10412376, study PRJNA504923) | tailings metagenome | isolation source: Relicate 2 Philex TSF3 active mining site | place: Philippines: Tuba, Benguet | collected 2017-08-29 | reverse complement strand
GAAAGTCGGAGCTCAGTGCGGCTAGGTCGAATTCGGCTTGTAATCGAGGTTCTATGAGGAAGCGAAAGGGGGCATCGGGAGCGAAATCATACCAAGTCTTGTCACCCAAGGGGGCCGCATAGAAAAAAGTGAGAGGGCGAACGGGTTCTTCCATTTGATACCCAAAGGCCACGTTGCTGGTTCCCAGTTGGCGCACCCCCACAAAGAAGGGGCCGTTCACCTGAACGGGCTTTGGAATGTCCAAGATGTTGCTTCCTGTTCCCGACACCAAGGTGTCGCTCTGCCAAATCAATGAGCCAGGCTGGCGTGTGCTGGCGTTGTAGGCCCAAATGCCCAACTTGTATTTGCGATTACCCGCCCCAAAACTCACATTGATTTGGTTGATGTACTTGGTTTGGGCGGCGTAAAACCGGGCCACAAAATCACCCGTCTCTCCGTTGAAACCAATGCCCCCTGGAGCTGGCCCATCGTTGACCTGGCGGTAGGAATACACATTTTCGTTGGCTAGCCGCAGGGACCAAGCCTTGTTGTTGTCTTTGTTAGCATCGGGACTTTCGACCCAAATGGTGTCTAGGCCGCGTTTGGCTGGGGTTAGCGAAGGCACAGCAAAAAAGTCCGATTGCCGGCGCGTCAAATTAATTGTGAAACTATCCTTTTGAGCATTGGCGCCTTTGGAATAGGTGTAAACCTTTTGGCTTTTGATGTCTTTCTTTCCTACGTTTCTGAGCAAGACCTGCACCGAATCGGGTCGGCCCAAAGGCACGGGCATTTTGCCCAAGGTATACACTTTTTCAACCTGAAGATCGATATCGGCTCGTGGGTAATGGAAGCGAATGGTGGGATGGTATTGGGTGGTGTTGGGAAGGCTATCGGGAACCGAGGCCCCATAGGCGTAGTGCACCTGAAGCAGCGAGTAACCCGTTACCGTAAAGCCTGATTCAAAGTAGAATTGGGGCGGTCCTCCTTGGGTGTCGCGTTGTTCGTATTCGCACATCAACACCAGTGATTTTCCCTTGGTACTGTCGTAGAAATAAGCACCCCCATTGAAGTTGAGTTCGCACCAGCCGCCGGCAGGGGGAAACAAATTAGCGGGCTTACCCGAGGCTACCATGTGCTCGCTTTGACTGCGGGCTGTGAAAGGAAACTTGATAGAGCCCAAGTCGGTATTCGAGTAATTCATCAGCCAAAACTTGACATCGCAGGCGGTGTCAAACGCCCTTCCGGGTGTGCGGTAAAACTCGATCGAAGAAATCGAGTCTCCGTGTTTGAGGTTCCCCAACAAGCCGTAGGGAAACAAAATGGCAAATCGCGAATAGTGGTTGCTGGTCGTGGCAGAAGGGACAAAGGGCCCGCCGTTATTGCCCGAGTAAGAGGCGTCGCCCAGCTGCAAAAACTGCGCTTGAGCGAATTGACTCGCACACAACACCAAGCCCAAGAGGCTTCTTTTCACTATGCCCATGTTCCAAAGATAGATAGGACCCCTGCTTTTTCGCGTAATTTGCAAAAGCAATGAACAGGACGGAGCTTTTTTCGCAGATTTCGCAGAAGCGCAGCTACCTCTGCACGGGGCTGGACACGCAAATTGAAAAACTACCGCAAGGAATTTCCCGCGATTTGCGCGGTGTGGTGGAGTTCAATCGCCGCATTGTACTAGCCACCGAAGCCCATTCGGTTTCTTACAAAATCAACACCGCCTTTTACGAGCAATACGGCCCCGCCGGCTGGTCCGCCATGCAGGAGACCTTGGCGCATCTGCCCCAAAATAGCTTTCGCATAGCCGACGCCAAACGTGGCGACATCGGCAACACCTCCTCCATGTATGCCAAGGCTTTTTTCGAGGCCCTGCCCTTTGACGCCGTAACCGTAGCCCCTTACATGGGCGAAGATTCCTTGCGCCCCTTTTTGGAGTTTGAAAACAAATGGATCATTTGCCTGGCCTTGACCTCTAACCCCGGCCACGCTGACTTTCAATTGGGCGAATACGAGGGCAAAAAACTCTACGAACGAGTAATAGAAACCGTTTGCAAGTGGGGCAATCCCGACAACTTGATGTTTGTGGTGGGGGCTACCCGTGCATCCTTGGTTGGCGACATTCGCTCCTTGATTCCTGATCACTACTTGCTTGTGCCCGGTGTAGGTGCCCAAGGTGGCAGCTTGCACGATATTTCAAAGGCCGGCTTCATCGCCGAGGCCAATCCTGGTCTTTTGGTCAACTCTTCTCGTGGCATTTTGTACGCCTCTTCGGGCGAAGATTTCGCCGAAGCCGCCGGCCGAGAAGCCTCAAAGCTGGCCAGCGAAATGGCAGAATTGATGCAACATGGCTAAGTTATCCTCTCTGAACCCCTGGCTCAACGGGCCCAACACCGAGCGCATGCCGGTGCTTTTTCTGGGACACGGCAGCCCCATGAACGCCATCGAAGAGAACGAGTTTGTGGCAGGTTTTCGCCAACAGGCGGCTCTGATTCCAAAACCCAAGGCGATTTTGTGCGTTTCGGCGCATTGGATGACGCGTGGGACTGAGGTTACTGCCATGGCTTCTCCTCGTACCATTCATGATTTTGGCGGCTTTCCCCCTGAACTGTACGAAGTGCAATACCCCGCTCCCGGTCAGCCCGAATTGGCCTCGGCGCTACCCGAATTGCTGAACCCCGCTCAAGTGGGCTTGGATCAGAACTGGGGTTTGGACCATGGGGCCTGGTCGGTGATCAAACACTTGTATCCGCAGGCAGATATTCCAGTCGTTCAAATGAGTTTAGACATGGGTTTGAGCCCTTCGGGTCATGCGGAACTAGCGGCGCGATTGGCCGAATTGCGCAACAAGGGCGTGCTGATCATTGGAAGTGGCAATACAGTGCACAACCTGGGTCGAGTGGCTTGGGACCGCCTGAACGAAGTGGGATATGCCTACGATTGGGCCGAAGAAGCCCGAATTTGGATCAACCAGAACGTGCAATCGGGCAACCTTCAGGCCTTGTGCCAATACGAAAAACAAGGAGCGGCCTTGCGCCTTGCGGTGCCAACCAGTGAGCACTATTTACCCCTGCTATACAGCTTGGCGGTTTGCGACGCGGAAGAATCGTTGGCCATTTTTAACGACAAGGCCTTGGCCGGATCGCTGGCCATGACGAGTTTCCGCATGGGCTAAGCCGCTTGACGGGCAGATTTTTCGCATCTTTGTAGTTATGAACATTTCCACGCAGTGGTTGCGCGATTTGATAGACCTGGACCTGAGCGCCCAGGAGATGGCCGATCGCCTTTCGGTATCGGGTCTAGAGGTGGAACACCTTGACGATTGGGAGTCCCTTCCCGGTGGCCTACGCGGATTTGTCATTGGCCAGGTATTGACCTGCGAAAAACATCCCGATGCCGACAAGCTATCCTGTACCACGGTTGATGTGGGAAGCGGCGAGCCCCTTTCGATTGTCTGTGGTGCACCCAATGTGACAGCCGGCCAAAAAGTAGTGGTCGCCACGGTGGGTTCTGAAATTCGCATGCCAAGCAAAGAGCCCTTTTTGATTGGCAAAAGCAAGATTCGCGGTGAAGTGTCTGAGGGCATGATTTGCGCCGAAGACGAGATGGGCTTGGGCACCAGCCACGACGGCATCATGGTGCTTCCAGACGAGGTTTCGGTGGGAATGTCAGCGGCTGATTATTTTGGTATTGTTCGCGATCAAGTGATGGAAATTGGCCTAACGGCCAACCGCGGTGATGCGGCCTCTCACCTGGGTGTGGCGCGCGATTTGGCCGCTTTGTTTGGGGCTAAGTTGAGACCATCCGCTCAAGTAGCCGCTCCGAGCGAAACCGTGGCCCGCAAGATCCTGATTGAAAACCCGGAAGACTGTCGCCGGTATATGTTGATGGAGTTGACAGGAGCTCAGGTGAAAGCTTCCTCATCGGTGGTGCAAAACCGCTTGCGGGCGATTGGCCTAGAACCCAAAAACAACCTGGTGGACTGCACGAACTATGTGCTGCACGAAATAGGTCAACCGGTCCATGCTTTTGATGCCGATAAGGTTTCGGGCGATATCCAGGTTCGATTGGCCAAAAGCGGCGAAACCTTGGTTGTTTTGGGTGGTGCCGAATTGAAGTTGAACGTGGAAGATTTGGTGATTGCCGATGACAATGGCCCCATTGCCCTGGCGGGTGTTATGGGAGGTTTGCATTCAGCCGTGAGCGAAAACACCCAACGCATTTTGGTAGAGGTGGCTGACTTTCACCCCACTCGGGTGCGAAAAAGCGCCAAGCGACACACCTTGAATACCGATGCCTCTTTCCGTTTTGAACGCGGCATTGATCGCAACGCGATACCCACCGTAGCCTCTCGTTTGGCCTTTTTGATTCAGCGCGAGTCTGGTGCAGAGTGGCGAGGATGGCGCGAAGAGTGTCCGGTTCCTTTTGAGCAAAAGCACATTTCCCTTTCTTTGGAGAGCTTGACTCGATTTGCAGGATACGAAATCGAACGTGAAACCGTATCGGCGGTTTTGAGCGGACTCGGATTTGGTCTAAAACCCAATCCCAAGGGCTTTGACGTAGCGGTGCCGGGTTGGCGAAACGACATAGAAATCGAAGTTGATCTGTATGAAGAAATCATGCGCATCGACGGGTTTCACAAGGTCCCCATGTCGGGCAAAATGCAAGCCTCATTGGGAACTTTCTCTGGAATGGCCCAGCGAGAGCGCTTGAATCGCGTGCGCCACTTCTTGGCTGGAGCTGGTTTGAACGAGGCCTCTACGAACTCATTGACCTCAGCCTCTTGGTACAAGGACCGAAATGACTTGGTGGAATTGACCAACCCCTTGAGCAGCGACATGGCCGTCATGCGTGCCTCTATGGTGCCCGGTTTGTTGCAGTCTTTGGCTTTCAATGCCAAACGCCAGGCCGATCGTGTGCAGTTGTTTGAAATTGGAAAAACCTACCACAAAACCGAAAACGGCTTCAAGGAAACTCCTACCCTGTGCATCGCTGTTTGGGGACGAGCCCTTCCCGAATCTTGGGAGAATGGCAACCAAAAAGTCGGGTATTACGACCTGCAGAAGTTAGCTCTGGGCATATTGGCCGCCTTGCGCAGCAAGGCGCGTTTGGAAGACTTTGTCATTGTTCAAGCCCCTGCGACTTGGTGCAAGCAAGCCGAACTCAAAGGGGAGGCATGGACCCTGGAAATACCCTTGAAAAAGCTGTTGGCTGAGCCCAATGAGGCAGTCAAGTATCAAGCCCCAGCCAAATTCCCTACAGTGCGTCGGGACTTGAGTTTGGTGGTTGACAAGGCCAAGAAATTTGCCGATTTGGAATCGGTGGTCAAGGCTCAAAAGGTGAAAATCTTGCGCGATACTCGCGTGTTTGATATTTACGAAGGCAAACCTTTGGAGGCCAATCAAAAGGCAGTTTCTCTGTCCTTTTTCTTGAGTCGTCCCGATGCTACCTTGACAGACAAGGAAGCTGATGAGGCCATGGAAAAACTCATGAAGGCTTTCGAAGAAAGCGGAGCGCTGATTCGCCGCTAAAACGTATTAATTCCCCATCTCTTTCAAGCGTTCGGCATTTTCTGCCACACTCAATGCATTGATGACTTCGTCCAGGTCGCCGTTTATGATGGCGTCTAGGTTGTACAGGGTCAAGTTGATGCGGTGGTCGGTAACCCGGCCCTGGGGGTAGTTGTAGGTTCTGATTTTAGCCGAACGATCGCCGCTTGATACCAAGGTTTTGCGTTTGCTGGCAATGGCCTCGTTGTGCTTTTGCAACTCCATTTCGTAGAGTTTGGTGGCCAGCATTTTCATGGCCTTCTCCCGGTTTTTCAACTGTGTACGTTCGGTTTGGCAAATGACCACAATACCCGTAGGCTTGTGGGTCAACTGTACTTTGGTTTCAACCTTGTTCACGTTCTGACCACCAGCACCCCCGCTTCGGGAAGTGTGCAACTCCACATCTGATTCGCGCAAATTGACATCGACCTCATCGGCTTCGGGCATGACTACCACCGTGGCGGCTGAGGTGTGAATGCGTCCCTGGCTTTCGGTGGCGGGAACGCGCTGAACGCGGTGGGCACCGCTTTCGTATTTCAACACCCCGTATGAACCGGGCTCGTTGATTTCAAACGAGATGCGTGAGTATCCGCCGGAAGAGGATTCGTTGTCTTCCAAAACAGAGGTTTGCCAGCCTTTGGCGTCGCAGTAGCGCTTGTACATGCGGTAAAGATCACCGGCGAAAATGGCCGCTTCGTCGCCGCCTGTGCCGGCCCGAATTTCCACCACAGCAGGTTTGGCATCTTCGGGATCTTTGGGGAGCAATTGCAAGCGAATGCGAGACTCCAATTCCTCTTGTTGGGCCTCGAGCAATTCGAGTTCTTCTTTGGCCATGTCCTTGAGCTCTTTGTCCTTCTCGTTTTTGAGAATGTCGCGGGCTTCGGTGATTCCCTCGTGCCAGGCCTTGTATTCGAAGTAGCTATCGACGACCTCTTCCAGGTCGCGGTATTCTTTGTTGAGCTGCGCAAAACGCTTTTGGTTGACCACCACTTCGGGCGAGCCGAGCAAGAGCTCAATTTCTTTGTATCGGGCGTGTATGGCTTCGAGTTTATCGAGCATGGTTGAATTGCTTGTGAAGGGCCAGAACCTGTTCGATTAGGCTTTCAGACCCGTTGTTTTGGATGTGGTGTTGGCACAAGGGCTCCCATTTTTCTTGCGGCCATTGGGCGCCCATGCGGGCTTCAATAGCGGCCTCATCTAAGCCATCACGCTGCATGACTCGTGCTAGGCGAATCGATTTGTCAGCCAAAACACCCACTACGGTATCAACCGTTTTGTCGGCCCCGCTTTCAAACAGAATGGCGGCTTCTTTGATGGCGTAAGCGTATCCATCGGCTTGTCGTTCGGCGCACCAAGCGTCCCAACGGGCGAACACACGAGGGTGAACCAGGGCGTTGAGTTGTTCTCGTAAAGCGGGCTCGTTAAAAAGACGTTCGCGAACCACGTCGACTTGGAACTGCCCGTCTTGGTAGACCGCGTCTCCAAACATATGGACGAGCGGTTCGCGCAGACTGGCATCTTCGTCGTAAAGGGCCTTGGCCTCTTTGTCGGCTTCGTAAACGGGCACACCGAGTTGGGCAAATAGCTGGCAAACGGTCGATTTGCCGCTGCCTATTCCCCCGGTGACCCCAACGCGCAGCACGGTTTATTTGCTTTCGGTAGCGGCAGGGTAGTGGGCTTGGGTCAATTCCATGCTCACGGCGCTTTTTTCAATGCGCAATTTGCCTTCTTCAACCTCAATGATGAAGTGGGTGTCGGCCACAGTGGTGATTTTGCCATGAATGCCGCCAGAGGTGACGATTTTGTCGCCTTTGCCCAGGCTTTCCATGTGGGCCTTGGCCTTCTTTTGCTTGCGCATTTGGGGCCAAATCATGAACAAAAAGAAAACCGCCATGATCAGCAACATAGGAATCATGTCCATGCCGCCTTGGCCTTGTAGTAGGGTGTAAATAGTCATGTTTTAGTGTATATCGTCTTGGTCTTCGGTGGCCAAAATATGGGCACGGAAAAGCAAAGTTTCGAAGTTGTTGTCGGCGTTGTCGAATACCACGTTGATGCTCTTTTCCACCAGCGGATTATCCGTTCCTCCCTTGCCGTTAGAATCAAAGGTAGCGGTAATGCTGCCCTCGCCACCGGGAGGGATCAAGTCTTTGGTCCAATTGGGGGTGGTGCATCCGCAGGAGGCCTGAACATTGGCGATGCTCATGGGGCCATCGCCGGTGTTTTTGAACTTGTAGACGTGTTGCACCTTTTCGCCGTCGTTGATTTGACCAAAATAGAAGGCCGTGTCCTCGAAACTGGCATGACCGCGGGGCCCAGCGGGAACAGCGGGGTTGTCGAGAGTGGCAGGATTGTCTTCGATGTCTTCGGTGTCAAAACTGCGGTTGCCCGAGCCGGAGCAAGAGGCCAAAGCCACAAGGGCCAGGGCCGTCAGGGTATGCAAAGCCTTGTTCATGAAACAAAAATATCAATTCTGCTTGAGACCGCGGCCGCTCTTGACGATTTTGCCATCGGCTTCGAGCTGTATGCGCAAACGATCCAAAACGCCGTTGATGAAGCGAGAAGAATTGGGCGTAGAGTAGTTCTTGGTGATCTCCAAATACTCATTGATGGTCACCTTAACAGGAATTTCGGGGCAGTGCAAGAATTCGGCCAAGGTCAACTTGATGATGAGCAGGTCCAAAATGGCAATGCGGCCTGGATCCCAATTGGTGGTCACCCCAGATACCAATTGCTCATACTCTTCACCCTCTTGGGCGCAGTACTTCAATAGATTTTGGGCGAAGATCCAATCTTCGTGCCCGGCGCTTAAAGCGGCAGGAGTGTGAATCTTTCCGGGCTTGGCAGAGGCCAGTGTTTTGCCAATTTCGCGTGACACATAAGGGTCGTCGTCTGTCCACAAAGGATAGTACTCAACCAAGGCGTCGTGGAAGGGTTCGTAGGTTTCAAACAGGTGAGAGAAAATGTTCTCCAAGAAATATTGTTGCTGCTCGAAATTGGGCTCGTCAAAGATGGAATAGTCCTGCCAGAACGGTTGAGCACTCAGCTCTTTGAGCCACTCCTCAATGTTTTTCTGCATATCGGCCCAATCAAAGGGCGATGATTTGCCGCTCAAAGAAGCGTTGTACAGATCTTGAACCAAACCGCTGCGGTTCAAAATGCCATAGGCGCGAATCTTCGCGGAATCGGGGTAAAATTTGGATTTTTCTAGGCCTTGTTTCTCCGACAGATGTTCTTGCAGGGCGTGGGGCAGAGCCAAAAGGTGCAAGTAAAAAAGGTGGCTTTCGTTGAGTCGCTCTTTGAGCTGATCAATTTCGGGGGCCAGGGCACCGCTGCCGCTTTGCTGCCAAGCGTACAAAGACTGCAAAGTCTTTACGCGTACGAGTCTTCGGGATATCATAGGACGTTAGAACGAGGCAACAAAGATAGGGCTCGTTCTTGGAATTTGGATTTTGAATTAGGCGAGAAGCCCGTCAAAAATGGTGCGACCATCCAAGTTGCGCAAGAAATCGGTGGCGCAGCGCTCGGGGTGAGGCATCATGCCGAACACGTTTTTACCGGCATTGCAAATGCCCGCAATGTGATTCAAAGAACCGTTGGGGTTGTGTTGGTCAGCTAGTTCCCCCTCGGGCGAGCAGTAGCGAAACACCACTTGACCATTGGCTTCCAATTCGGCCAAGGTTTGCTCGTCGCAATAGAATCGGCCCTCGCCGTGAGCAATGGGTACCTCAATGGCTTGACCCGTTTCCAATCCTTTGGTGATGGCCAAATTGGTATTGCCTGGAGTCAAGTGAATGTTTTGGCAGATGAATTTCATGCTGGTATTGCGCAGCAAAGCACCAGGCAATAAACCGCTTTCACAAAGAATTTGAAATCCGTTGCAAATGCCCATGACAAAACCGCCCTTAGCCGCATGTTCAGCTACGGCATCCATGACGGGAGACAGCTTGGCAATGGCACCTGAACGCAGGTAGTCGCCGTACGAAAAACCACCGGGAAGAAAAATGTGGGTGCAGCCCTTCAAATCGCGGTCCTTGTGCCAGAGTTTTTCAACCGCCTGGTCGCTGTAGGTCGACAACACCTCGATGAGGTCTTGATCGCAATTGGAGCCTGGAAATACGACTACACCAAATTTCATGTTGCAAATATAGCCTTCAAGGCGCGGCGGTTCACCTCAGAAATGGCCTCGGGTTTCAAGTCGTGGAAAAAAGGATGCTTGCTCTGGTAAATGGAGTCGCTGTGCGTGGAGTGAAGCGCTTGTCGAGAGATAAAAAAAGGGATTCGAAGCCAGGCGCATAGCGTACTGAGGGCAAAAAAGCTCTTCAGCCATAGCCCATCCAAGCGCAAGGGAGGTCGGCGAACACCCAAATGATCGGCGATGTCACAAAATAGCTCGGAGTAGGTCAGCGTCTCAGACACGCAGATTTCCCGCGTTCCCCAACGCTGCTTTTCGAATAGGTCCAGCATGTGGCGGCACACATCTTCAACCCCCACAAAACCATTGGTACCGGTGGGCATGAAAGGAATCTTGTTTTTCACCATTCGGTACAGCTGGTTGCTGCCGCTGTGACCGTCGCCAAAACCCAAAATGATGCCAGGGTTTACACAGGACGCCCTAAGCCCTTCTTCAACCCCGCGCCAGAGTTCCAATTCGGCTAGATACTTGGACACGGCGTAGTCGGTGTTGTATTTGCTCTCCTTGTATTCGGTGTCTTCGCTGATGGGGGCGTTGCTTCCCGTTCGGCCAATGGCCGCAACCGAAGAGGCGAGAATCAGAGGCTTCTGGGTCTTCAAACAGGCGTTGACGACATGGCGTGTTCCCAGCACATTGGTCTCCATCAACTCATCAAAATCGGCCCGGCGAAAACTCACTTTGGCGGCACAATGAAACACCACATCAATGCTGGCAAAAGCCTTCTCCAGTTCTTCCCCGTCTTGCAGATCCAAGTCTATCCACGAGGGTTCGCTGCTGCTGTTTCGAAAGTTTCGAATGCTTTCAAACAGGGCCAATGAAGAGCGTTCGCGCTTGGCGGCTAAGACCTCGTAGCCCTTGTTGAGCAGGGTACATACCAGATGCGAGCCCAAAAAGCCGGTTGCCCCTGTGACCAATGCGCGCGTTGCCATGCTGCAAAGGTAGGGGTTCAAACGATGGCTCTTAACTACCTTTGCCCCGTGCGCATAGCCATTGTCAACGGCCCCAATCTGAATTTACTCGGTACCCGCGAGCCTTCGGTTTATGGTAACCGCTCCTTCGAAGATTATTTACAGGAGTTGCGCGAGGCCTTTTCGGGGGTGGAATTGGTCTACTTTCAGAGCAACATTGAGGGGGAATTGATCGACTTCTTGCAGCAATTTTCAGGCGAGGGAATCGTTCTCAACGCCGGTGGATACAGCCACACTTCGGTCGCCATTGCTGATTGCGTAAAGGCGATTTCGGTGCCGGTCATTTCGGTTCACATTTCCAACATCTACGCTCGCGAAGAGATCCGTCACCACGACTTGTTGGCGGCCTACAGCCTGGGTCAAATCAGCGGATTGGGATTGAGGGGCTATGAGTTGGCGGTTCGGCGCCTGCTTCAGGCGTAGCGCTGCTGGAAGTCTTGATAAGCCAAGGCAATTCCTTCTTCTAAGGCCACGCTGGGTTTCCAGCCGGCAGCGAACAATCGAGAAGAATCCATCAACTTGCGAGGGGTGCCATTGGGTTTGCTGCTGTCGTATTCGATCTTGCCTTCAAAACCCACCACTTTGGCCACCGTGGCGGCCAGGTCGGCAATGCTAATGTCGCTGCCGTAACCTACGTTCACAAACTCCTTTTCGTTGTAGTGCAGCATCAGGTGCACCAAGGCCGAAGCCAGGTCGTCGGCATACAAGAACTCGCGCAAGGGACTGCCGTCGCCCCAGACGGTGACCGAGTCGGCATGGCTGGCTTTGGCTTCGTGAAATTTGCGTATCAGCGCAGGCAGCACGTGGCTGTTTTCAGGATGGTAATTGTCATTGGGCCCATACATGTTGGTGGGCATGGCCGAAATGAAGTTGCAGCCGTATTGGTCGCGGTAGGCCTCGCACATCTTGATACCGGTGATTTTGGCGATGGCATAGGGCTCGTTGGTAGGTTCTAAATATCCGCTGAGCAAATACTCTTCCTTCAGGGGCTGAGGGGCCAACTTGGGGTAGATGCAGGAGGAGCCCAAGAACAGAAGCTTGGTCACGCCCGACACATAGGCCCCGTGAATCAAGTTGTTTTGAATCTGCAAGTTGTCATAAAGGAACTCGGCGCGGTAGGTGTTGTTGGCCAAAATGCCGCCCACCTTGGCCGCGGCTACGAATACATAATCGGGACGCTCTTCTTCGTAAAAAGCGTGCACGGCGGCCTGGCTGCGCAGGTCCAGCTCAGACGAGGTTTTGAGCACCAGGTTCTCGTACCCTTGCTTGATCAACTCGCGCACTAGGGCTGAACCCACCATGCCGCGGTGACCCGCCACGTAT
>VFQT010004325.1_pt1 | contig 12005 bp, 7 predicted proteins | sample 3512381 | NCBI WGS metagenome assembly VFQT01 (sample SAMN10412376, study PRJNA504923) | tailings metagenome | isolation source: Relicate 2 Philex TSF3 active mining site | place: Philippines: Tuba, Benguet | collected 2017-08-29 | reverse complement strand
GCGTCGATCACCGTACACTCTATCTGGATCGAGCTCGATTTCAAACTGATGGAGACCAACCTTTTCTACCACATCGAAGACAAACGGTATCGTTGCGTCGCGACAAATTCCATCACGTAGCACCACCGTTGAACTATCAGTGATGCCGCGAAATGTTCGGCGCACGCGCACGCTCAGAGGCAATGTTGAACCAATCCCCTCGTTCCATATTCGCACCGACACGTTGCACTGTCGGTCATCCTCACGAATCTGCTGAGATCCTGATGGTGATGTAAGTACGACACGATCTGGAGTGATGGAAATCTCTGGAACGGTGTCGATGCGAATACTCGTAAACGGGTCACCAAGCAGATTGAATTGCAACACAGCATTCGTTGAAAACTGCTGGCCTGCCTCACCGAATCCACGCTTCATGGCGTACATAAATCGACCAATGTCGCGTATTGACGTTGTACGCAAAACTTCGTGCTGATCGATATGAAGCTGCGTAATGACCAGTTTGTATTGCCACCCCGTAGCACCCATTGCTGCCACAACACCGCGGGATGGTTCGACCAAGTACTGTCCATTGCGACACAAAGCCGTCGGGTTGGAGAAGGCTCCCGTAAGACAGGAGAACGTAGCCAACACTGGATAGCGTGAGTTTGCAAGTTCTTGTGGATCCCACCCTTCAATGTCGAACACTTCAGTCCCACCGTGTCCGATATAGTTCATCATGCCGACACCTGAAGCCAAGTGACGACGAATGTCGAGTCCGGGCGTCGCATTGATCGACTTACACACGGTCAGCGTATCAAGACACAACGGAACTTCAGTATACCGAATCCCTGTGCCGAACACATCACTCAGCACATCTTGATAGATTTGACACAGTCCCTCGTCCTCAGTTTCGCCGCCGCCAACGTACAGTGCTGTTCGATCCGCCGGGGTATACGATGACGTATCGTGGTCGATCACTTTATCGATGATTACATGGGCTTCAGCATTGGTCAGCACCGGGAAGCGCGCAACGATAAGCTCAGGAATGGCCACATCATTGGGATCATCGAGCAGACCAAACCAGTAGTCACTGCTGGGTCTACCATACGTCGGGACGAGGTCAGGGCGAATAGTTCGTCCGCCACTGCCCAACACTCCACGCACGTCCCACGACGCACTTCCGAAGAGCACAGCATGTGTGAGACGTCGATCAGAACGAGCGTTCCAAACATCTGCCAAGAACGCACGCATCGACTCCGGTGAGTGACGTCCGGCGTCGTACTCGGCGAAGACGGATGTCACATCAACGACACGAATCACACGCTTCGATGCAACAGCACGATAGTCTGCCCAGCGTTGCGCTGCCTCGCGCAGGCTAGGATGTGTGATTACCACCACGTCACTCATTGCGAGCGAGTCGCGCTGTGCGCGAAGATTGTTCAGGTTTGACGGTCGTACACGTGCTCGCTCGATGCCAGCACCTGCGCCAATGACGATGTACCGCTCACCTGCAGTTGGCAGGTCGGCGCGAGCAAGCGTTCGTTGTGACCATGAGACCGGAACATTCGCTACAGTACCACATGCATCGTTTGCAATGTTCAGAGCAACCGTTGTATCCGCATTCCCTACCCACGTCCATACAGAGTCGGTCGACTGAATCGTAGCTCCACGGCGTTGCAGAAGTTCAATCAGAGATTGCGATGGTTGAACGCCTGCGTGCACGAGTGTGATCACAGCAGACGCCGGTGCATTCCCGATAGCAGTAATGACGTCGTCTACTGAGGTGTAGAGTTGGCATGTAGTGCCTGTTGGCGTTGCTATCCCAAGGGCAATTCCCTGCTGCTCCGACCATGTGACGGCACTGTCGTTGAATGCAATTGATAGCAACCATGTTGTTGGTCGCGCGTCATCAATCCACTGACTATTTGAACGCGATGCTCCGGTTCGCACGAGTAGCGATGGCCCGGCAGACCGCAAGCGACGTAGGGCCCACGTTGTTGTATCGATAGCAAATGCTGCGGCCTGCCGCTCAACATTAGCCACGACGAGCGCCGATCCACGACTCTCAACTTGTATAATGCCTTGCAAGCGACCATCTGACAGTATCGGCTCGACTGGTCCATGGAGTTCAATTGCATCGAGAAGGATCTCACTGAACCACGCTGGTTGTTCCCATGCACCCGGTACACCCGAGGCGTACACACGCACTGATTGCACAACCGCAGGAGCAGCAGCGCCCGCGTGACGTGATTCGACGGCGTATCGCGCAAATCCATCACCCTCGATGCGTACCGATGGTCCACCATTGACGCGAACGTCAACGCCATGATCTGGACGGATTGAGCTCACGCTTGACGACGAAACAACATCAGCAACAATGCTGAACGAATCACGACGAAACGGCGTAAACGGCAGGATGAAACTCGCAGACTGACGGGCGCGAGCATTGAGGGCATACCAGTAAAAGCCCTCAAACATGCTCATCGGGGTAAGGAACGTAGAGTAGTCTTCGCTAATGCCACTTCCTGGATGATAATAGCCCGAGTCTACTTCGATGCGTTCACGCACGAGGACATTGGTAATCAGCGATGCGGTCGCAAGCGAGGTGTCCGACTCAATGATGCGGCGTGGAATGCCCGACGTGCGACGAGTTACCAAGTAGACAGTCGTCGTGTCAACGAGATCAAGCCACGTTGTATCTCCGCGGGGATGGCTACCAACAAACAGCAGCGAATCGGGATCACTCAGAACGTTGTCACCATCGGTATCGACGATATGTAGCGGCTGCTCAACAGCTCTGGCAAACAGTCGAAGTTGATTCAGCGGCGTCGTTCTCAGTGAGGGTTCTATCGCCAGAACGTCCTGCGCTCGTACGCAGGCGATGCCATCGCGCGAGGTTTCAATGCGCACGTGGGGCTGCGTGGGGTCGTACCATGTTGATGGGTCGACGTTGCCAAGTGCACGTTCGGCTCCCTTACTGGAAGCTCGCTGCACCTGGTACCATGTTGGATTCAGTACTGGTCCGGTCGTCGGTGGCACGCGATGTCGACCCTCAACCAATGGCATCGACCACGACACTGTAATGCGTAGCGAGTCGGCGCATACCAAGCTCCCGTCTGCCGATCGCACGAACGGATCAACGACGATCATCGCCATTGGCTGTCCGCCAAAAGAGCCTCGCCGTTCTACAGTTGCATGCCCCCTGAGCTCGACTGGTGAGATCGATAGCAAGAGCGTACCATCACTAGGCACATAACACCAATACCTCAGTACGTCGTGTTTGCGAAGTGTATCGTGATTGCGCGCAGCTGCTGGATGCCGCAACCGAATGTTGCTCTGCGGCCCCATCGGCACTACATGCGAACGCAATCCCCGAACGTGAACCTGCACACCCTTGGCATGAGCCGATACGTCTCCCGCAGTCGCGAGGTCGGTACACAGCGCCAGGGCTGCACTGAGGAGGAGCAGAATTCGCATGGACTGGGTCTTCATTGCCCGAAAATAAGAACGCCGTGGTACGAGACGTACCACGGCGTACAGACATTGCCTAGTGCGAGAAGTTACTTAGCTATTGCTTTTGTTTGTCGGGAAGGCGTCACGCATCGCAACGATGATCTTCTCAGCAACCTTATCGGAGACAACACGCTTGACGTTGTCGTCGCTCGCAAGGGCTTCAGCAATAGCCATCTCAACCTTCTTCTTGATGATTTCTGATGTCTCACCGACAAGAGCGCCAGCCATCTGGTGCATGTCCTGTGAAACTTCCTTCATTGTCTCAAGCTGAAGCTTTGCAGCATCTTCCATCTTCTTCATGAGCTTATCAACGCGCTCTTCTTCACCCGTGTAGATCAGACCGAAGGCGAGGAGCGCAAGAAGCGAACCTTCAAGCGAGATAGCACCCAGGATGAGCGATGGCTTCGTTGCAGGAATGAACTTCAGACCGCGGATACCGATGATCACGATGAGGATAGCGGCACCGAAGTATGCAAGACCTGTCACGTTGTTTGAATACTTCTCAGTGAAGTGGTGTGCCATGTACAGACGGAGGCCACCAAAGAACTTGCCACGATTGCCAGACCACTCGAGGCCGGCTGTGGTGTCGCGAATCTCGTTCACAACGAAGTCTGAGAAGAACTCTTGGATACGGATGAAGAGGACTTCCTTGCGGAACTCCGCGAGGTTTACGTCGCTTGTGAACACATCTTCAAAGCGTACAACGCGGCGGTTGTTACCCTTGTCTGTGTCCTGTGTCGTACGATCCCACACAACCTTGAACGCACTACGCACTTGATGTGGCTCAAGTTCCGCCAGCTGCTTGTCAGGCATCACAAGGAGATCCACAATCTCGTCGCTAAGACCTGTTTGGAGACGAATCTTCGTCTTCGTGTGGTGAATTTCACGATCAACCTTCTGCGCCATATAGCCGATAGAGCTCGGCATAAAGAACGTCACGAAAATTGCCAGTGCAAAACCCAGCACGAGGGAGAGGATCGTAAAACCTTGGACCGGTTCAAGGATAATCGCAGCTTCACCGAGACCACCTTCGCCGTTGGCCTTCACAACCCATTCACCTGGGTTCTTCGAATACCCAGCCTCTGCTTCAGAACGCTCAGCGTTCGTGAAGTCGAAGATGTAATCTGTCTTGATGTACTCTTTAAGGTTCGTCGCGCCAGCTGGAACAGGCTTGTTGACGTCCTTCATGACCGCGAACACGCCAGGAACCACTTCCTTAAAGGCCATGTTCTCCTTTTCGTCATGCGGGTGGAACAGTGAAAGCACGGCTCCTTCTACGCCACGTGGGATGACCAGTGTGTAGAACCCGAATGAAAAGACCGCCACAAGTGCAAGCAGAAGCAGGGTATGCTGCATACCTGCCTTCGGCGCGGCTCCATGTTCGTTTGCTGACATGTACGTACTCCTAACCCGTTGAAGAACTTTTCTCTATGCTGCTGAGTCAAAGAGGATGCCAATTTCTCGCTCGGACGTAAGAACACGTCGCGCACGAATTGGTTTCCCTATCCGTCGAATATACTAAAACCACCCTTTCAGAACCCAAAAAATGCCCTTCGGGGCCCTCTCATGCCCCTTGAGAACGTGTCTGTCGCGCCTGAGAGCTAACTTTGCACTTATGAACGACGCATCATACACCCCGCGGTTCCCTGTGGGACCCAATGAAGTACTCCCTACGCTCCGTCAGTACATGCTGGTGGATGGTTTCGACCACGTCCTCGACCTTGAGCGCTCACACGGAGCGTGGATGGTGGAGGCACGGTCCGGTAAGGAATACCTCGACTTCTTCACGTGCATTGCTTCGATGCCAATCGGCATGAACCACCCGAAGATGACCGATCCTCGGTTTATCGAGCACATCGGAAAGGCAGCTCTCAACAAGCCATCCAATTCGGACATCTATTCGACCGAGATGGCCACCTTCGTCAAGACCTTCTTTGAGCTTGCCGTGCCGAAGCATTTCCGCTACGCCTTCTTTATTGATGGTGGCACGCTGGCGGTAGAAAATGCAATCAAGACAGCGATGGACTGGAAGGTTCGCCGCAACAAGGCTAAGGGCATCCAGTCAGAAAAGGGTCACCAGATCATTCATTTTGAACTGGCATTCCATGGCCGCTCTGGCTACTGCATGTCGCTGACGAACACCGATCCGACCAAGGTCGCACTCTGGCCTCGGTTCGAATGGCCACGCATCAAGCCTCCGTACCTAACCTTCCCGGTCACAGAAGAGGTGATTGCAGCGACGATCCAACAGGAGGAGCACGCTATCGCAGAAATCAAACGCGCATTTGCCGAGAACCCTGACGACATCGCCGCTATCATCATCGAGCCAATTCAAGGCGAAGGCGGCGACAACCATTTCCGTCCAGAGTTCCTGAAGCAACTTCGCGTGCTCTGCGACGAGAACGAAGCCTTGTTGATCTTCGACGAAGTACAAACAGGTGTCGGCATCACCGGACACTGGTGGGCACACCAGGGACTCGGGGTTGAGCCAGATATTATGTCATTCGGAAAGAAGATGCAGGTGTGCGGCATCCTTGCCGGCCCTCGCGTCGATGACGTTCCAGATAACGTGTTCCATACGTCGAGCCGTATCAACTCCACATGGGGTGGTTCACTCGTCGACATGGTGCGCGTGACGAAGTACCTCGAGATTATCGACGAAGAGGGTCTTGTCCACAACGCCGATGTGGTCGGACAGTACCTTCGTTCAACGCTCACGGATCTCGCAGCCACCGTCAACGGCTCAATCAGCAATGTCCGCGGCATGGGGCTCTTCTGTGCATTCGACATGCCAACAAAGGAACACCGCAACGAATTCCTGAAAAAGGCCTACGACAACGGACTCCTGTTAGTCGGCAGCGGAACGCGCTCAGTGCGCTTCCGTCCACCACTGAATCTGACGACACAGCACGTCGACCTCGGCATGGAGTTGATCGCGAAGTCGCTGTAACGGCAATCAGCCGAGCTGCGCGATTGCAGCCGAGACAACATCACGGACGACATCATCAAGGGGGCGTGCAGGAATGCGCGCCCCTGCTGCATAGACGTGTCCCCCGCCGCCGTAAAGCGCGGCGAGGTCTCGAACAAACACGGAGCCCTTCGATCGAAACGAGCATTTGACTTCGTCTGCAAGCTCGATGATCAAGATGCCCATGTCGACCCCCGCTAACGAGAGCGTGTGATGCACAAATCCCTCGGTATCATCGGTTGTGCACGCATATGCATCGAGAGTTGCACGTGTAAGTACCATCACACAGAGTCGTCCGTCAGCATGGAGCTGCATGCTTCGCAGCGCTTCTCCGAGAAGCCGGGCACGAAGCACTGACCCCTGATTCATAACACGCTCAAACGAGAGGACGGGATCGGCCCCCTGATCCAGAAGCGTTGCAACAATGCGGTGTACGCGTGACGTCGTGCGTGGGAATCGAAACGAGCCCGTGTCGGTCATGATTCCCGTGTACAAACACATTGCCATGGACGCACCGCGCACGGTTGCAACCTCGGCCAGTTCTGCAACCATGCTGCATGTTGAACACGCGTCGGTATCGATCCATGCTACATGTGCAAACTGTTCGGGATGTGTATGGTGATCAATGTTGATGACGGTCGCATTACTTCGCGCGATTGCTTCGCCGAGTTCACGCAGACGCGACCGGGCATTGAGATCAAGAACGACGACGCACGACGCCTCTTCAATAGCAGAGGCAAGGTGTTCCGAATAGACTTCGAGACGGTCGGCGCCATCAAACCACAAGAGGTTGTCCGGAGCTGGCGTTGGCAGAATCACACGAGCCTCGATCCCGAGAGCTGCAGCGAGATGCATCATGCCGAGCGCCGAGCCAATGGCGTCACCATCGGGATTGATGTGTGTCGTAATGATACACGAACGATGCTGCCGAAGTGCATCGAGCACACGGCGCGCGTTGTACGTTGAATCTGTAGAGATATCTTCGTAGGATGAACTGGACATGGCGCAAGATAGGGGTACTCGCATTGGCAGGCATCGTAGTCGTTGCCGGCGTGGGTGCATTGATCGATAAGCTGGTGCTCCCTGCGGTTGTCTCGATGACGGAAACTGTACACGTACCGAACGTCGTTGGACGGGATCGCAACAGCGCCGAAGTGTTGTTGCGCGATGCTGGATTGGTACTCATGGAGCCACGCGAGCAATTCAGCGCAACAGTTCCAGCAGGTACTGTGATGTCGCAACTCCCCTATGCGGGTGCTACCGTAAAAGAGGGACGACGCATCTATATCACGGTGAGCAAAGGTGTCGAGACGATGAGCATGCCGTCGCTCTACGGCGCAACGATGCGCGACGCGCGCGTGACGATGATGCGCCTAGGATTACAGACGGGAGACATGAGTTACGACACGAGCTCGTCGATTCCCGCGGGCAGAGTGATGGGACAAAGCGTGCCCGCTGGCGCATCAGTTGCCAGTGGCACCACCGTACAACTCGTAATCTCACGTGGTACAACGCTTGTTCGCGTACCACAACTCATTAGCCTCACCGTTGGAGAGGCGGAACAGCTGCTTCGCGATCTTGGGTTGACTTCGGCGAGCGGCGCATCGATGCCATCATCGGCATTTCAGTCTGGCACTGTTATGCATCAGGATCCACCTGCAGACAGCCTTGTCACCGTCGGAACGACGGTCACGTTTGTAACCGCCAAGTAGTTCTGCTCGTGCTCGCTGCGCGGCACTACGCGATATCACACGAGCGGATCCAGACGCCCCCTTCATGTTCGCGAACTGCATAGACGCGGAGTGAACCACCACCGGCGAGGTTCTTCCCTGTCACAAGATCGAACTGCCATGCGTGCATTGGGCATGTGAGCGTACCATGGTCGACAACGCCGTCGTACAGACATGCAGCACGTTTGTGGGGGCACACGTTTGTCACCGCGCGCACGACACCGTCGAGACGGAACAGTGCAAGATCGTGCTCAATGTCGATCTCGACACGAAGACCCTTGCGCTCGGAAACCTCGATCGATCGTGCCAAGCGTATCCACTCTACACCATCGATCTGCGTGCGTGGTCGGTCGGTCATACGGTCAGCGTGTATTCAGTTCCGAGAATCGGACCCCGTTCGCCGGCAACGATGGTGGCTGCATCGCGGAAGGCATCATGTTCGAAGACAACGATCCATCCCTCGTCGATAATCTGAGGGAGCAATCGCTTCTTTTCCGCAATCGTTGTCAGTGGGTGGTTATCGTAGCCCATCACGTACGGCACGGGAATGTGTGCGCTCGTTGGCATCAGGTCTGCAGGATAGAACAGGGTGCTGTTCCCATCTGTCACTCGAATCGATTGCATTGCTGCCGTGTGGCCATACAGCGGATCGACATGCACCCCTGGGATGACCTCGCCGGAACCGTCGAGAAGTTCGAGGACACCTGCATCAACCAGCGGCTGGTAGTATTCCGGCATAAACGAGGCGCGGTCCTTTTCCGTAGGTGCCAGTGCCCAGTTCATGTGCTCGCGCTGCACATAATATGTGGCGTTGGTAAAACAAGGAGCCCCCTCTGGAGTGACCGCTCCCCCTGCATGATCAAAGTGCAAGTGTGTCAGCACCACATCGGTCACCTCTGCTGGTCGCACGCCGGCCAGCTCCAATGATCGCTCTAGTGAATACTGCTCGTAGCTGATCCCATAGATCTCCTGGAGCTTTTCAGACATCCATGGACTATTCCCCGTATCCACCAGGATCGTCCGGTCGGCTGAGCGCAGCAGAAGCACCTTTGCAGCCATAGGAATGCGGTTGCGATCGTCCCCGGGAGCATACGAGCGCTGCCAGAGGGTTTTCGGGACGACTCCAAACATTGCCCCTCCATCGAGGCCAAAACGGCATGTTTCGAGGAGCTGGATCGAGTAAGGACCGATGTTCATCATGGTGCAAGTTACCCACGGGGCGGTTTCGGAACGATGTACGCCGTATATTTGACGCTTGTCTGGATTGACAGCAGCATAAAGATCCGATTTCTCGTTTTACTTGATGGAGGAGTACCCAGCATGGGTGCCATTACCAGAATACGACAAGTCAGCCCGTACTTTCTCGGGTTCGTCGCAGCCCTGTTCATCGCCTTCATGGTGATTCAGGACTCGAGTTTCACCACTCTCTCACAATCGGGCAACTCTGCGGAAAACCAAGAGATTGCTACGGTCAATGGCGAGGCCATCATGCTCGCTGATTACGAGCGCCGCGTTCGCGACGTCCTCGAACTTCAGCGTCAGCAGAACCCGAACCAGGAAGTTGATGACGAGACAATTCGTCAACAGGTGTTCGACGAAATGGTCAACGAAGTGCTGCGCAAGCAGCAGGCAGCCAAGATGGGCATCGTTGTCACGCCGCAACAGCTGATCGACGTGATGATGATCAACCCGCCCGAGCAGCTTCAACTGTTCAAGGACTCAACGGGCCGCTTCGACATCAAGCTCCAGCAAGAGTTGATCTCGAATCCCGACCGACTGGGCGAGTTGCTGGCACAGCAAAAGATGCCTGATGAAGAGATCCAGCGCCAGGTGCAGCAATGGAAGCAAACAATCTTCCAAATCGAGGACAACGTTCGCTCGATGCAATTGCAGCAAACACTCGGTGCAACAGTTGGCGCAGCGGCAAGCATGCCGTCGATCGCTGCCGCTGAGGTGCAATACAAGACGGACAACGGCGCTGCTGATGTCCAGTTTGTTGCGCTGAGCATCGATCGTGTTCCAGACAATGCTGTCACGGTTACAGACGACGAAATGAAGGCCTACTACGAGAAGAACAAGGAGTTCTACACGCAGAAGCGTTCACGTGCACTGAAGTACATCGTATTCCCGCAGATCGCATCGAACAAGGATACTGCCAATGCCATGAAGCAGTCGCAGCGTGTCGCCGAGACACTCGCAGCGCTGGCAACACCGCAGCAAAAGGATAGCGCGTTCTCGACGATGATGTCGACCTTCAACGGTCAGTCAACAGACTTCGTGACGGTCAACCAGATCGACCCAACATCAGTAACGGTGCTGAGCTCACTCGCTCAGGGCGAAGTGTTCGGTCCACTCAACACACCAGCAGGTATCACCTACTTCCGTCTCGATGGTCGTCGCGAAGGTGTAAACCCAGTGGTTCGTGCTTCGCACATCCTGTTGCCGTTCGGTACGAACAAGGACTCAGCAAAGGCTGAAGCACAGAAGCTCATGGCTCGTGCGAAAAAGGGCGAGGACTTCGCCGCTCTCGCTGCAGCGAATTCGAAGGATCCAGGTTCGGCAGCGCAAGGTGGCGACCTGAGCTACTTCGGCAAGGGGCGCATGGTTCCTGAATTCGAAAACGCAGCCTTTGGCGCAAGCGTTGGCGATGTTGTTGGTCCGGTAGAGACACAGTTCGGTTTCCACATCATCAAGGTTACTGACCGTCAGACAACAGAACTCAAGTTCTCGCAATTCGTGATCAAGCCATCGATGTCGACAGCAACAAAGCAGCAAATCATTGCTCGCGCACAAAAGGCTGTTGACGAGATCACTGCAGGCACACCAATCGATGCTGTAGCGAAGAAGTATGCTGTTCCTGTTCAGGAGACGAAGCTCTTCACGGCAGACGCTCCTGTGCTCTCGTCACGTGAGCTCACCGCATGGGCATTCGACAACGAAAAGGGTGCTGCGATCCGCAAGGACGTTAAGTACTACGGCATGGTTGTCGCGCAAATCACGGAAACACGTGAAGTAGGCATCAAGCCATTCGAAGACATGAAGGAAAAGATCATGCTCACGCTGCGTCAGCAGAAGAAGCTTGACAAGCTTGCGCAAGACGCAAAGGCACTGGCTTCATCATTCGGCACCGACACAACGGCGAGCTCGACGATGCAAAGTGGCGTCAAGAACAACGGTTCACTCACTGGCTTCGGTGGTGAGTTCGCAGCAACCAATGCAATCTTCAAGGCCCCTGTTGGCACCGTAACCGGTCCAATCCGTGGCGAGCGTGCATGGTTTGTGATCAAGGTTCTTGCTCGCACAGACGCCAACATGCAGCAGTTTGCAAAGGATCGTCCGGCAGTGATGCAAAACATGTCGACACGTGTCCGCAACCAAGCGTTTTACGCATGGTTCCAAGCTCTGCGTGAGAACTCTGAAATTGAAGATCTCCGGAACAAACGAAACTAATTCCGTAACGCTGGAGGACGCTGCGTACGCACATTGCTCGCAGATTGCGTCGTCCCATTACGAGAACTTCCCTGTAGCCTCGGTGCTTGTGCCTCTTCGGATGCGCAAGCACCTTGTTGCTTTTTATGCCTTCTCGCGCAAAGCCGACGATATTGCAGACGAGCCTTGGACATCATCGACCCAGGAACGTCTCGTAGCGCTGAACGAACTTGAGCATGCTCTCACAGACCCGTTGAGTCCGTCGACGGATCCGGTCATCATCGCAACGCGAGCATCGCTACGGGACTGCAACATGCCCCCTACTCCGTTGCTGCGTCTGCTTGAAGCATTCCATCACAACATACACTTCATTACACCATCAACCT
>VFQT010004324.1_pt1 | contig 12006 bp, 10 predicted proteins | sample 3512381 | NCBI WGS metagenome assembly VFQT01 (sample SAMN10412376, study PRJNA504923) | tailings metagenome | isolation source: Relicate 2 Philex TSF3 active mining site | place: Philippines: Tuba, Benguet | collected 2017-08-29 | reverse complement strand
CCTTCGCTTCCAATTCACTGCCTAGCCGTCCGCCCTCTGAAGCGACAAGGGCATGCGCGCCCGCGTCAGCCAGAGCCTCGGCAATATCGACCGTCGTCCGCTCGGCGCCGCCTGAATTCAATGCGGGAATGATTTGCAAAACCGCTTTGCCACGAAGGGATACATCATTCATTGTCTTAACCGCAAAATACCCTTCACACCCAATTCGGCACTGATTGCGATGTTACACTAACCAAGCGGGGGCACGGCGTCGACAATTTCATTGGCGTGGGAGGTCCCTTCACGATAGAAGGACGGCCTCTTTGGGATTGAGAACCGTCCCCTACAGATTGATTGAACAAGAATGACGCCCGACAACACAACAACAATCCGCGCCTTTTTCGGACAGTTCTGGGTCCTCATTCTCCTTAATCTCATTTTATGGGCGCTCATTCCCGGATTTTTGTTTGGCAATCTTCATGTCGATACGCTTGAAGCGCTCTATTGGGCCAAAGAGCCCGCGCTCGGCTATTGGAAACACCCGCCTCTCACAACATGGCTTTTAGGGCTCGTCCATTTCCCCGGCCCCTATTCGATTTTTGCCATTCTGCTTTTAAGCCAAACCCTCACAATCGCGACCGCTTATTTCATATGGCGTATCGCGCGCGGATTGGGACAAGAGAGTGCCGCGCAGCTTTCGGTTTTTTTGTTTTTTACCTCAACGCTCGCGTCCTATTACGCGATCCAGATCAATCACAATTCCGTACTCGCGCCCTTTATGGCGGCAACACTTTGTTATGGTATTGAATATCTAGAAAGAAGACGCCTTCGTGCCGCAATCGGCCTCAGCATCGCTATCGCACTCGGTGTCTATGCAAAATATGAAATTCTCTTTGCTGTTATTCCGCTCATCTTTCTCGCAATCAGCATTCCGCGTTACCGATCCGCCTTTCTTCAATGGAAAAGTTATGGTGCCATAGCACTCACAACTTTATTGATCAGCCCTCATCTCTACTGGATGCACATCCATGGATGGAGCAGCCTTCAACACGCGGCCGACTCAGCACCGATCTCGACAATCCTTTCAGTTTTCGAAGGCTTTTGGGGACTGCTCTGGGGTATTGTCGCAATTTTCCTCACGCCATTCCTGATGCTGAGACTTCTAAAAGTCGAAATTCCCTCATTACGGCTCGCAAAATATTTTGCGAGCGATGAACCCTATCGGATCGGATGGATCATTCTTGTCATATCACCCTTGAGCGTGATCGGAGCCGGATTGATCACAGGACAATTTGTAAAATCTCTTTGGCTTATACCTATCGCGCCAGCGATTTCAGTTGGTCTGGCACTGACGCTTGAACATAGAGGTCATAAAGAATTTTTTATAAGCCAAACAAGGCCGACGGCCAAAGCGATGGTCGGACTCTCTGGCCTTTTCTGGATTTATCTTCTCGCCGGCGAGGTCATTGGCCATCCCCACGAAGCTTATTTTTCTCAAACCAGACCTCTTGCACAGCAGGTCGAAGCCTTATGGCAACGCCACCAAACAAAGCCGCTTTCCTGTGTGATCATCAATGAGGTGAAGATTGGCGGGTCGCCCACCCTATGGATCAAAGATAAGCCGCTCTTTATCGAACTTCCCTTCGGGCCATGGGCCGATGAGGCTAAACAAAATTATTGCAAGGAACCGGGCGCAATCATCATCAATCTTGATGAAGGCGTGACCGCTAAAAACTATTTTCCACGTCTTTGTGAGAACACATCCGAACCCATTGATGTTAAATCAACTCTTGGGCAGTCAACAAACAAATGGCCGGGGCATATGACCTATTTGCCGCCATCAAATGAGTCTTGCGGGAATTAACAAGCTTTCAAAAACTCGCGGGTTCAGCCCTCGGTATCCCACCGATTATGCCCCCACATCCATTGTGACGGGTCTTCTTTTATCCACTGTTCAAACTGTTTCTGGATTCTGAGCGTGTTCTCGCGGACCTCGGCGTTCCGATCTTTATCATGCATCAAAGGAACAAGAACCGCATCAATCCTGAATTGCCTTACTCCAATTCGAGTGGCGCGGATGGCAATAATTGGCACTTTATGAAGACGAGCCAACAGCGCCGGAAACACGGTTGAACGAGCATCTTGTCCGAAAAAGGGAACAAACTCGCCATGCGCGTCTCGAAGATCAGCCATGATGGCGACAGAATATCCTTGCGATAGGCCACGACGAATACGCGTTACCGTCTCGGCGCCCTTTGCGTGCAAGCCCCCGCTATAAAATCTTTGCCTGATGGAGCGGACCAACTCGTCAATCAGCGGATTGATGATCTTCTGATAGACCCCCATCAAGGGCTTGCCAAACCGCTCCGCTGCAATGGCCGGAACCTCCCAATTCCCAGCATGAAGGCCCACAAAAATTGCTGGCTGGGCGCTTTGCATGAGCGCGATAACATCATCAGAAAAATTAAATGTCACCGCATTTGGATCATCAGCAATCTGAGAAAGAGCGAAGGCCTCTGTCGTCGTGCGACCGAGATTGTCCCACATTTCATTAAGGATTTTGTTCCGTTCGTCGTTCGTTAAATTTGGCAGCGCCGCCGCCAGATTACGATCAGCACGAGAATGACGCCGCATCCGAGGCGCTACTGCACACCACAGAGCAGCCGATATTCCATCGATAAATCGAGAGGACGCATGGCGCGCAAAAAACGCGACCGCCTTTAAAGCCCCATACTCGATCCAATGGAGGAAAGTCGGCCTTCGCTGCGGATCATGACGTGGATCGAGTGCCATCTTAAATCTGAAGCTCAATCACACATGAAATTGCAATTCATAGAGCCGCGCATATTTGCCATTCTGCTCGAGAAGTACGTTATGCGAACCCTCTTCGATCACACGACCATTTTCAAGAACGTAAATCTTGTCAGCATAAGCGATTGAAGCGAGCCGATGAGCAATCATGAGCGTAGTGCGCCCCTTCATCAATCGCCGCAAAGCCTCTTGGATTAAGGCGTCTGATTCAGCGTCTAGGGCCGATGTCGGCTCGTCCAAAAAGAGGATCGGCGCATTTTTCAAAAAGGCGCGCGCAATAGACAGGCGCTGTCTCTGCCCGCCAGAAAGACGGCCTCCGAATTCGCCTGTCTTTGTCTCATAGCCCTGTGGCATAGCCATGATGAAATCATGCGCTGCAGCGGCCCGAGCAGCCGCTTCGACCTCTTCGATTGAAGCATCTGGTCGACCCATGCGAATATTCTCGGCGATCGTACCATCAAACAAAAAGACATCCTGGCTCACAAGCGCGATCGATTCATGGAGCGATGCCATCGTAATGCCAGAAAGAGGCTGACCATCAATCCGAATTTCACCGGTTTGCGGATTCCAAAATCTCAAGCAGAGATTGAAAATCGTCGACTTACCGCTTCCGGAAACACCGACCAAGGCTGTAATCTTACCGCCTTCAATAACAAGATTCGCGTCATGCAATACGGGATCCTCGGGTCGATAACCGAAGCTCACATCTCGAAGCGAAATTGTGCCTTTGCTCAAAGCGAGAGGAACAGCATCGTCTTGATCAGGCGAGTCAGGCGCTTGATCAATAAGATCATAAAGCATGCGCACACCTACTGCCGACCCGGCAAGCGAGAGATGCAAGCGTGCAAGACGGCGCGCGGGATCGGTTAACATCAAGAGCGCGGTGATAAATGCAAAAAACTCACCTGGCGTCGCTCCAGCATAAATAACCTGCCATCCGCCATAGAAAATCACACTCGCTACGGCGACGCCACCAAGCGTATCAATCAAGGGCATGGTTCCGGCTTGCACCGCAGACATTTTATTGGACAGTCGCTCAACCGCATTGATTGCGCCATCCATGCGCCTCAACATCATGTCTTCAAGGCGAAAAGAGCGAATGACCCGGATGCCGTGAAACGTATCCTGCATTCCGGCGACAATATTCGCCATGGATTGAACTTCGCTGCCAAACAATTTTCGCATCTGTTTCAAGAGCCGTGTGACGGCCGCAAAAAGAAGAGGCACACCCAACAGCGCGATCGCTGTCAAAACAACATCTTGAGCGAGCATAACGTAAAGCAGGCTCAGTATCGTAAATAGATCGCGACCAAGAGAGGTTGCAATGAGGTTCAGCGCTGAACTTGCGGCCTGAGCATTAAATGTCAGCCGCGTGATGAGATCGGATGATCCCATATCCTGAAAGAAACTGATGTTACGATTGAGAATTGCGCGATAGATTTTTTTCTGCGTCGAGGCAATGATTGAGTTGCCAATGCGCGCTAACAAGACTTCTTGACCATAAGAGGCAAAGCCCTTCGCGATATAAACAACCGCCACGCTTCCGCAAATCAAATACATCATATTCGGATCGCGATCGATGAAGACCTTGTTGATGAGGTCCTTCATCATCCACGCGCTGAACCCGGTGGCCCCGGCAACAAGAAACATAAGGCCCATGGCAATGGCATATTGCCATGCATAGTGGCGAAAATTTTCAGCGATCAGCCTTTTAAGGATTGAAAAATCTTCAAAGGAGTTCGCAAAATATTTCTTTAGCATCAGGGCCTTTTCGAAAAAACGCGCCATCACCCCAAGGGGTGTAGGAGACACGCACATAGAGCCAAGGCCCCGCCCCTGTCCAGACCTTGAAGAATAAAAGAGTAAATTGTGGCGTTATCGGCCCAAAATCGGACCTAAACGGCTGCGATAAAGCCCGATCATAAGAAGTCCCGCCAAAAACAAACCGGCCAATGCCGCGACACCAAACAGCCAATTCACCCCATAGGCATCAATAGCCATGCCCATCAAAGGCGGCGCGATGATTTCGGCGACCCCATAGGAAACAAGAATCGCGCGCGCAACATCAAAGACGGATTCATCCGTCAAAGCCGCATAAGCAAGCCCGCCATAAAGCGGATAGGTCGTCAAAGCCGAGGCGCCCCAAAGGGCCACGAAAACATAAAGCCAGATCCCGGCGCCATCCGTGAACACGAGACCTAATGACGCGAGCGCCGATATAAGCGCGAGACCGATCAGCCACAAAATCGGATTTTTGCGTTCAAGTACGCGGCCCAAAAGCGGCTGCATCAATGTGGCGCCCGCCATCACCACCACACCAATCACCGGAACCAGATCAGCGGCCAAGCCACGATCCGCACCATAGGCGGCATAGAAAGTCACAAAGATTGAAAAAAGTAGACCGGAAACAAAAACGCCGCTCAGTGGCACGCTCGCATTTTTGAGGATACGCAAAGCATGACCCGCTTCGCGTTTGTGCTCTTGAGATTCAGTTGGCGGCAAGGGCGCCATGCCAATAATCAATGAAGCGACAATAATCATCACGCCGCCCAAGATCAGCGCAAGGAGCGATGCCGGATCAACGAGGGTCAACAAAGCCTGCGCACTCAAAATGCCAAGCATTGCCGCTGCGATATAAATCGAAAGCGCGGTCATACGGATTGAGCGGTGCGCACGCCCCGCGACCCAACTCTCGGCAATGATATATGAAATGCCAATCGCAAATCCAGCAAGGCATCGGCCGAAGGCCCACAGAAATGAATTGTCAGAAAGAAGAACAATAAGGCCGACGCACATCAAAGGAAGCAGCAACAGACCCGAAATACGGTAACCACTTTTACGAACAAGTGGGGGGCCAATGAAATATCCGAGAAACATACCGGCAAAATAGATCGACCCGATCGTGCCTAACAGTGAATTTGGCATTTTGTTGATAACGGCCAATACTGGCATCACCGTTATGCCAACGCCATTCGACATCATGAAGAAAAACATCCACACAAAGACCGGCCACAAATCCATGAGCCGTTTTGTTTGTGTTTCATTTTGAGCGAGAGTCACAAAGATGCCTTCTTCATTTCTGGCTAACCGGGCTCACGTAAATCAGCATCAACCGAAGACCGCGCGAAAAGTGCGATCATCAAACCGGCACCGACAATCAAACCTGCACCGATAACGGACTCAATACCCGGTGTTTCATTCCAGATGAGATAGCCCCACACCGTGCCCCATATCAGCGTGGTGTATTCGAAAGATGTCACGATATTTGCCTCTTCAAGGCGATAGGCTTCACCAAGCATGGTCATGCCGATTGCCGCAATTGGACCACAGGCGCCAATCAGCAAAAGATCGCGCAGACCCGGCATCTCCCATTGCCTGAGCAAAAAGACGAGGCTGCGATGGCCATCATAATCTTGGCCCCAAAGCGTAACGATTGAAGCCAACGCCCCCGCCGCGCAAAGATAAAGAAGATTTTGATAGAAGGACATCACCGCGGCCGAATCATTCAACCCGATGCGTCGCGCAACAACTTGTGCGCTGGCATAGGCAATCGCCGCTACAATCGGCAACAGAGATGCAAATTCAAAAACACCGCTTCCCGGTTTCACCATCACCAGCGCGCCAACAAAGCCAATGAGAATAGCGCCCCACCTCACAACACTTATTTTTTCACCAAGCACTGGCCCTGCAAGCGCCGTGACAAAGAGCGGCACAGTCGCATAAAGCGCAATGATGTCGGCAAGTTTCATCACCGGAAAAGCGAGAAAGTAACTCGTATAAGAACAAAGTAACATCACGCCGCGCAAAATGAGAGCGCCGCGGCGCGGAGACATCAAGGTCTTCAAACCACCCGCGCGATGAACAAGGAAAAGAATGAAGGGCAGCGCCGCGAAGCACCGAACGACGATCACCTGATGAACAGGATAAGAGCCGCTCACGGTTTTGATGACAATGTCCTGCAGCGAGAAGGTGAACACCCCCGCCATTAGCCAAAATATCGCTTTGATACGATTGGAAAAAGTCATGATGAACCCGTCACTTCCATGACCTTATTCGCCCTTCTTCGGAAAGCGCGCGTCCGACTCAACCACATTCAAATCCATATGATTGCGCATGTAACGCTCGGACGCTTTTTGCAAGGGTTGAAAATCCCACGGATAATAATGACCTCGCCGCAATGCTTCATACACAACGAGACGACGCGCCTGTGAGCGCCTCACATCACGATCATAATCGGCAAAATTCCACCGCTTCATCGCAATCGCTTCAAGCTCACGCCGCGTTGCAGCATAAGAAGCGCTTTCCGCAAGATTTTTCATCTCATGCGGATCGGAAGAAAGATCAAAAAGCTGCACCGGATCTTGTCCGGCCAATGTAAATTTAAAGGACCCTCGCCGCACCATCGCCATCGGCGCGATTGAACCCTCAGCGGCATATTCGACAAAGACAGGACGATCGAGTGTATCGGCATTTTCAAGCACCGGCAACAGGCTCACACCATCAAGATCAGCGGCAAGCGACGCGTGATCAACGCCCGCAAGCGCTGCGAGTGTTGGCATGAGATCAAGCGTTGATACAGGCGAATCAATACGGCCTGCTTTAAAACGTTGTGGCGCATGGATCATCAATGGTACGCGTGACGAGCCTTCAAAGAAGCTCATTTTAAACCACAGACCACGCTCGCCCAACATGTCACCATGATCCGATGTAAAAATGATGATCGTATTGTCATCAAGTCGACACTCTTTCAAAGTCTCAAACAGTTCACCGATTTTATCATCAAGATAGGAGATATTGGCTGCATAGGCGCGGCGACTGTCGCGAATCATCTCGGGCGTCACTCTATAATTACGCCAATCCGACATATCGAAAAGCCGCTTCGAATGTATATCTTGATCGTCATAAGGAATATCGCCAACACTTAACGGCGGCACTGTTCCTTCAGGATAAAGATCCCAATATTTTTTACGCGCGACATAGGGATCATGCGGATGCGTGAAGCTCACGGTCAAACAAAACGGCCGCTCGCTCTCTTTGCGTGCAAATTGATAAAGGCGCAATTTCGCATGATAGGCGACTTCATCATCATATTCGAGCTGATTGGTGATTTCAGCAGTGCCGGCATTGGTGACAGAGCCAAGATTGTGATACCACCAATCGATACGCTCTTCGGGTTTGGTCCAATCCGGTGTCCAGCCAAAATCAGCCGGATAGATATCGGTCGTCAATCGCTCCTCGAAACCATGCAATTGATCGGGCCCAACAAAGTGCATTTTTCCTGAAAGCACAGTTTTATAACCGCCCTGTCGCAAAAGATGTGCGAAGGTCGGGATCGATGACGTAAACTCTGCTGCATTGTCGTAAACACCCGTTCGTGACGGAAGCTGGCCGGTCATGAAGGATGCGCGTGAGGGCGCACAAAGCGGGCTCGGGCAATACGTATTCGTGAACCGCACGCTCTCTTGAGCCAGCTTGCTCAAAACGGGTGTTTTCAAAAACGGCGCGGGACCATCCGGAAACCAGGTGCCATTCAACTGATCAACCATGATGATCAAGATGTTGGGTTTCGTTTTTTGATCATGCTTCGTCGTCATGGCTTTCTCACTCAGGCTCATCGGCTTTGTCACACTCCTTAGAGCGCGTCGGCCGTCCCGTCATCCTCTCTCCCGGCAAAGCTCCCATGGGTTGACCGAAAAGACCAATCAAAAACCGACTCCCTATGTCGGAATTGACGCCGACGGGCTGAAGACTCTAAGAAAGACGAAACAAAATCGTCCGTGGAACACTAGTCGCGTAACCGGGGTAGGCATGGCGTTCGATAAGGAAGAACGGCAACAGAGTGGTTTGAGGATCGAGTGGCCGACACTAGGCCTGATCATCGCCATCTATGCTGCGTGGCTTGCGGTCACTTTTTGGAGCGCGGCGCTGCCCTCCCTTTTCACAATAATTTTTGGTTCAATCATTCTGGCATGGCACTCGTCACTGCAGCATGAAATTCTTCATGGTCACCCAACGTCTTCGCGTGTGATCAATCGTGCACTGGCAACTCCACCGCTCTCCCTCTGGCTCCCTTATGAGCTTTATCGCCGCGCGCATCTGACCCATCACCGCGACGAGAGATTGACCGATCCGCTTGATGACCCGGAGTCTTGGTATTTCACCGCCGAGCAATGGAATGATTTATCTCGGCCGGTAAAGTTACTCTTCGCTTTTCAAAATACCTTTGTCGGCAGGATGCTGATTGGCCCGGCTCTCGCCGTCATCGGTTTTCTCTACAGCGAGATGAAAAATCTAGCGCTTGGTAATTTAAAAAATCTAGGCCTTTGGGTTCGTCACATCATCGGCATCGCGCTTGTAATGTATTGGGTAACGGTCATTTGCGAGATGTCGGCATGGTTTTATATTTTTGGAATGGTTTATCCCGGCACAGCTCTGTTGCTTGTGCGTTCTTTTGCTGAACACCGTGCGGCTGACAATGTTCATGAACGGACGGCGATTGTTGAGAACGCTACATTTTTTGGGCCGCTCTTTCTCTATAACAATCTTCACTCAGCTCATCATGAAAAACCAACCATGGCTTGGTACGAAATTCCTGCGTGGTACAAAGCGAATCGCGAACGGCTGATCGCTGAAAATCAAGGTCATGTTTACAATGGCTATTTCGATGTGATCCGGCGCTATCTTTTCACCGCGCATCACGAACCGCGACATCCAACCAATCGCGCGCCCCGCGCTGATGGAACGCTTCCCGCGCCACATCATGGCTAAGGGACTCGTGGGCCTTCCAATGTATGACGCGCCCGAGCTTCGGGAAGCAAATAAATCATTCTGGCAAGCCATCCGGAAATCACTCCAAGAAAATGGCATAAAGGATTTGCCCGAAGATCTCTCCACGCCGATTGATCTTCAATCCTTCTGGTCCGATACTCATTTGGTCTTTGGGCAAACTTGCGGCTATCCCCTAACGCATGACCTCTGTGGCCAAGCCGAGCTCATTGCAACACCGTGCTATGATAGCGAACATGCAGAAGGACCGCGCTACGGCAGCGCCATCATTGTTGCGCATTCAAGCTCAATCAAAACGCTGATTGATGCGAAAAATCATGTCGCGGCGATCAATGGCTATGACAGCAATACGGGCATGAATCTCTTTCGCATAAGCCTTGCGCGCGCCGGCGCACGCGGCAACTTTTTCTCGAAAGTGATTGTCACCGGTTCGCACCGGTCAAGTGTTGACGCTGTGATCATGGGCGAAGCGGATATCGCCTCAATCGATGTGGTCTCGCTTGCACACTTTAAGCGCTTCGATCCTGAACTTTCATCGAAGATCAGAATCATCGCCTCTACACCCAAGACACCAGGGCTTCCCTTCATCACAAGCGGAGCCGCCGCACCGAATATGATTGAAGCCCTTCGCCATGTGCTTTTCTCGGTCATAAGAAAAACACCCCGTCTCGACGCGGTTGAGGCGCTGATGCTCAAAGACGCAGTCTTCTTGCCCCGCACCGCCTATGATGAAATCCCCGCTCTTGAAGAAGAAGCGAAAGCATTAGGCTATCCCGAATTGAAATAGCTGAAGCGATCTATGAAAAAAGAAAAACGCGGCCGAAGGGCCGCGTTGACAAGTCTGAGGGAGGAAGCGGCGCGGGCGTGGTACATCCGCACGCCCGCTACCTTCCAACGTGATTAACTCACGTTAGATTTTGTCTGTGATACGCGAAACCGTTTCGATGGTGGTCTGCAACATACGAGCATTGCCGTTATAGACCTGCTGCGAACGGATCATGTCCATCAATTCATTCGTGATATCAACATTCGCCTGTTCAAGCGTGCCGGTCATGATGTTGCCCGCCTTCGGCGCACCCGCACCGGTGATCGAAGCGGCACCAGAGAGGCCCGTTTCCGAATAACGATTATTGCCGATCGCCTTCAAACCCTGATCACTCGGGAAATTCGCAATCGCCACAAAACGCAATGTGTAGGTTTTGTTATCCGAGTAAGTCGCCTGCACTTCACCCTTCGGGCTGATCGAAAGACTCTGCAATACAACATCTGATGTCGGAGCAGATGCTGTTGTGCCATCAGAAAGCAAAGTACCTGTGGGCCAGGCCGTACCCGCCGTCATTGATGGAGGAATATTGATACCGGAGAGCGTGCCGGATTCATTTGCAGCAAGAGGCGAAGATCCTGACAAAGCCGGATAGCCCTGAACAACAAAGCCGCCAGCGTCCACCAAGTTTCCAGACATATCGAGGCTGAAATTACCGGCGCGCGAATAGGTATTAGCACCACTAGTGCCTGCAGCAGGATCGCGTGTAACAAAATACCCACGACCATCAATTGCCATGTCAGTGACACGGCCCGTGGACTTCAAGGCGCCTGCGGTGGTGTCACGCGCGACGCTTGTCAAAAGGACACCGGCGCCCACCGCCGTTTTTGGATTGGCGGCCGGATCGTTTGAAAATACGTCGCCAAAATTGGCGTAAGAGCGCTTAAAGCCGACCGTGCTGGCATTGGCCAGGTTGTTCGACGTCACATTCATTTCTTTTTGCGTTGCATTCAGCGCCGCCATAGTGACCGAGAGCATGAAGTCCTCCGCGAGATGGGTTCGATCTGTAGATACTGCAGCAAGTCCCGTGCCAATTGGTCAACGGGGGCCTGCACCCTCCTATTGATGTCTTGCCAGAACTGTGCCGATCGGCGTTCTGGCAGCCTAAAAAATTCGAGGCACGACCCGTCTTTCAGGCTGTTAAGAGGCGAGGATTTAAAATGCTGCACCGCAACGCGCTGAAAGCTTACGAACAGGCGGAAACGGATTTTGCGGTTGAAGGCGCAGATCGGCACCGCTTGATCGAGCTTCTATTTGCGGAATTACTTGGATCACTTGATCGCGCACTGCTCGCCATTCAAACGGGTGACCAAGTGGCCCGTTCAACGGCCCATTCGAAAGCTTTAATGATCATAGTCTCTTTGGCAAGCAGCCTCGATTTTGAACGCGGCAAACCAGTGGCGACAACATTGGGCGAACTCTATGAGTGGGCGCGGGTTCAGATGATCGAGGCTAACCGGTCACAACCGGTTGAGCGCCTCACCGCTGTTCGCAAAGCCATGGCTGATATCTCGGAAGCCTGGTCAATGATTGGCAAACAAGCGAAGAGCGCCGCTTAATCAGGTCGGCCGATCCCGAATTTCCGCATTTTCTCGATCAAGGTCGTG
>VFQT010004323.1_pt1 | contig 12014 bp, 10 predicted proteins | sample 3512381 | NCBI WGS metagenome assembly VFQT01 (sample SAMN10412376, study PRJNA504923) | tailings metagenome | isolation source: Relicate 2 Philex TSF3 active mining site | place: Philippines: Tuba, Benguet | collected 2017-08-29 | reverse complement strand
CACATTAATCACAAGCAAGCTTGCGATATTTCCGGTGGTAAATGATGCAGTTGCAGAACCTGAAGCTTCCATAGTGAAAGCCTTTGGCGCTTGATTTTGATAACTAATTTGGCACGAGTCTCCAGCAAGCGCTGTGATCTTGTAACTCACCTTTTGATTAGGTCCGTACGAAGGAGCAAGCCCGGAGATTGCCACTGAGTTGGCTAGCGCTGGAAGCGCGGTCTCGGCAAAGAGGAATGGAGTGATTACCGACAGGGCTAACAGTGAGATTTTGCCGCTTTTAGAGCTCCGCCCATGCGACGTGAACTTCTTCATCCTCTCAACTTACCTTCTTGAAGCCCGCAGGGCACTTTGTTTTCTTTCCTTGAATCGCCCTAATAGCTCTAACTACTCCATCGCGTTGGCATTTAATAGAAGTTTGTTTAGTTGAACCAGATTCAAAATTTTCCGCAGGAACTAACTCCGGCTCGCATTGCGGAAGATTAGGATCGAGTAAACAGAGATTGCCTTTGGTTTCTTTTGGTTGCACAGTGATTTCAAAAATCTGACATCCCTCTGCCGTGTATCCCGGGCCCTTTGTTGGGGGCTTCTCAACATAACCCGGAGTTGGATGGGTAGTCATAGATTCTGGGTCGAAGATCACCTGAGGCGAAATTTGCGATGCATCTGGTATCGCTCTGACCTTAGTTGGAACTTTTTTAGAGAGCGCCTTGAAGCTAATTGTTTTGGGAGCTGTGAATGTAGTTTGAGTACCCTCACGATAAATAACTTTAGTTCGCCAATTATCTATTGAATATTCAAATCGATACTGGAGACTATCTCGCTTCAAATAAAGTGTTGGATACTTTTCACGCTCAACCAAATCTTCTTCAATAGCTTTTCGTGTTGCCTCTACATCTCCTAAAGTTTTATCAGTGAGAGAAAGAGAGTACATATTTAGTATCTTGTTGTAAGCGCTTTTCTGTATTCGCCATTCCATTGGTAACAGCGCTAACCGATTTGATGGGCAAACTTGTTCTTTTTGAAGTGGTCCAAGTTTAATATCTTTTATAAAGGCAGGGGACCAGGTATCTCCTGAACGTGCAATTAGGGCAACCCGATGTAGTTTATTTTCTGTTAAAGCGCCTTTAGTAAAAACTGAACCAACAGTTGAATAGCAGCGCCAAGTCGCTCCACCATCAGCGGAAATGTATATGTAATAAAAAGTCAAAGACTCTGACTCCGGTAGCCAACTCTCCCAGCGAACCGTAATTCCATTAAGCCCTTCTTGCGTAACACTCACATTTGGGATGGGTTCCGAACTGATTTCGCGCCCTGAATTTTGATGTTCAGCTGGGTTTTGCACTGGATCGAGTCGAATTGTTGGCCCTGGAGCACCACATTGAGTGAGGTTTACAGCTTGAGCGTTAGGCAGAGATGGCGCAAAGAGAGTTACCAGAACCATTGAAAAAATAGAAGCGAAAGCGCGCACAAATGAAGTCTAACGATAAGTCCGCAAACGTGCCGGGTCGAATTGTCAGTAGGCGAATAGGCTTGAGTAACTACACATTCAATTATTAACGGTAATCTCGTTCGAAAAGCAGAGATAGCTTTCCTCGTTCTTACCTGCCCGATTTACACCTTTCCGAGCAGTACTTCACATTCTCCCAATCGCGAGCCCACTTCTTGCGCCACTCGAATTCCTTATTACAGCGCACGCATACCTTAGGTGCGAACCCATTCTTGATTTTAGCTTTCACTCAGAATCGTTTCTTCGATTGTCGCTAATTGTTCTAGGAGCTCTTCTGCCTCATCGTTACGCCCTAGTTGAGTGAGTACATAAGCGAGAGCTCGGTTGGCTTCGATAATGTCTTCCCAATCCTTGCTCTCTTCTGCAGTGAAGATTTCTAGTGCGCCAGTGAGTTTCTCTTCCGCCTCTTCAAACTCGCCACATAATGAAAATGCCTTACCAAGATGAAGTAGTGCATAACTTTGAAGAGTTACATCTTCGGCGATTTTTGCGTAGTTGAAGACATGCTTGGCATAGAACTTAGCCTCTGGACCATTTCCTAATTTGATATAGGAAATAGCCAAGTGATTATCAACGTGGCTGACGTTTAAGGGGGACTTTGCCTTTTGGAAGTGCTTACGAGAATCGAGGAAGTTAGGAATGGCCTCTTCATATCGCTCAAGTTTGTTCAGGCACATACCTATATTTATGGAGTCGATGCCCATCGACATATCGGAGGATTCTGGATCTACGGCATCCTGGGCTGCCTTATGTCCCGCAAGGCTCTTCTGCCACTCCTTAGCGGCATACCACTCACATGCAGCAGCACGAATCGCTTGAATGAAACCTGTGACTTCATCCTGCTCTCTCTGCAAGCGCGCGATCTCTTCGAAAGTCTCTGCAGCTTCGGTGTGATGTTCGAGATTGCGGAGTGAGAGCGCTTTACCTTCGTGAAGATGAATGAGTTCATGAAGGTGTGAATTGGGCGCGCTCTTTTTATAAAGATCAATAGAAGTTTCGCAAAGTTGAATACATTCGGCGTAGTCATCGCGCTTGTATGCAAAGTGGCTAAGTTCGGCGAGGACTTCGGCGCGCTCTACTCCATCGGTGGTAGAGATGCGTTCCCAAAGCTCGCTCTCTTGTACCTCTCCATTATTAGAGTTGAAGCCGTCGTGCTCGTCGCTCATTTATCCTCGTTCTCTCGCCACATCTATCTGGCTACCTTCCAGATGTAACCTATCGGAGGTGGAAAGTTACACGCTGTGACTGACATTCGCCCAGTGGGTGAACTTTGGGTGATTTGTGAGAGATATATGTGAAAAAAGCTGGCCCTGCGCGACGAACTGCAGAGCCAGCCTTGGCGCGTGTGGCTGATAGGATTCGAACCTACAACCTCCTGTTGAGTCACAACGGCGCTCTATCCATTGAGCTACAACCACACGCATCGCGAAATCTATGCGTGTGGTCTGATAAAGAAATTACTAGAAAAAAATTATGTGAATAACTAATCAGCTCAAGTTTTACGATTTAGGTTGCGTAGTAAGAAATGTGCCAATCTAATGATCGCACTATCCCGATTAGCAGCAACCCAGGAATATCCTTTGCGTCCTAGCGGTCCACTCAACTTAAGGAGAGTGGCGAGCTTTTTGTAACCACTCGCGCGAAGTAACTTTGCCACGGCACCTGCGCCGCCAGATACTTTTCCATTAATCACTACGACAACTTCTTTGCTGCATCTTTCGTAGGTGAGGCCATAGTGCGAAAGATCCGCGCTCTGGAAAGGTATCGCAGTGGCAGTAATCCTTGTTAACACCCATTTGACGCATTCTTTGCAAAATCCGCATTCACCGTCATAGATGATCACTATGTCGCGATTCTTTTTTACTGGCTTCACATCACTAATCGTGACATTAAATAGAGTTTTTTGCGCGTGGAACGACATAAAGTAATTCTTATGTGAGCCACAAGTAAAAGTGGTCCTGGTTAACGACTCCAGGACCACAATTGGCGCGTATGGCTGGTAGGATTCGAACCAACGACCTCCCATTTCGTTAGGTGGGCGCTCTATCCGCTGAGCTACAGCCACACGCGAGCGGAAATGTAAGTGCGTGGGCTGATTAACAAAGGTAAAAGATAAATAAGTGTGTATAAGTAAGTGCGAAAAATTTTTGTGGAAAAAGCTTATGACTTCGTGATTTTATTGATCTCTTTGGCAAGCGCCCAAGACCAATAAAAGAGCCCTAGTTGAAGTGGTAGGCGTAGGTACGCAAATAGTGGCGCGGGAAAATCACGCGAACTCCACTCTATTGCCATATAGATATTGGCTGGAAAGACAGCAACAAAGAGCGCGAAGGCTGCATACACGCCCCATAAACGAATTGGCTTGCCTGCAAATTTCTTGTCCAGCGAAATAAATAAAAGGGTTGCAATAAAAAGTTCGGCTAGTCCACTTAGGTAAGTCCAGAGTCGTGGATCACCCGGAAGAAAGGGGGGCACAATCGTGTCGAAGGGTTTTGGAAATATGAAGTGTGTAATTCCTGTACCCATGAGCATCAAGCCCATGCCGCGTCCTACTTTGTTATTGATTGATTGTGCATTGCTCATGGGGAAAGTATCGCACCTTTAAAACAATTTGTAACTATGGATTGGTTAGAACAAAAGTGGTTCTAGTTCACGAGACCAGAACCACTTTTGGTGCAGGTGGCTGTTAGGATTCAAAGTGTGACTACGCTCGCGATAAAGCTTCTTCTTGCGCCAATCTTTATTGCTTTCGCTTACGTCGTACAACGTAAGTATGGCCCGAAAGTTGGCGGTATCTTTGTCGCAATTCCATTTATTGCTACGCCGATTTTGTTGGTCATTTATTTTGAACAAGGGATTGAGTTCTTTCATCAAGCGATAGTTGGTACCTACGCTGGGCAAATTGGCGTTCTGATCTACATCTTTATTTACACGCACCTGGCGCGGAAGCGTTCTTGGCAAATCTGTTTTACTGTCGCGACAGTTGGTTTTCTACTAATAGCGCCGATTCTCTCTGCCTATCTAACTAATTTCTGGATTGCGATTACGCTCTGGTTGGCAGTCTGGGTGATCTTGCAGCGCACTGCCGTACCTTTTGATAAGGGCGCCGTATTGCCCCAGTCGCCAAAGTGGGATCTGCCTATGCGGATTCTCTCGGCATTGGCTCTGATATTTATCGTTACCGGCTTCTCACAGGTGCTCGGTGCTAATCTCTCCGGAGCGCTCGCGATGTATCCAGTTATGACCTCCATCATGTCGAGTTTTAATCATGCACGTTTTGGCGCGAATTCTGCGATTGCTTTTCTCAATGGATTAGGTACTTATCTAGTTTTTGTCGGTGTATTTTTCTTTCCGCTGCTACTCATCGTTACGTAAATAGTTTCTTTTACTACTTATAGTTCTTTTTTTTAATGAGGCAAACAAAAAAGGCTCTGCGCGCCGATCTGTAGAGCCTTTAGTGGTGGGTGTGACTGATAGGGTTTGAACCTACGACCTCAAACTTCGGCAGAGGGGCGCTCTATCCGCTGAGCTACAGCCACACACACGCGGAAATGTAGGTGTGTGTTCTGATTAGAAAAGGTAAAAGATTCTTAGCTGTTAATAACTGATGCGTGCGTATAAGAACTTATTACTTAGGTGAGATGAAGAGAAGTTCGCCACTATCAGTTGAGGCGATAATCGTGCCGGTGCTATCAACTTCAAGGTCTCGAATGCGCTCGCCTACGTTGACATTGGAAACTTCACCGACAACTTTCTGTGAAGTTAGTTCAATAAATATCAAAGCGCTTTCGCGAAGCGTGCCCATCACTATTTGACCAGCCCACTTCTCCCATGCTGAATTTGTTGGGAGTTGAATCAATTCGGTAGGTGCAACGGAGGGAACCCAATAGAAGAGCGGTTTAGTAAAACCATCATGCGCGCCGGTAGCGCTCGGGCGAACGTAATCTCCTGAACCATATGGCTCGCCATAGGTAACAAAAGGCCAGCCATAATCCTTACCCTGCTCCACGAGATTGAGCTCATCGCCACCACGCGGCCCATGTTCGGAGATGTAGAGATCCTTACCTATTAATAGGACGCCTTGGGGATTTCGATGTCCCTGCGAGATCCGTTCGGCTTGCTTGCCATCGACCTTATATATAGAACCCAGAGTCCCGCGGGCGCTTCGATTGTTGATTCTTGGAAAACCCAAATCACCGGTAGTCAGATATGCGCTCTTTGAATCAATCACTTCGATACGACCGGCGGCATGTTGCACTGCACTCACCGGAACACATGGCGAAGAACGGAACCACTCTTTGCCTCGAGTGAGTTTAGGCTTAGCGGTGAGCGTTAAAGAGTAGCGATAAAGCGCCAGCGTTACACAGGAATTACTTCGGTTGTATTCGGGGAACGAGATCAATAGTGAGAGCGATGCTCCTTTTTCACTTAATATCGCGATATCCGTGATTGCAAAGCGTGAATCATTAATTCGCTCATTCGCTTTGATAACGCGTCCGAGTGAGGCAAGTGAATTACTTTTACGATCAAAGAGATAGAGATTAGAACCGTTCTTACCACCGCCAAGAAGTAAGCGACCATCACTTAATTGAGCAAGCGCTGCACCACGTTCTCCATTAGGCGCGACCACTTGCGCAATTGCCGTCTTTACCTTCTCGATAGAGATAGCAGGTGGCGCTGCATGTGCAGGGGCAAGGAGAGCTAATGAAAGAACGAGCGTGAGAGCTGAAGTGATTGATTTACTTCGCTTTGCTATCACTGACAGTTCCTTCCTCAAAGAAAAAAGATGGCCCCGTGTTTGGGACACAGGGCCATCTTAGATTACGTACTTTTTCCTTACTTGGTTGGCAACAAGACCGCATCAATACCGTGTGCGACCTGCTTATTTCCCTTGTTAATATCAACTTGGGAGAGAATCACGACTGGATTCTTCAGCTTCTTGTTGTAATCGGTAAGTGTGATCTTTGTTCCCTTCACTCCTACCTTGATTACCTTCCCTGTAGCAGCAGTCTGCAAAGATGCCCCGTTAGCCTTTAGAGCATCTCCAGAGAGAATTGCATCCCCTGGAACTACGTGATAGAGAAGAATCTGCTCAACTTTTGGAATACCCAGTGATGCGACGGTCTTCAATGCAGCCGCCTCATTTTTCGCTTTCTTTCCAGTAAGCGCTTTCACCAAATTCAAGAATGCGCCATCGTTAGGAATAAAGGCTGTGAGCGCGGTATTTCCATCAGTCAAAACCTTCACTGCTGAGTCGGGCTTTGCCTCGAGGACTGCAAGGACAGCGGCAGTAAGAACGTCATAGTTCTTCTTATTCTTATCAAAGGAGTTCTTTGCAGTGAGAACTGCAGCAAGCGAATTGGTTCCTGGCTTCAACAAGGCAACAGGTAGCAACACGGCGTTGATGCCATGAGCAATCTGCTTATTGCCCTTATTGATATCAACCTTTTCGAGAACGACTGTTGGATCATTAGCTAGCTTGTCGTAATCGCCGAGGGTAATTGTCGTTCCTTTAACGGAGACGGCAATAGTCTTACCTGTCAACGCTGTCGTCAGCGTCGCACCATTAGCTTTCAGTGCAGCTTCGGAGAGAATCGCCGTACCTGGTACAACGTGGTAGAGCAATACTGTTTCGACAGTATCAATACCAAGTCCAGCAACCGCAGTAAAGGCTGCCTGTTCGCTTGCTGGTGCAGTGCCAGTGAGTGCAGTCACTAAATCCATGAAGGCGCCATCGTTTGGAATAAAAGCTGTTAGCGCAGTATTTCCATCAGTAAGGACCTTTACAGGTGATGCTGGCTTAGCTTGAAGTACTGCAAGGACTGCTGCAGTGACAATGTCGTAATTTGTCTTATCTGTATCGTATGAATTCTTTGCAGTTAATACGGCTGCTAGGGAGTTTGTCCCATCCGCTGCTTGCGCAGATGATGTTCCAACAACTCCAGCGCTCATCAGAGCAACAGCCAAGGTCGAAGCAAAGAGGCTTCGAAACTTCATTCTCATGTATTCCTCCCATAGTGGAAGAGCGATCTGTCGACCGCTCCATATCTTCATTAGTTGTTCTGAGAACCTTGCGCAGGAACTGTCGCGAAGGCTATGAGAGCTGGAACTGGCTCGCCACCTGAATTGCGACAATGACCGGGCTCTGACCAGTGGTTTTCAAAGTCTCAGGAAGCGTTCAGATTTCTCTCAATTCTCCGTGACTATTTAAAAAGGATTGATTACCCTATGAAAATGCTGAAAAAAGTGACACGTTGGACTATTACGACAGCGCTGGTTGTGACAGGCCTTACACCGATTGCCCCTGCACACGCTCTCGATTATTACCCTGCTGAGACTAAATACTGGGTCGACTGCGCAACTGGATTTAGAAATAACGACTGCATTGAAAGTATTGAGTTCAGTGATCCAGCTAGTGAAAAACGTGATGCCAACGGCTTCCTCGATTATTCAAGCATCGTATGGAAAAAAGCAACAGTCTCGGTAAATCCGAAATTCACTTATAAATCACTTTCACCCGAGAGCGCATGGAAACAAGAGGAATTTGGTATTCCATGCATAGGTAGTAGACCTAATTACAACGAGGGGTATCACCACGATGCTTGTTACACCGCTTCTGGTCTTAACCCAGATGGTTCCGACATTATCTTCCGTTTGATGTTTGGTGGCGGTGGTGAATCATTCAACATTTATCAATGGGTAGATAAGGGAATTGTCCGCAGTTGGGATCGAGAAGATGGCTGGACAGCAAATACCGTTCCCGACGGATCAACGTGGCGCATTACTGTGAAATCAAATAGCCTCGGTCAAAATGCAGGCGTTCTAACTTCTAACATGAAAAATCCCAATATCTCGGTAACCAAAGGAAGCGATGGAGTCTCGCGAACAGTAATTCTTGGTTCCGTCTATCCCAATCAGTACAACTGTAAAGTTCCCGGACAACCATTTAATCCACGTGACGAAAACAATGCATGTAACCATCCAGAGTCCTATGCAGAGACTGCATCGCAGGGATTTAGCATCTCGGTCATGCCATATATCTATCAATTCGAAAAACTCAAGGGCTACACCCCTGGTGGCATCTTCGTATCTGGGACTACAGGTTCGCTAGGGCAAGTTCAATACGACCAAGATCAGGGAATTATCACTGTCCCAATGCGTGGACCACACTTCTTGTTCGACCGGAAGACGTTGAACAAAGGGTGGATGGAGACAGCGGTTAAAGGTGAAGTAATTCGTAAAGCATTTAACCTCGACCCAGCTCAAGCGGGAAATATAGTCAAAGTTGAGATCTCCGAAGGCGATGGCAAAGCAGAGATAGCCACATACACCTCGCGGTATTTGAAATCACTTGATGTCTTCGAGATTCGCGCATACAACTTCGGATTTTCATCGCCAACTTTGCGAGTAAAACTCAAACCAATTAATGCACAAAGCACTGGTAACTCAAAGAGCCAAGGCTCATCGATGGGTTCAGCTCAGGGCAAAAAGATGAGCACAATCATGTGCATAAAGGGAAAAGATTCCCGCAGAATTACTGCCATGAATCCCAAGTGCCCTAAAGGTTGGCGCAAGAAGTAAAAAACTAATTAGTTTTGTGCAACCTTAACTTGATGCCGGTCCAGACGCCTAGAAATACTGAGGCGAAGAAGACCCAACCAGAAAGTGCAAAGGCTTGAGAGCCAGAAAGTAAGACGCCAACGGTACAACCGAGTGAAATCATTGCGCCAAAACCAAGCAGGATGCCACCAATTAGCGCGGTGGTTGCATTCACCGGTGTGATACGTGAAAGCTTAAAACGATTACCCGCTATCGCTGCCGCAAAGGATGCGCCGACAAGTCCAATGATTAACCAACCATTATTGGTAATTGCTTCAGAGACTATTGCAATACACCCCGCCATTTTGTCTAATCCATTTAGGGTCTCTGGTCCGATGCCATTATCTAAGGAGAGATTGCGCGCAGAGGTGCTGATCTGGCGCGTGACGCCAAGAGGTTCAACGCGAAGGTACGCAATCGTGCCGATAACACCAACTAAAGCCCCAGTAATTAGTGGGTTCCAACGATCAAGAATCAATTTTTGATGAATAGATTTGAGTGTAATTTTCAGCGAGCGCTCACCGGAGATTGGATCGGAGTTAACGCCCTTTTTAATTGCAATGGCCGCAAGTACAGTAACGATAACTAAGGTAAGAATTAGCGAACCAGAGTATCCAAAAGCATGTGGTAACCACGGAGTCGGTGATTCAGAGATAAAGTTTAGATAGATCGGATTCCAGAGTATGAACGCAATTCCAAAACCAATCAGAGTTCCAATAAGAGCTGGAATTGCACGGAGATAACCTTGCCCGATTCGGTAAAGATGTCCGCTGATGCATGCACCGGAAAGAGTCATTCCTATTCCAAATAAAAACGCACCAACTGCTAATGGAATGCTCACCGGCCCAATATGGGCTAAGGGAGGCAGGCGATCAGTTGAGGTATTTGGCAGAAATTGACCAAAAACCAATGCATAGCCAATTGCTCCCGTTGCGATTGCTGCAAAGACCGAGAGTAAACCCGTGGTGTTCTTATCTTCGATGCCATCCCGGAAGATGCAATAGAAGCAGAATCGACCACGTTCTAACACGATTCCTAGGCTGACGCCGATTAAGAGTGAGATAGGCGCGGTGCTAGCTCCCTCTTTTGTTGAGAGGAAGTATGCAATTCCAAGCAGGATTACAAGAATGACCGCAGAGGCGACAGTGCGCACACTATCGCCTCGCGACCATTTGATATCGGTAGTGATTATGCAGCTCCCCAGATTGTTCCTGCGTTATTCACTATTGGCACCCCAACGGAGTTGCCATACTCAGTCCAGGATCCATCGTAATTCTTTACGTTGTATCCAAGAATCTCACTCAAAACGAACCAAGTGAGCGACGAACGCTCTCCGATGCGGCAGTAGGTAATGATGTTCTGCTTACCATCAATTCCCTTATCGGCATAGAGCTTACGTAAATCTGCTACAGATTTGAAAGTGCCATCAGCATTCACATTAGCTCCCCATGGCACGTTGATTGCACCTGGAATGTGGCCCGCGCGAATTGCAAGCTCCTGGAAACCTGGAGCAGCAAATATTTTCCCGTTGTATTCATCAGCTGAGCGAATATCAACAAGCTTTACATTGGCTTTTCCTTTAACTGCTGCTTTAGCTGCTGGAAGTACATCTGCAATCAAGGTTGCACGTACTGATCGATCAATCTTTTTAACAGTAAAGTTCCCCTTGCCGAAAGTTGGAACTGCCGTGGTGAGTGGGCGTCCATCTTTCTCCCACTTGACTCGACCACCATCGAGAAGGCGAACATCTTGCACGCCATAACGATTGAATACCCAAGCTCCCCAAGCGGCGAACCAATTGTTCTTATCTCCATAGAAAACGACTGTTGTATCACTATCAATACCGGCAGTCTGTAAGAGTTTATTGAAATTCTTTGAGGAGACAAGATCGCGATTTACCGTATCCACCAAATCGGTGTACCAGTTGATCTTGACTGCATTTTTGATATGACCCTTTTCGTATAGGCCAGTTTCCGTGGAAACTTCAAAAATACGGACCTTTGGATTATCGAGATTCTGCTCAAGCCAGTCTGCAGTGGCTACTGCACGGGCAAGATTTTTTGGCGCAGCTTGCGCCGGAGCAACCGAAATTAATGATGCTGCGCTTACTGAGAGCGCCGCAAAAACTACCGCTACCTTCTTCGAAAACGTCACAATATTTCCCTTCACATTTGATTTATAGGTTTAAAAATCTGAAAAAGCAAAAGCCAAAATAAAAAATTATGCGCAACAGCGCGAGATATTGATACGGCAGTAGTCGATGATCCGGCGCTTAGTTAATACGCTCATCACTGCCTCATTTCTTGCTCACTAAAAGTTGGCAAAAAGATACCCAAAGCGCCGCAAATTGGCTAATTGCTAGCGATTTGCAACTGCAATCGTCTTGTCAGGAAAACCTCTTCCATATAATCAAAGTGTGGTTGTGCGTCGTACTGTTCTATTAATTGCGCTGATTAATGCCATGTATTTCATTATCGAGTTCTACTTCGGACAACGATTTAATTCAGTATCGCTTATTGGAGACAGTATCGATTTTTTGGAGGACACCTCGTTAAACCTCCTTGTAGCTTTCGCGATTGGCTGGTCCCTGCGCAAACGAGTCGTTACTGGATACTTTCTGGCTGCGTTACTACTAGTTCCAGGTATCACCTTTTTATGGATCGCTATCGACCAAATTCTCTCACCAGAGTTGCCTAGCGGTACCGGGATGAGTGCGATTGCCTTTGGGGCGCTACTTGTCAATATATATTGCGCATATCTCATTTGGGACCATAAGCATCTTGAGGGCGGTCTCATTAAAGCGGCGTACTACTCCGCTCGTAACGATGCAATTGCCAACGCGCTCACCATTCTGGCAGGAGTGGTAACACTCATATCTGTCAGCATAATTCCCGACCTAGTGATT
>VFQT010004322.1_pt1 | contig 12015 bp, 10 predicted proteins | sample 3512381 | NCBI WGS metagenome assembly VFQT01 (sample SAMN10412376, study PRJNA504923) | tailings metagenome | isolation source: Relicate 2 Philex TSF3 active mining site | place: Philippines: Tuba, Benguet | collected 2017-08-29 | reverse complement strand
GAAGTTTCGTGATCAGGGTCGTAACCCGGCGTGGCAGGCTGGTTTTCTCGCAAAACCGCTGGATGAGCGCAAGCAGATCATCGCAGCCATGCGCGAGGGCAGCCGTGCGGCGCAACGCAAGAAGTCTATGGCCATCATGGATGTGAGTCAGGCCGCTGTGGATGCGCTTTTCAGCCAGCACGGTATTGGACGCATCATCCATGGCCATACTCACCGCCCCGCGACCCACCAGCACGCATCAGGTACGCGCCACGTGCTACCTGACTGGGATTATGACCATGCCCCGCACCGCGGCGGTTGGCTGGAGATAGACGCTACCGGGGGTATTCATGAACGCAGCATCCGGGCAGGTACCGATTAGTGCGAATGCCTCCAGCGCCCTCTCAAAAAAATTAAGATGAAATTTCAATGAAATTTCAACGCCAACCCTGTCGGACGGTACAATTTTGGTTGTGGGCGAAACCGTTTGCTTAGACCCGCTTGGCCGCGCAACAAGTGCGCCTGCAACCTGATGATTATTTGCTTCCTCCGAATTGCTTGAGTCTTTCTATGCCGATTTATCAGCTTGGCGACATCAGCCCCACTATTCACGAATCCGCCTTCTTGACGGATTCAGTCACTGTCATCGGCGAAGTCACCATCAAAGCCAATGCCAATATCTGGTATGGCGTGGTGATTCGCGGCGATACTGAACCGATTGTTATCGGTGAAAACAGCAACGTGCAGGAAGGTACTACCCTGCATACCGATCACGGATGCCCGCTGATCATCGGCGATAATGTCACGGTGGGGCACCAGGCCATGCTGCACGGCTGCATTATTGGCGACGGTAGCCTGATCGGTATTCAGGCGGTGGTGCTTAACGATGCAAAAATCGGCCGCAACTGCTTGGTCGGTGCCGGTTCCTTGGTCACCGAAGGCAAGGAATTTCCCGATAACTCGCTGATTATCGGCTCGCCCGCCCGCGCAGTTCGAACGCTCACCGAGGCCGAGCTCGACAGAATGAAGCAAAGCGCAGAGATGTATACCGCGCGGGCACGGCAGTACCGAGAGCAGCTCAAGCGTATCGGCTGAACCTGTACCCACATGCGCGATACGCTGCAAAAATTCATGTTCGACAACTCGTTGGTACGCGGCGAGTTGGTCGAGTTATCTGAAGCGTGGCGTCATGTGCTGAGCAGGCGCAGCTACCCCGCGCCAGTGGCCTCGCTGTTGGGCGAGATGATGGCAGCCGCGGCTCTGCTCTCTGCTAACCTGAAATTCAACGGCACCATTATTTTGCAAATGCACGGTGATGGGCCGGTCAAGTTATTGGTCGTGGAGTGCGACGCCGCTTTACAACTGCGCGCCACCGCCAAGCTCGGCGAAAACAGCCACATCGCCGAAGACGCGCGCCTGCAGCAACTGGTCAACCTGCACGGCGAGGGGCGCTTCGCGATCACACTCGACCCAATCGATAAACTCCCCGGCCAGCAACCGTATCAAGGTATCGTCTCGCTTGACGGTGATTCGGTCGCGACCGTGATCGAGAACTACATGCAGCGATCCGAGCAGCTCGATACCAAGCTGTGGCTAGCGGCCAATGACAGCGTGGCACGCGGACTGCTCTTACAAAAGCTGCCTGAACAAGGCGGCACTGGCGGTAAAAGCACTCAAGCCGATAGCACCGACGATAGCGACACCTGGAACCGGGCAGTCACGCTGGCATCAACGATTGGCGATGAAGAATTGCTCGGTACCGACATCATGACCCTGCTACGTCGGCTTTATTGGGAAGAGCAAGTGCGCGTGTTCGAGCCTCGCCACCCACTGTTTCGATGCACCTGCACGCGCGAGAGGGTCGGCAATATGCTCAAACTGCTGGGGCAAGCCGAGGTGGATGATGCGCTGGCAGATCTGGGCAAGCTGGAAATCAATTGCGACTTCTGCGGCCAAGACTACGCCTTCGATAAGGTAGATTGCGCGCAGTTATTTGCAGCAGAGATTTTGGCGGATGCAGTACAAGCACCAGGGCAAGCACAGCACTAGTAATCCGTCCCGTTGGGCCGCTGGCGGCGTTGGCAGCCCCTTGCAGTACGTCTTGTATTGTCTGCGGTGACTACTGTTTGGTTGAATCCGTTACGCTGGCTTTCGTGCCCCCATCCAGCACCTGCACAAAAATCTCGCCGTCTTTCACCATACCCAGCTCGTAGCGGGCACGCTCTTCCACCGCTCCAGTACCTTCTTTGAGGTCTTGCACCTCGCCGGCCAGTTTTTCATTCCGCAGACGCAGCTCTTGCTCTTTTTCCAGCGCGGCATCGAGCTGTCGCGACAAATCCCACACCCGCAACCAGCCGCCCTTGCCTAGCCACAGCGGGTACTGAATCAGCACCAGCAGCACGGTCAAGACAATCAAAATCAGTCGCATAGGTCGAGTCGGGCGCGCGTCGGCAGGGCTAGCTGCTTACACCATAACGTTATAGATTGTAGAACGCATCGCGGCCGGGGTAGGAAGCGATATCGCCCAAGTCTTCTTCGATCCGCAGCAGCTGGTTGTACTTCACCATACGATCAGAGCGCGACATCGAGCCGGTTTTGATTTGCAAGGCATTGGTACCGACCGCGATGTCGGCAATCGTCGAATCTTCAGTCTCGCCCGAGCGATGCGAGATCACGGCGGTGTAGCCCGCACGCTTGGCCATTTCAATGGCTGCAAAGGTTTCGGTCAGCGTGCCGATCTGGTTAATCTTGATGAGAATTGAATTCGCGATGCCCTCATCAATACCTTGACGCAGGATTTTTGTATTCGTGACGAACAGGTCGTCGCCCACCAGCTGCACCTTCTTGCCCAAAGCCTTGGTTAGTGTTGCCCAGCCCTTCCAGTCGCCTTCGTGCATGCCGTCTTCGATGGAGATGATGGGGTACTTGTCGCTCCAAGTAGCGAGCAAATTAGTGAAATCATCGGCAGATAATTTCAAGCCCTCACCATCCAATTGATACAGACCATCTTTGTAGAATTCAGACGCTGCACAATCCAAACCCAGCGCGATTTGCGTGCCGGGCTCATATCCAGCTTTTTCGATCGCCTGCAAAATCAGTTGAATGGCTTCTTCATGGCTTTTCACCGATGGCGCAAAACCACCCTCGTCGCCCACCGCCGTCGTTAAACCTTTGTCATGCAGGATTTTTTTCAGTGTGTGGAATACCTCTGCGCCGTAGCGAATCGCCTCACGAAAACTGGGCGCACCGACCGGAATAATCATGAACTCCTGAATATCCAAGTTATTGTCTGCGTGCGCGCCACCGTTAATGACGTTCATCATCGGCACCGGCATCTGCATCGCGCCGGAACCGCCGAAATAACGATACAGCGGCAGACCAGCCTCTTCAGCGGCTGCTTTCGCCACGGCCATCGATACCGCCAGCATGGCGTTGGCACCCAACCGTGATTTGTTCTCGGTACCGTCGAGATCAATCATGGTGCGATCGAGAAACGCCTGCTCGGAAGCGTCCAGACCCATCACCGCTTCGGAGATTTCGGTATTGATGTTCTCGCAAGCGCGCAGTACGCCTTTACCGAGATAGCGGCTCTTGTCACCATCACGCAGTTCGATCGCCTCGCGCGAACCGGTCGAGGCACCCGAAGGTACCGCCGCACGCCCCATCACACCCGATTCAAGCAGCACGTCGCACTCGACGGTGGGGTTACCGCGCGAGTCGAGGATTTCGCGGCCGACGATATCTACGATTGCACTCATTCAGATCTCCAGGGGAAAAGGCAGGTATTAATCAAATCAAACCAAATTGAATTACATCGAAATTGAATTACATCGAAATTGAATCGCATTGAATTGTGTCATGCTGGAACCATAAGCTGGTGATCAAAACAATCTCCGTATTAAGCACCTTAACTCATAGCATCGTCACTGCTCAGTTGAAGTCGTTCTCAAGAAAAGGTTTACCCTTGACCACACGATCAATCGCTACCAAGCTCTCGAGCAGATCTCGCATACGCGCCAGTGGTACCGCATTCGGGCCATCCGACATTGCTTTAGCGGGCTCGGGGTGCGTCTCCATGAACAAGCCGGCTACACCGACACCGACAGCAGCGCGCGCCAGTACCGGCACGAATTCGCGCTGACCACCCGACGACGTGCCCTGACCACCGGGTAGCTGCACCGAATGCGTCGCATCAAACACCACCGGGCAACTGGTTTCACGCATGATCGCGAGAGACCGCATATCCGAAACCAGATTGTTATACCCAAACGAAGCGCCGCGCTCGCACACCATGAACACATCGCTCGGCAACCCGGCTTCCGCTGCAGCCTCACGCGCCTTCATCACCACATTGCGCATGTCGTGCGGGGCAAGAAACTGGCCCTTCTTCAAATTCACTGGCTTACCGGATTGCGCACAAGCGCGAATAAAATCGGTTTGCCGGCACAAGAACGCCGGCGTTTGCAATACATCGACCACCGCAGCAACCGGCGCAATTTCGTCAGCGTCATGCACATCGGTCAGCACCGGCACGCCGATCTGCTCGCGCACCTTGGCAAGAATACTCAAGCCCTTCTCCATGCCGAGGCCACGAAACGACGCTCCGGATGAGCGATTGGCTTTGTCAAACGATGATTTATAAATGAAGGGCACACCCAAGGCGCCGGTGATCTCCTTCAAACGACCCGCAGTATCGAGCGCCATCTGCTCGGATTCGATCACGCAGGTGCCTGCGATCAGAAAAAACGGCTGATCTGCGCCAGCCTCGAAACCGCAGAGCTTCATGCTGCTTTCCTTTGCCCGGATTCGGCTTTATGCGCCAACGCGGCTTTAATGAATGAGATAAACAGTGGATGCCCATCGCGCGGCGTGGACTTGAACTCGGGGTGAAACTGCACGCCCATGAACCAGGGATGGGCATGCTCACCCAACCGTGGCAGTTCCATAATCTCGCACAGGGATTCATTCGGCGTGCGCGCCGATACGACCAAGCCAGACTGCTCTATGCGGTCAAGGTAGTGATTATTCGCCTCGTAGCGATGGCGATGTCGCTCGGTGACTGAGTTACCGTAAATCTCTGCGGCCAAGGTGCCGGGCTTCACAGCACAGGTTTGCGCACCCAGGCGCATGGTGCCGCCAAGATCGGAGTTTTCATCGCGCCGCTCGATCTGGCCGTCATGGTTTTGCCACTCGGTGATCAGGGCAACTACCGGATGCTCAGTCGCAGAATCAAACTCGGTGGAATTAGCGCCTTTGAGGCCAGCGACATCACGCGCGTATTCAATCAACGCCACCTGCATGCCGAGACAAATACCAAGGTAAGGGACCTGGTGCTCACGGGCATAGCGCACGGTGGCGATCTTGCCTTCGACACCGCGCTTACCAAATCCACCCGGTACCAGAATCGCATCAAACTTCGCCAAACTCGCAACGCCGTTGGCTTCAATTTCTTCCGAATCCACATACTCAATCGAGACGCGTGATTCGGTGTGTATGCCCGCGTGGCGCAGCGCTTCGGTGAGTGATTTATACGATTCAGTCAGATCAACATATTTGCCGACCATGGCGATGCTGACTTCATGCTTGGGATTTTCGAGCGCAGTGATCAGGCGCGACCACATCGACAAATCAGCGCTCTTCACGTTGAGATCGAGCTTATCGCAAATAATGCGATCGAGCCCCTGATCATGCAGCATTTGCGGAATTTTGTAGATGGTGTCGGCATCCCACACCGAGATCACCGCATCTTGCTGCACATTAGAAAACAGCGAAATCTTGGCGCGCTCGTCGTCAGGAATACGGCGATCAGCGCGGCACAGCAGCGCATCAGGCGAAATACCAATTTCGCGCAGTTTTTGTACGCTATGCTGTGTGGGCTTGGTTTTGAGTTCACCGGCATACGGCAAGTAAGGCACCAATGTCAGGTGCACAAACGCCGAGCTGTTGCGGCCGGAGCGCAGCGATAATTGCCGCGCCGCCTCCAGAAATGGCAGCGACTCAATGTCGCCGACCGTACCGCCGATCTCGACGATGGCCACATCAAAACCCTCGGCGCCGCGCTGGATGAATTCTTGTATCTCGTTGGTGATGTGCGGAATCACTTGCACCGTTTTACCAAGGTACTCGCCGCGCCGCTCTTTGCGGATTACCGATTCGTAAATCTGACCGGTGGTGAAGTTGTTCACCTTTTTCATCTTGGCGCTGATGAAGCGCTCGTAATGTCCCAGATCGAGATCAGTCTCGGCCCCATCGTCGGTGACAAATACCTCACCGTGCTGGAACGGACTCATCGTTCCGGGGTCAACGTTGATATAGGGGTCTAGCTTGAGGAGAGTGACCTTGAGGCCACGCGATTCAAGAATAGCGGCGAGCGACGCTGCCGCGATTCCCTTGCCGAGGGAGGACACAACACCGCCAGTGACGAACACAAACTTGGTCATTGCACGATGTGCCGAATGGCACTTGCGGGAAATTCGAATTATACCGCAAAGCATTTTGATAACCACGACGCAGAGTGGTCATCTGATTAAACGGCTTAGTTCGGCTTGATTTAATGGCAGCGCTGACTTGACCAGTAGCGCGGTGTCTCGCATGCCTGCGTTAACTTGATTCCCGAGTGGTCAATCTGAAGGCTGACAGCGCCGCTACGGTCAGTACGCAGCACAGCAATGCCGCGTTGATGGTAGCGCTCTACCACCTCGGCTTTGGGGTGCCGGTAGCGATTGCGGTAGCCCACCTGAAATAGCGCGATCTTTGGCGCAACGGCATCCAAAAACGCCGGGGTGGATGACGTGCCGCTACCGTGATGCGGTGCCAGTAAAACATCGGCACGTAGCTGCTCGGCTGCACGCTGCAACAGCGCGCGCTCTTGCGGCGCCTCAATGTCACCGGTCAGCAGCACAGCATAGTTACCGGCGCTGATTTTCAGGGTGCAGCTGCGCGCATTCGGTTTGGCGACATCGCTATCGCTCACCAGGGGATGCAAAAATTCGAACTGCACGCCATCGCGACGCCAACGCTGGCCCGCAACACAATCCACATGCCGCGCATCGCGCAGTGCATGGCCTGCCGGCAGCGATGAAGCAACCCAGCCAATATCCATCGCCTTCATCAGGCTGCGTGCGCCGCCAGCATGATCGATATCGCTATGCGAAATCACCACCGCTTCCAGCGTGTCGATGCCGCGCGCCCGCAGGTAAGGCAGAATCACCCGGCTTCCGCCATCCGCCGCTGCCGAGTACGCAGGCCCGGTGTCATACAGCAGCCGGAAACTCGGCGTCTCAATCAGCAAGGCATTACCCTGCCCGATATCGAAGGTGGTCACCCAGAAGCCACGGCCCGGCGCGCTAGGTTGTGCCATCAGCAACGGCAACCAAGCAAATAGACCGACCCAACGCAACGGCCAGCCGCGCGGGCAAAGCAACCACGCGGTGCCGGCAAGCGCCAGCGCGGTTTCAAACCACCCCGGTGTGGGCGCCTGCCATACCGCCAGCGGCAGCGCAGCGAACCACTGCAGCCCCTGGGCCAATAACGCCAAGCTGCCATGCGCCAGCTGCAGCACCCAACCACATAGAGGCGCGGGAAGCACCACACCCAGCAGCGCCAACGGTGTCACCACCGCGCTCACCACCGGAATCGCTACCGCATTCGCCAGCGGGCTGATCAACGACACCTGCGCAAACAGCAGCAAAGTGAGGGGAAGCAGGCCTGCTGTCACCGCCCATTGGGTCTGGGTAGCGGAGCGCAAGGCGTTGCGCCAGCCGCCGGCATTGGTCATACGGCCGCTGGAGGCAAACAGCAAACAGGCAATCGCGCCGAACGATAACCAAAAGCCCGGCCACAACACCGCCCATGGATCAAACATCAGCACCACCAGCAACGCGCACGCCAGCAATTGCGATGCGCTCAGCAAGGCATTGCACCACACGGCCAGTGCAGCCACTGCCAGCATCAGCAGCGTGCGCTGCGCCGGTATACCAAACCCCGCCAGCGCAACATAGCCAATCGCCGACAGCAGACCGGCAACCGCCGCCGCTTTACGCGCTGGTAGCCATAACGGTAGCTGCGTGCCGATAAAAAAAGAATGGCGCCAGAGGAAGTGCACCAGCCCCGAGAACAGCGCCGCGATCATAGTGATATGCAACCCGGAAATCGAAATCAAATGGCCGACGCCGGTGCGCGTAAACACATCCCAGTCATCTGCCTCGATACCGCGCTGATCACCAATCACCAGCGCAACAATCACGCCCGCAAAACGCGCATCGGCAAGTGCGTGCTGTATGCGCTCTCTCAGAACATGACGCGCTCGACCCACCAGATCGCGAACGCTAATCACAAATTCATCCCGCAGCACCGCCGGGTTCTGACGCACATAGCCGTTGGCGCGTATGCCCTCGGTCAACCACCACGCCTCGGCATCAAACCCATCAGGATTACGCTGACCATGCGGCTGCTTGAGGCGTGCTGTGAGCTGCCAGCGCTGCCCGGGGATCAATACAGGGGATGACTGCTCGGCGGCATACCAACCCAAAGCGATGCGGCTGGGCATATTCACCGCTCGGCTACCATCAGAGGCGCTCTCTACCTCGAATACAAAGCGCTGCCCGTCGTCGAAACGGTTCGGCAAGCTGGCAACAATACCGGTCAGCTGAAGGTCTTTACCTTCCAACTCTGCAGGCAAGGCCTCTGCCAAACGATGTTGCGCTACAAGCGCCGACCAACCTGCCCCCAGGGTGGCACCAGCGAGTACCAACAGCATGATGCGCACGTAAACCTTGCCACGCATGCTCGCTAAAACATTGAGCACATCGAGCGCAAGCAGGCCAAGTGCAAGCGCACCGACCACCATCAATGATGAAGACAACAACGACGGCGGCAAATCCGCACGCGTCTGCAGCCACAGCGTGCCGGCTAACCAGCCGAGCGCCAGCGCGCGCACTAAGCCATCATCAGGTTGCCAAGGCGGGGCAACACGCGCGCGACATTCTGCGATGTCTGCGCAGCGATCTGTTCCAAGGGCTGACCGCGCAACTCGGCCAGCACCGCAGCGATTTTAGGAAGCTGTGCCGGCGTGTTCATGCCGGGGTGCAGCCATGCGGGGGAAATATCCGGTGCGTCAGTTTCAAGCACCACCGCTTCCAGCGGTAACTGGCTTGCCAAACGACGAATTTGCAGGGCGCGGGTGAAGGTCATGGCACCCCCAAACCCGAGCACAAAGCCGAGCGATATAAACGCCTGCGCTTGTTGCTCGCTGCCGTTGAAGGCATGCGCGATGCCACCCACCACCGGAATGCGGCGCAGATGTTTCAGCAGCGTGTCCTGCGAGCGACGTACATGCAAAATCACCGGCAAATTAAAATCACGCGCAATCTTCAGCTGCTCCACATAAAAATGCGTTTGCTTCTCGCGCATTGCCTCAGTGGTGAGCTCGGGCACAAACAAATCCAGACCGATTTCACCAATACCAACGAAGCGCTCATCCACCATCGCGCGTTCAACCGCAGCCCTCAGCAGATTCAAATCATCCGTTTCGGCCTGCGGCACGTACAGCGGATGAATACCCAACGCGTACACGCAATTGGGTAGCTTCGCCGCGAGATCGGCAACGATCGAGAAGTTGGCTGCTTCCACCGCCGGCACCACGATCCAACCCACATCGTGATCAGCCGCTTCCTGCGCGAGCTGCGAAGCGGTATCGCCGAACTCAGCGGCGTCGAGATGGCAGTGGCTATCAACCAGCATCTCAAACGCTCAAGCCAAGCCTTGTGCTGTTAAGTGCAGCACCCGATCACAGCGCTGCGCCAGATCAGCATCATGCGTGACGATAACGAATGCGGTACCTAGCGTCTGCGACAACTCGAGCATTAGCGCGAATACCTGCTGCGCCGTACCACGATCGAGATTACCGGTAGGCTCATCAGCTAACACACACGCCGGTTGCGTCACCAGGGCGCGCGCCAGTGCCACGCGTTGACGCTCTCCTCCCGACAACTCGCCGGGCAAATGCGATACCCGCGCGCTTAATCCAACACGATCCAACATCCGCGCAGCGACCTCACGCGCCTGCGTGCTGGGCAGTCGCCGAATCAGCAAGGGCATCGCCACATTATCCAGCGCACTGAATTCCGGTAGCAGGTGATGAAACTGGTACACAAAACCCAGTGAGCGATTACGCAAGTCGCCCCGTTCCGCTTCATTGAGCTTTGCCATGTCTTTGCCGAGCAACTGCACCTGACCCGCATCGGGTAAATCAAGCCCACCGAGCAAATGCAGCAAGGTCGATTTGCCCGAACCGGAAACCCCCACAATCGCGACACGCTCGCCGCGCTGTACGCTGAGACTGATATCACGTAGCACCGTGAGCGCCTCACGCCCTTGCGCAAAGCTGCGGCTCAGCCCGCTACAGGCCAGCACAGTGGTATTGGCTTCACTCATAGCGCAGTGCCTCCGCCGGGCGCACCCGTGCCGCGCGCCAGCTGGGGTACAGCGTCGCTAAAAAGGCCAGCAGCAACGCAATACCGGCGATACGCCCGACATCAGGCCAGCGCAAATCAGAAGGTAAGGCACTAATCAGGTAAATATCGCGCGGTAGAAACTGGAAACCCAGCACGCTTTCAATAAACGGCACGATCACATCAATATTCACAGCCACCAGTACGCCGAGCGACACACCAATCGCAGTGCCAATAAAGCCCACCAGTGCGCCCTGGATGATGAAGATTTTCATGATGGAGCCTGGCGACGCGCCAAGCGTGCGCAAGATCGCAATATCGGCCTGCTTCTCGGTCACCGTCATGACTAACGTTGATACCAAATTAAATGCGGCAACCGCGATGATCAGCGTGAGGATGATGAACATCATGCGCTTTTCGGTTTGCACGGCGGCGAACCAGCTTCGGTTCTGCTGCGACCAGTCGCGTACCACCAGATCGCCCTTCAAGCTCGCAACCAATTCGGCGGCTACTTCTGGCGCGCGTTGCATGTCGTTGATTTTCAGGCGCAAGCCGCTCGGGCCGGATAAACGAAACAAGCGCTGCGCATCTTCCATGTGGATGAACACCAGCGATGAATCGAACTCGTAATGTCCAGCCTCGAAAACACCCACCACATTGAATTGCTTCAGTCGCGGCAGTACACCGGCCGGCGTGAGCTGACCTTGCGGTGCAATCAGGGTCAGCTTGTCACCGACGCGCAAACCAAAGCCACGCGCCAGCGCGCTACCGATCACGATGTTGAATTCACCCGGCTGCAACGCATCCAAACGACCACGCAACATTTGCGAGGCCACCTCGGACACCTTGGGCTCTTGATCCGGCAAGATGCCGCGCACCATTACCCCGCGTACCACGTCATCACGCACCACCATGGCTTGTCCATCGACGAACGGCGCCGCACCTCGCACTTCCGGATGTTTGGCAGCATCGCTCGCGAGCGCGGCCCAATTCGGCAAACTGCCAGACGTATCAAAGACTTCAACGTGCGATAGCACCGACAACATGCGGTCACGCACTTCTTTCTGAAACCCGTTCATTACGGACAGCACCACGATCAGCGCGGCAACGCCGAGCGCAATACCAGCCATCGAGATCAGCGAGATAAACGAGATAAAGCTGTTGCGGGCGCTGCGCCGCCCGGCGCGGGTGTAGCGCAGGCCGATGGTCCACTCGAACGGGGGATTGCTGAACAAGGCCAAGCAGGACTCCGGCGATTTTTTTTCAAGGCCGGAGTTTGCCATAATGCACCCCTATGCGCGACCCCACTTTGATGCTGCCATTCGCCCTGCCACCCGCGCAACATGCGAAAGACCTGATTAACTCGCTGAAAGCACCTGCGCTTGCGCTGTGTCTTGCGCGCGGATCCCAATTGCCCGAGCAGCGCTTTGATGCGTTTGCCGCCGCACTACCCCATGAAATACTGCGCTATGGCTGCGGCCCGGACAACAGCCCGCCGCTCTCACACCAGCATATGCAGCAGCTGGGCCTACCGTCGCAATCGGGCTATTGGTTTCTGCTGCAACCGGTGCACTTCCATGTCGCA
>VFQT010004321.1_pt1 | contig 12015 bp, 13 predicted proteins | sample 3512381 | NCBI WGS metagenome assembly VFQT01 (sample SAMN10412376, study PRJNA504923) | tailings metagenome | isolation source: Relicate 2 Philex TSF3 active mining site | place: Philippines: Tuba, Benguet | collected 2017-08-29 | reverse complement strand
CAGAGCGAGAGGCCGCTGCTGATCGACCAGCCGGAGGACAATCTCGACAATGCCTTCGTCTATGACACCATCGTCCGCAATCTCCAGGAGGCGAAGGGCGGGCGGCAGCTGATCTTCGCCACGCACAATCCCAATATCCCGGTGTTGGGTGAGGCGGACAGGGTGTTCGTCTTCTCCTCCGACGGGCGCAAGGGCCGTGTGACGCATACTGGCCGGGTCGATGATGTGAAGGACCAGGTCGAGCATCTCCTCGAGGGCGGCAAGGAAGCCTTCGTCCTTCGCATGCAGCGCTATGGTCACTGAGGTGCGGGCATGGAGAGCCTGGCAATTCTGCCCTCCTTCGACGGCGGGGACTGGCAAGACGTCCGCGAACTGGTTGAGCGGACGGGCGAATCCCTCCGCCTGTCCTCCGTCTCACCCGCGCGAATCCCTGAGCTGGCGCAGCAGTTCCTGCGCCTGTCGCGCCACCAAAACTGGCAGGTCCGCAAGGCGGTCGCGCACGCGGCGCTGTACCTCCGGCACGACCTGTTCCATGGCATCATCGCCAATCTGATCGACGACGATAATCTCTGGGTCCGTGACATCGCCCGCAAGACGCTGGTCCGGCGCAGCGAACTCTCGCGCGCCGAGGTCCAGGCGCAGGATCCCTTCGATGCCGACGCCGCCCTGCTGGACGAGATCGAGAGCCGCCATGGCGTGAAGGCGAGAAGAAGCGTGGTGGCCGCCGCCAGCAAGCTCCATCATCGTTTTGTGAAGGAGGTCTATCACGAGATCATCCGGATCCTTTCGCCACTCGATACGTGCCTCGTCAATCTCGAGCGGGAGCTTTCGGGCAAGCCCGGCCTCGAGCAGGCGGCAGACCGCATCCGGCGTGGACATCATCATGTCGGCCTGATCACCGAGGTTCTCGACAATCTGCGGGAGTTCACTGACGGCAAGCCCGCCGAGACGACGAGGGAGTGTTTGTCCTCGATCCTGAGGGAGGCTGTTTCGCTGGCGCAACACGGTGCCTCTGAGCCGCAGCCGGATCTGACCTTCAGCCTGCTGCTGCCGGAGAGCCTGTTCATCTCGGGCCATCGCTCCCGTCTCCTGCAGGCCTTCATCAACATCATCACCAACGCCATGGAGGCCTGCGAGGCCGCGGACCGGCCGGGGCGCATCGATGTGAGCATCGAGCGTCAGTCGGACGACTTCGCCAGGGTGCTGGTCGCTGACAATGGTTGCGGGATGAGCCGCGACGCCGTGCGCGACTGCGTCGACCTGTTCAGCTCGAGCAAGGTCAGCGGCATGGGTTTTGGTCTGCCGATCGCCAGGAAGGTGGTCGAGCAGGATCACAGCGGCATTCTTTCCCTGGAGAGCAGTCCCGGGGCGGGAACCACCGTCTCCGTTTTGTTGCCAATCGAGCGTCTGGAGGGCGAAGCGTCATGAAACAACACACGGCTCTGATCGTGGAAGACGAGCGCGATATGGCGGCGGAGATTGGTGAACTGCTGCATTCGATGGGATACGGCCATGTGGCCGTCGACAATCTCGCCGACGCGCGCCGCCTGCTCGATGAAGGCGCATTCTGCTTCGTGCTGCTCGACCTCCAGATCAAGGCGGAGAAGTTCTCGATCCGCCCGCGCGTCGAGGCCGGCATGACATTCCTGCGGGATTTGCGCCAGAAGCATCCGCGCCGCAGCGACAGCGACATGCACCTGCTTCCCGTCATCGTGGTGAGCGGGCATGCCAAGGAGCATGAGGATATCGTGCGGGCCTTCCAGGCGGGGGCAAATGATTTTGTCCGCAAGCCGCTCGGCCAGTTCGGGCAGGACCTTTCGACCAAGATCGCCACCTGCCTCGACCGGTCCGGCCGGCACAATCATGCGGCGTGCGGCAGCATTTGCGAACCAGGGGTGGACCTCAAATCCGGCGCGGCCATCGAACACACGGCAGATTATCGCGAAGTCTGGTTCCGCGGGCAGTGCTACCGCTTTGGCGCCTTGCAGAGCGTGGTGATCCGCCGTCTCCATGAGGCCTCGAGAACCGACCGGCCGTGGGTGTCAGGAAAGACACTGCTCAAGAACACAGGTTCGGCGGATTCGGCATCGAAGCTCGCCAATCTCTTTCGCCGTCATGAGGCCTGGCAGACCCTTCTGATATCCAATGGGCGCGGCGACTACCGTCTGGCGGATACGTAAGCACGCTTCACTCTCATCTTTCGAGCACGGCGAATCGGCGGGCCCGCAGGTCCGCCGATTTGCTTTGCGGCGCCAGCCATTGCCTCGCCTTCCATGAAACCACTGCGTACCCCTGCGTAAACCCATCCGCCGCCCATCCGCCGCCGAGCCGCCGCCCATCCGCCGGTGATCCGCCGCCCATCCCGCCGACAGGCCTGCTTCGAGCTGTCATCATCGCTCCATGCTTTGGAAATGAAAGCCATGGAGAAAGCGATGACGACAACTCACCTGTCGCAGACCGACCTCGCCAATCGCTGGCGCATGTCGCCGAGGACACTCGAGCGCTGGCGCTTCACCGGCGAGGGGCCGCAGTTCGTCAAGCTCGGTGGGCGCGTTGTGTATCGCCTCGAGGACATTGAGGCTTTCGAACTCCAGCAGATCCGCCAGGCAACTCCCGGCATGACGCGCAGTGTTCCGGAGCCCTGCATCCCGATGCGGAGCTTCGGCAACCGCGCTGCTGCGGGGCACGGCAAGTGAGATCCGCCATGCTCAATATCGCCAGCAACATGCCTCGCGCGATCGATGGCGCGTCGGTGACGCTGAAAGACATCATGAACGATGTCGATCTCTGCGTCTGGGTGGCGGACGCGCAGCCGGGCAACAGCCTCGTCTACTACACGGGGCACCTGAGCCGGGACCGCCTGCCGCACAACGATGGCTACTCGGACGTGATCCGCCGGAAGATCGCCGAACTTGGAAATGCCGCCTCAATGCTGGGCGAGGAGAACTGGCTGCATCTTGTGCAGCGCCGCGTCTCCTACGGCTGCTGGGATTACATCGCCGTGCGGAAGGCCGAGGCGCCGAAGCTGAAGCCTGTCTACCGCATCATCCAGTCGCTGGCCACCACCGGCGCGAAGGAAAAGCGTGGGCCGTCTTCTGAATCGGCCATGACGCTCAACGCCACTGGCCCGCCGGGCTGACACGTCTCCCGTAGCCTCCGCCAGACCCCCTTATCGAACCAACTCACCGGCCGGACCTCTCTCCGCGCCGCACAGGAAAGCCATTCTCCGATGATCCCCACCGTTCTCATGAACAATCCTGCGGGTGCAGACATGCCCCCTTTGGAGGACGCCAAAGTCTCCCTGGAAGAGCTCCGGAACTTCACCGTGCAGGAAATCGCTGACTTACCGGTCTTCGCTCTGTTCCGCCTTCAAGGTGCGGCAGAAGCAAACCTGCGGCGCGCCCAGGCCCTCGCGGACTGGCTGGATGGCGCCCTGGCGATCCGCTACCGCGACCGCGCCCAGCAGGTCCGCGCGTCCCAGGAAAAGGACACCGGGACTGTGCGCTTCGAAGACAACGGCTTCACCGTGGTGGCTGACCTGCCGAAGCGCGTCAAATGGGACCAGCAGCGGCTTGGAGAGCTGGTCGAACTCATCCGCTCTGGATGGGGCGAAAACCCCGCCCACTATGTGAAGGTCAGGTTCGAGGTTTCCGAGCGTGCCTATGAATCCTGGCCGCCGCGGCTCAAGGAGCTGTTCACCCCGGCTCGTACGGTTGAGACGGGCAAGCCCAGCTACGAGTTGGTGCATATCGACGGGAGGCGCGCATGAGCCTCCGTCTCGTCACCGCCGCGATGCGGCTCTCGACCGCCATCGCCAGGACCACGCTGTGCGTCCTGGGGCCGAGCGGCTCGGGCAAGACCTCGCTCATGAAGGCGCTGCCCGGCAAGGATACGCTGTGTCTCGACTTCGAGGCGGGCCTGATGTCGGTGCAGGACTGGGATGGCGACAGCATCCCGATCCGCAGCTTCGAGGACGCGCGCGACATCGCCTGCCTGATTGGCGGGGTCAATCCGGCGGCCGATCCGAATGGCTACTACTCCGAGGGGCATCACGCCCATGTGGCGAAAACCTATCCGGATCTCGCCGAACTGGTTGCCTCCAAGCGTTACATCTTCGTCGATTCGCTCACCGACCTGACGCGTCAGGCCATGGCCTGGGCGAAGCAGCAGCCGGAGGCCTTCTCGGAGCGAACCGGCAAGCCCGACACGCGCGGCGCCTACGGCCTGCTGGCCAGGGAAGTCATCACGCTCCTGAAGCATCTGCAGCATGCCGAGGGCAAGACCACGATCTTCGTCGGCATCCTCGAGCAGCTCACAGACGAGTTCGGGCGTTCCAACTGGCAGCCGCAGCTCGAGGGCGGAAAGGTTGCCCGGGAATTGCCCGGCATCGTCGACCAGGTCGCCACCCTGAGCCTCTTCGAGCCCGAGGGCGACGGCTGGCGGCATGACCCGGCGAAGGGGCGTACACGCCGCCTCGTCTGCCAGACGGTCAACCCCTACGGCCTCCCCGCCAAGGACCGCTCTGGCCGGCTCGCCGTCACCGAGCCCGCCGATCTCGCCGCTCTTCTCACCAAGATCCACGCTCCCAGGAAAGGTTGAAGCCATGACCTATGACATGAACGACGTGCAGCCGCAGGCGACCACCGACATCATCCCCGATGGCACCTTCGCGAAGATCACCATGATCTTCAAGCCGGGCACCATCGACGGCGCCAGCCCAGCCGATGCCAGGCTGCTCAAGCCCTCGAACTCACCGGGCAGCGATGTGCAGCAGATCGATGCCGAGTTCACGGTGGCCGAGGGTCTCTACGCCCGGCGCAAGTTCTGGCAGTTCTTCACCGTCATCGGCGGCAAGACCGACGAGCAGGGTGTTTCCATCGGCTGGAAGATCACCAAGTCGAGCTTCCGCTCCATGATCGACAGCGCCCTGGGGCTCGATCCCCATGACATGAGCGAGGCGGCAAAATCGAAGCGCCTGCTCGAGGGCCTCTCCCAGATGTCGGGCATCACCTTCATCGGCAAGATCAGGGTCGAGCCCAGCGACAACCCGCGCTACCCGGACCGCAACCGGCTGGATCGCGTCGTGCTGCCGAACGAGCCGGAATGGCAGAAGGTCATGAACGGCGAGCCTGTGCCGGCGGCTCCCTCCGCTCGTCCGCGCGCTGCGGCTAAGCCTGAAGGCGAGAAGCCCGCATGGGGGCAGGGCACTGCACCGGCACCGGCGGCAGCGAAGCCCGCATGGGGTGGCGCCCTGAGCGCCAGCGCGCCCGCCTCTGCACCGGCGCCCGTTCCGCAAGCTTCCCCGGCTCCCGCGGCTGCGCCGGCTGCCAAGCCCGGTCCCGCCTGGCTCGCCAGCTGAGGTGGGTCCCATGACGGATGACGAGTGGCAGGCCCACGTGACGCGCGAAGCAGCGAAGGAGATCGGCGCATGGCTGGAGGCAAGAGGAAGGCTCGACCGTCCCATCAGCACGCTCAGCCTGCGCGATCTCGAGGCGATGGCGGACAACGCCATCTCCCGCTTCATCGTCCTGGCCTCGCACCGGATCAGGGACAGGCCGGAAAGTTCCGGCGCCCTGACCAGTCTGCTCTTGGCCGGATAGTCCCATGCGCCCTCTGCGGCAGGCAGGCCCGCGGCTTCGGCTTCTGCCTGTCGCTCCGTTACGACCTCTATCCCTTTCACCGCTTCTGCTCGCTGCGCTGCCTGAACCTCGGCTCCGCGCTGGCCATGGAGAACAACGGCATGATCGACAAGACCGACATGGAAAAGCGCGCCATCGCGGACGCGCGCCACTTCCTCGCGGAGGTGCTGACCGAGATGGACCTGATGGATCCGTTCCGCGACCGCAGCCCGGAGGAGATCGACCGCATCATCGAGGCCTGCGTCGACGGCTTCCAGGATTCGATGCTGCGTCAGTCCACTGCAGGCAATATTCCATTCTGAGGCCCGTGATGACGATCGATCTCAATCACGAATCCGGCTTCGTCTATGGCGGTACAATCCCGCCGTTGAGCGCGCGCCTCAATGCGCTGATCGACCGCGCGCTTGTGGCCCAGCATGAGGCGCAGCCGAAGCGCAGCTATCTGGGCGGCAGCCGTATCGGCGAGGCCTGCGGCCGCCGCCTCGTCTACGAATACACCCACACACCGCATGATCCGGACAAGGCTTTCTCCGGCCAGACGCTCCGCATCTTCGCGGCGGGACATCAGTTCGAGGAACTGTCGATCCGCTGGATCAGGGCCGCGGGCTTCGATCTGCTGACCCAGCGCCGCGACGGCGGTCAGTTCGGTTTCGAGACGGCGGGCGGCCGGATCAAGGGCCACATCGACGGCGTCATTGTCGGCGGCCCGGATATCGGCATCACGTGGCCAGCGCTCTTCGAGCACAAGGCTCTCAAGGCGAAATCATGGGCTGATGTTGTCAAGCGTGGCGTCGAGCTGTCGAAGCCCGTCTACTACGCCCAGCTCCAGCTCTACATGGCCTACATGGAGCTCGAGGTGACGCTCTTCACCTGCCTCAACAAGGATACCCAGGAGCTCCACCACGAGAAGGTGGGCTTCGTTCCGCATGTCGCGCAGGGGCTCTCGGACAAGGCCGTCGAGATCATCCGCGCTGCCGAGGCCAATGACCTGCCGCCGCGCATCGCCGCCAGCCCCGACTTCCACGTCTGCCGCTTCTGTCCGTTCCACACCACCTGCTGGGAGAGAAATCCATGAAAGTCCCGATGGCCTATGAACTCAAGCGTATCGTTTGCACCCAAGCACATAGGTTCTGGCACGGAAACCTGTTGACCGGTATCCAGACTGCGCCTGTCTACGTCTTCGAAGACCAGATGGCATTCGATGCCGATGACACAGAGCAGGCTGCCATGATCCGCATGTACGAGCCGTTGCGCTTGCCACATGCCGAGGTGATCTTCGAGGTTACGGACCACACCGGGAGACGTGATGCGCATGTCGTTTATGCGCGACAGGTCGCAGAGCATGTCGAAGGTGTCTATCTACAGCGTTTGGGTCCCCGGCGCTGGTCCGACATTCTGGCTGACGTGAACGTTCTCCCGGGCGGCATCGTCGAGGCTGATGTGCATCCGTCTTGCGATGAGGACGACAGGCAGCTCTATCCGATCGTGGCATCAGGCATCATCTGCCGGGCGCTGGCAATCCTTGCCGGGGAACCTGGGGTCCAGAGCCGGGCTGTTCCGCAGATGCGCCGGCGCAAGCTGGCCCGCGCGGGTGTGACCGGCTGGGACTGGAATCTTGTGAACTTCGACCCTGCGGAACTGAAGCAGAAGTCGCCGCCGCTCGGCGGTACGCATGCAACACCCCGCTGGCACATCCGCCGCGGCCACTGGCGGACCCTTGCCGATGGCCGCCGCGTCTTCGTGCGCGAGTGCGAGGTGGGCGACAAGTCACGCGGCGGCATCGTCAAGGACTATGAGGTGGCGGCGTGATGAACGGCTTCACCCCCTCCGCCGCGCAGGCGCGCGCCATCGCGGAAATCCGCGACTGGTACCTGAACCGCCGTCACATCCAGCAGATTTTTCGGCTGTTTGGGTATGCCGGAAGCGGCAAGAGTACAATCACCCGCTACGCCATCGAGGCACTTGGCCTCGCCATGAAAAGTAACGGGGGCTGGGGTGGTGTGCAGTTTGCCGCCTTCACCGGCAAGGCCGCGCTGGTGATGACGCGGAAAGGTACGCCCGCCTCCACCATCCACAGCCTGATCTACCGCGTCTCCGAGGCGACCGAAGAGGAAATCGAACGGGTCGAGAAGGAACTTGCCCAGCTCAAGGCCGGACTGTTCCTGATGGGCCCCGGCGAGCTCGCCTTCGCACGGAGCCAGATTGCCCGGCTGGAACTGCGCCTCGCGCATATCCATGAGCCGCGCTTCGTGCTGAACAGCCAGTCGCTGGTGCGCGACTGCGACCTGATCGTGCTCGACGAGGTATCGATGGTGGGTGAGGAGATGGCCAATGATCTCCTCGCCTTCGGCAAGCCTATCCTGGTGCTGGGCGATCCCGGCCAGCTGCCGCCCATTCATGGCGAGGGCGCCTTCACCAACGTGGCCCCGGACGTCATGCTCGATGAGATCCACCGTCAGGCGGAGGGCAGCGCCATCCTCAGGCTGGCCACCATGGCGCGGCAGGGGCTGCCGATCGACTACGGCGCCTATGACGAGCATGTCTGGAAGATGCCCCGGCGCGAGGTCAGCCCGGAGCAGATGCTGAGGGGCGGGCAGGTTCTCTGCGGCTCGAACGCCACGCGGCGCGGGCTGAACATGGCGATGAAGCGGGCGGCGGGCTTCACGCTCGACCTTCCGACCGGCTCGGGCGAGAAGATCATCTGCCTCAAGAACCGGCATGACCTTGGCCTGATCAACGGCATGTTTCTCTCCCTGAGCGATGTTTATCACCAGCCCGGCAACGATGTCTGCTTCACGGCGACGGTGCGCACGGAGGATGGGCAGGAAATCGCAGGGCCCCAGCACTTCTGGCGCGGTGAGTATGACGATCACATCGTCTTCGACCGGGATCGCGGCCGCCGCGACGCATATCTGCGTCGCACCCTGATCGAGACCAGCTGGGGCTACGCCATCACCGTCCACAAGTCGCAGGGCAGCTCCTGGGACAACGTCATCCTGTTCGACGATGGCTTCGGCCGCACGGCCATCGACCGCAACCGCTGGCTCTACACCGCCATCACGCGCGCCGAGAAAGGCCTGGTGATCCTGTCATGACCTGGCCCGCAATGAACGTACCATTCATGCAGCTGCTGACTCTCGGAGAGGCGATATGAGCGTCACCGTCATCGACTTCAACGACGTCGAACCGCTGCGCCCGCCGCGTCAGGCGCATTATGACATCGATCTGATCGTCAGGCGTCTGCGCGACACGGCGGAAAGCTGGGTGCCGCAGCTGTTTCCGAACGGCCGCCGCGTGGGCGACGAATGGCGTCTCGCCAACATCCATGGCGATGCGCCGCGCAAGAGCGGCTCCTGCGTCATCAGCCTCAAGGGCCCTCATGCCGGAGACTGGCACGAGTTCGACGGCGAGCAGGGCGGGGGACCGATCAGCGCCATCCAGCACGCCACCGGCCTCGAGGGCGCGGCGCTGATTGTCGAGGCGGCGGAGATCGGCGGCGTGGCGCCGGGTGCGCCGGAGCGCAGGGCGCCGTCAACTGCGGCAGCCTCTGCAACTGCAGCAAACAAGCGCGACGCCACGCAGGAGATCGCCCATATCCTGTCAGGATCACTGCCCATCGCGGGTACGCCTGTGGAGCGTTACCTTGCGGGCCGCAGCCTTGCCGCGCCTTTGGTGGCTGACCTTCAATTCCATCCGGACCTGACGCATTGGGACACGAGATCCGGCTACGCCGCCATGCTGGGTATCGTGCGCGACCGCACGGGCGAAGTCATAGGCCTGCACCGCACCTATCTCGAAGAGCATTCGGATGGTTCCGTCACCAAGGCTGCCGTGGCCAAGCCGCGCATGATGCTGGGCAAGATCGCGGGCGGTGCCGTGCGGCTTGGCGCGTTCACCGGCGAGACGGCGCTCGGCATCTGCGAGGGCATCGAGACCGGACTGGCCGTCATGAAGGCCTGCCCCGGCCTCGCCGTCTGGGCGACGCTGTCCACCTCCGGCCTGGAGCAGGTGCAACTGCCGCCGGAGGCCAAGCGCGTGATCATTCTCGCCGACCATGATGAATCGGGTGCGGGCTTGCGGGCTGCCGAGACAGCGGCGCGTCACTTGCGCATGGAGGGCCGGGAGGCCGTCATCGCCCTGCCGCCCGTCATGGGACAGGACTTCAACGACCTGCTGCTCGCCTCGGGCCCGCAGGCTGTCATGGCGGCCATCACCGCGGCGCTGCCGAAGCCGGAGGAGGCCGCGCCCGAGATCGGCCAGCACCGCCCGGTGAACTTTCTCCGCGACGCGAAGGATGTTCCGATCATGCGCGCCGACGAGGGCGACCTCGCCCGCGCAGTGGAGAAAACCTGGACGCTGCTGCTCGCCTCCAACCGGACGCCCTGGCTGTTCCGTTATGCCGGCATCCCCACCTGGGTGGTGCCCGACGATGAGGGCCGCCCCGTCGCCGCGACGCTGACCGAGGACCGCCTGCGCCACATGCTGGCCCGCCTTGCCCGCTGGGTGCGCGAGAACGCCAAGGGCGAGATGATGCCCGCCCCGCCGCCGGTGGCCGTCGTCAAGTCCGTGCTCGCCACGCCCGATCCCGGCCTTCCGGTGCTGATGGGTATCGTCAACACGCCCGTCTTCGGCCGCAACGGCAAGCTTCTTACCAGCCCCGGCTATCACCCCGATGCGAGGCTGCTCTATCAGCCCGCGCCCGGCTTCACCGTGCCCGCCATACCGGAGCGCCCCACGGCGGAGCAGATCGCCGAGGCCCGCGCGCTGATCTGCGAGGATCTGCTGGGCGACTTCCCCTTCGTCGGCGCCCCCGAAATGGCCCACTGCGTGGCGCTGCTGCTCTTAGGGTTTGTGCGCTCCATGATCGACGGCCCCACGCCGCTGCACCTCATCGAGAAGCCCACCCCGGGCACCGGCGCGACCCTCATGGTCGACTCGATCTCCACCATTCTCACTGGCTCCGGCGCCAGCGTCATGACCGAGGGCCGCGACGACGAGGAATGGCGCAAGCGCGTCACCGCCAAGCTGCGTCAGGTGCCCTCCATCCTGCTGATCGACAACCTCCGCAGCAAGCTGGACAGCTCCGCCGTGGCGGCAGCGCTCACCGCACCCTTCTGGGAGGACCGGATCCTGGGGGCCTCCGAGATGGCCCGCCTTCCCATCCGCTGCGTGTGGATCGCCACCGGCAATAACCCCGAGTTCTCCAACGAGATGGCCCGCCGCCTGGTGCGCATCCGCCTCGATGCCCACGTCGAGCGCCCGTGGCAGCGTGCCGAGTTCCGGCACCCGGACCTGATGACCTGGGTGCGCGCCAACCGCGCGCGCCTTGTGGCGGCCTGCCTCATACTCTGCCAGGCCTGGATCGCCGCCGGCCGTCCGCGTGGGCAGAAGACCATCGGCTCCTATGAGAACTGGGCCGGCGTCATCGGCGGCATTCTGGAAACCGCTGGCATCCCCGGTTTCCTCGGAAACCTCGAGGAGATGATGGCGGCGGCCGATGCGGAGGGTACTGCGTGGAGTGTGTTCATCACTGCATGGTGGGACCGCTTTGGCACCGCAGAATTGAAGTCTGCCGACCTTTACGAAACCGCGTTGAACTGCGATCCGCCGTTAGGCCTCGGAAGTGGTGAGGAACTGTCGCGCCGGACGCGCCTCGGCAAGGTACTTGGGAAGATGCGCGACCGGGTATTCAAGGTGGGCAATCTGAACCTGCGGCTAGAGGGAAAGGGCGTCTCCCATAATGCGGTTGTGTGGCAACTCGCCATCCTTGGTGAGGGTAGGGAGGTTCCCAAGCGACAGGATGCGCGTGCTCGCCCGATGACCGGGGAGGTTGGGGAGGTTACTTTGAGGCAAGATGCTGTTGGAGGCGGGGAGGGTTGTGCCCCGGTGGGGAGGTTGGGTCTTCAAACCTCCCCGCTGCAACCCGTTGATTTTACAGGCTCCGGGGAGGGTGGGGAGGTTGGGGAGGTTGTTTCAACACTAACGCACGCGCGCACACGCGCGACACATATAGAAAGTATGGGAAATACCTCCCCATCCTCCCCAACCTCCCCAACCATCGAGAAATCAATGACTTGTGCTGGGGAGGATACAGGGGAGGTTCAGAAGCCTACCTCCCCACTCTCACGCACACCCTCAGGTCGTATCCGCGCGCCTTGGGAGCTGCCACCCGAGCCGCCTGCACCTCCGCCCGAAACGGTGCGGAAGAAGCTGCCGCGCTCGCCGGTGTTCAAGGACCGGGAACTCCCGCACTGGCTGGCGGAGATCATGGAATGAACCGCGCGCTTCTTCCACGGCCGCCCTGAGGCGCACCACCCAAGTCAGACGGACGGCAGCCAGTACCGCCAAGCACGAGGCTGCCGCCGTCCTCCACCAC
>VFQT010004320.1_pt1 | contig 12019 bp, 13 predicted proteins | sample 3512381 | NCBI WGS metagenome assembly VFQT01 (sample SAMN10412376, study PRJNA504923) | tailings metagenome | isolation source: Relicate 2 Philex TSF3 active mining site | place: Philippines: Tuba, Benguet | collected 2017-08-29 | reverse complement strand
GTGAAGGGTGACGACCAAGGATCCGCCGGGCTTCAGGGCTTGGGTTAGAAGGTGGAGTTCCGACGCGACGCGCTCGGGGCGAAGGTGGGTGAACACCGAACCCGCGACAATCAGGTCCACCGGCTGGCCGTTCCAGGGTTGGGCGCCCCAGCGGGCCTGCTGAAAGGCTACGGCCCCGGCTTTGGGGTCGTAGGCCCAGCGCTGCGATTCCGGGAAGGCAGAGGGCAAAAAGCGCCCCACTCGGCCGTAGCCGCACCCGAACTCGAGGAGGTCTTGCGGGGAGGGATGAATGCGCCGAAGGGTTTCGGCCAACCCGCGCCCGGTCTCGAAGTACTCTTGGGCCGCGCGCTTCCAGTCTCCGCCCGAAACGCTCAAGGGGTAGCGAAACATGGCGTCGGCCCGATGAACCGCGAGCGAAACGCCAGCGAGCCCGTCGGGAACCCAAGGCAGCGCCAGCTCCTCAGGGAGGTGCTGCTGCTGCACGGCGGCCAGGGCGTCGACGCGGCGGCGCAGCACGTCCAGCGCATCGCGGTTTTCGCCGATGCCCGACTTGTTTTGAATCCAACGTTGAAGGCGCTTGAGCACAGGAGGTATCTTTGGAACGGCCAAAGTACGCCAACTCTCCAACCCAACACGCCGCCGCATGCCTACTGTCCGCCTTGACGTCCGCGACCGCATCGCATTTTTGACGATTGACCGCCCCGAAGCGCTCAACGCCCTCAACGCCCCCACGATCCAAGCGCTCCACGAGCACGTGGTGGCCCTCGACGCGCGCGACGACGTGCGGGCCGTTGTGCTGACGGGAGCGGGCCCCAAGAGCTTTGTCGCCGGCGCCGACATCGCCGAATTTGCGGGGTATTCGCCCGCTGAAGGCACCGCCTTGGCCCAGCGCGGCCACGAACTGCTTTTCAACCGCATTGCCCAAGCGCGCAAGCCCTACCTCGCCGCAATCAACGGATTTGCGCTGGGCGGAGGTCTAGAGCTCGCGATGGCGTGCCACGTGCGCCTGGCGTCGACCACGGCGCGGATGGGCCTTCCCGAGGCTTCGTTGGGGGTCATTCCCGGCTACGGCGGCACCCAGCGCCTCGCCCAGCTCGTCGGCAAGGGCCGCGCGCTGGAAATGATGTTCAGCGCCAGCATGATCGACGCCGCCAAGGCCGAGGCCTGGGGCCTGGTGAATTCCGTTCACGAGCCCGACCAGCTGCTTGAGGCCGCTGAATCCATGGCGCGTCAGTTCCTCAAGGCCTCGGGCGACGCGCAGGCTGCCATCATTCGCTGCACCAACGCGGCCCTCGAGGGCGGACCGGGATTTGCCGCCGAAATCGCCGAGTTCGGAACTCGGTTTGGGACGGCAGAATTTGCCGAAGGCACCGCGGCCTTCCTCGAAAAGCGCAAGCCAAGTTTTTGAATGTGCGCCGACTAGCGTCTTTGTGCTAAATTGACGGCACCTAAACGCAACGCACATGTCATTTTTGGTCATTGAACACGCCGTCTACACCATCGGCTCTGCCGGATGGTGGGGCGGAATCGGCATTTTTGCCGCCTACGCCGCGGTGGTTTTCGCGGCCGCCCGCACGTGGAAGGGCGAAGAACTCCGGATCTTCGAGCGCTGGTGGGGCTATGCCCTGGCGGCGCTGCTGCTCGTCAAGCACCTCTACCTCTACCAATCGGGGCTGTGGAACGTCCACGACAACCTCGAAATGCACTTGTGCGGATTCAGCCGCATCCTGAGCATCCTGCTTCTCGCGTTTGGGGCGCGATGGGCCTTTTATCCCCTGTTTTTCTGGGGAATAGTGGGCGGGTTTCACAGCCTCCTCACTCCGGAGCTCACGGGCGGCGACACGCCGTTTATGTATGCCGAGTACTACATTGTTCACGGCGGAATCATCATCATTCCGCTCTACTTTGTGTTTGCCCGCGGCTGGATGATTGGCAAGTGGACCTGGGCTAAAGTGCTTGGAATCAACGTGCTGCTCATGGCGCCCGTGGGACTCGTCAACTACCTGGTCGACGCCAACTACATGTTTTTGTGCCAGCGCCCCATGGTGGAAAACCCGTTCATTATGGGCGATTGGCCGTTCTACATCCTCGGTTTTCTCGCGGCGGGGGCCCTTCACTACGGGGTGCTCACGCTGCTTTTTTGGAAGCGCATTAACCGCACCGCATAATGGGAGAATGGGACATGGTGGTCGTCGAGGTCGGCGGCCCGATTTGGTGGGCTGGCTACGGAATTCTGGCCCTGTTTTTTCTCGTCTTTTTCACGGTAGCGCCCCGCGCCGGCCATCCCCAATTCGCCCGATGGGAGAAGATTTTGGGATGGACCGTGCTGGCCAACCAATCGTGGTACTGGTGGATGGCGCTGGCCGACGGCACGTTTAACGTCCGCGAGTCGCTGCCCTTGCACATGTGCAGCTTCAGCCAGTTCTTGCTTTTTGCCCACTTGGTACTCAAGCAAAAATGGGCCCTGCCGCTCGTGGCGTTTTGGGGTCCTTTGGGCGGAATTCAAGCCTTCCTCACGCCCGCGCTGGAGTCGTCAACCACGATCGGGTACGTGACGCAGTTTTACACGGCGCACTCGTCGGTGGTGGTGATTCCGCTCTACCTCATTGTGCGGGGCGGAGCGCGCCTGCCGCGCGCCCTTTTTTGGCGCGTAATCGGCGTGACGAACCTGGTCGGCTTTACCATGATGGCCGTGAACGCGGCCCTTGGTTCGAACTACTGGTACGTGAACCAGCCGCCCCCCGTGGACCATCCGTTGGTCCAAGGTGCGTGGCCGTACTACCTCATTGGTATCGAAGGGGCGGTAATTGCGCTGTTTGCCGGACTGTTTATGCTCCTTCGCGGCTACCGAGAAGCCGCAGCGCCTCACGCCGGCTAAGGCCGCTCAGCTCGGGGTGGGCGTCGACCCACTGCTGAACCCACCGCGGGTTGGTTTTTCCGAAGTCGCGTAGGGCCCAGCCAATGGCCTTGCGGTGGAAGAATTCCGCAGACTGGGTATGGGCGCCGAGGGCCTCGTCAAGCCATTCGGTGCGGGTTTGGGCGCGGAATCCCAATTGGCAAATCATGGCGGTTCGGTTCAACCACAGGTGTTCAGCGTAAATCCAGCTGCGAACGCTCGGCCAAACGGCTTCGGGGTGGCGCTTCAGGAGTGTACCCACGCCGTGCACCGCCAAGGTGTCGACGCTGTCCCACCAACTCTGGGTGGTGATCCACCGTTTGAGGGCGGGCAAGGCTTCTTCAGGGGTCCAGTACTTCGCCTCAGATTTGATGAGGTCGCACGCTACGTACTGGGCTTCGCGCTCGGGCAAGGCCCAGAGGGCGTCCACGGCCTCCAGGGCAAGGGTTTTGCGCGGGCGGTCTGCCCAATGCAGGCGCTGAATTTCGGCGCGCAGGGGTTTGGGAACACCCAAAAACGGAAAGTGGTCCTTCATGTAGGCGGACATTGCGGCGGCCCGCTCCGCGTTTTGGATCCGAGTTAATGAGGTGTAGATGGCTGACGGCCAGTTGGTTATTATTGGCGATCCAGAATTAGTCATTTATTAACGTTTATGGAGCGGTTTGCGCGTAATTTTGAATTATGCGCAACCTTCTCCTACCCTTGATTGCGCTTTGGTCAAGTTTCCTTTCAGCCCAAAGCTACTTCAGCAGTGAAACTGCGGCGCAAAAACTGCAGTCCCACCAAACAATGCTGAGCGAACTCCATTTAAAATTGCTGGCCCGAGAGGCTCCGGCTGGAGGATACGAAGCCCCGTGGAAGAGAATTTACCGTGAAGCGCTCAGCTTGGAAGGCGTAATTGCCTGCGCCCAACCCGAGTGGTACTACGGTCAGTTCGAGCCCCAGGTGTACCGCACCCAAGGGGCGTCGGTTTCAGATCCTGAACTGTTCTATCAAGAACTCACGCGCTTGGTTGCGCTTACTTCGTACATGTACGAAGAAGTGGCGGCCAACTACGAGCGCAAGGGGTGCGCCCAAGACGGAGTGCGTAAGGCGGTGCTCGAGGGCAGGGCGGCCAACGAACGCCTGCGCCCCGCCCTCAAGGGAGTGGTAGAAGGCGATCGCTAACGCAAAAGGCAGCGCCGTCTGCGCGGTGCCAACCCCCATCGGTCGAACGGCGGCCCCATGAGCCAATTTATTGCCGAACTTTAGGCATGCGTTTCCTCATAGCGGCCTTATTCGTGGCGGGATCTTGGACCCTGCGCGCCCAGTGCACGGTCAACGTGGTCAACGACAGCTTGTACGCCTGCACCGGGGACAGCGTTACCCTTCAGGCGGTGGGCAGCGGACCTTTTCAGTGGACCCCCGCAGCGCGGTTTTCCTGCGACACCTGTGCGACCACGCGCGCTCAGGTCACCTCGCCGGCAAGCTCGGTGGCGCTGAACATGCTGTCGAGCGGAAGCCAGTCCGCCGTGAACGGGAACTTTAGCGCCGGAAACACCGGGTTCACCACCCAGTATACCTACAACCCCACAAGTATTTGGAACGAGGGCACCTACGCCGTGGGGCCCAACCCCAACGCGGTTCACCCCAACTTTGGCATTTGGGGCGACCACACCACCGGGACGGGCAACTACATGATCGTAAACGGGAGCGTTTTACCCAACCGAACGATTTGGCAGCAAACGATTACGTTTCCTGCGGGATCGACCGTGACCATGTCCTACTGGGTGCTGAGCTTGGCACTCCCTGCGGGAAGCCTTCGGGTGATGATGAATGGCGTGCAAGCGGGTGTGGCGCAGACTGCCCCCGGTGCGGTAGGTCAGTGGAGCCTCAGGACGCAAACGTTTACGGCTCCGGCCAACGGGGTCTGCACGGTTGCGCTGCAGGGCGTAATTACGGCGGGATCGGGCAACGACTTCGGCCTCGACGATGTTTCGTTCACGTATTCCTGCACGGCCACCAAAACCGCCTGGCTGATTCCCAATCCAACCCCTATGCCGCTGGCCTGGGTGAACCGCACCAGCGGATGCGATCCGTTTTGTGCGACCTGGCACGACGTCAGCAGCGTGTCCAGCGGCCAATTGGTGGCCCGCTTGTGGGATTTTGGCGACGGCACGACCGATACGGCCAAGGACCCCACGCACTGCTACGCCAATCCGGGGACCTATCAGGCGAAGCTCACGGTGTGGTCTGATTCGGGATGCACGGCGCAGACGGTGTCGCTGCCCAGCGTTACGGTGCATCCGCAGCCGGTGGTCGATGCGTTTTGGTCCGCTCCGGGCGGAAGTTGGAGCCGGGACACGAGCCTTCTTTTGCCCTACGGCAATCCGGCGCTGGCGCTGACGGTGGGCTTGGACTCGGCGGTGCTGCCGTGGATTTTGGCTCCGGGCTCGTCGATGTGGGTCGATTGGGGCGACGGCCAGCGCGACGTGCGGGGTTTTGGCGGAAGCGGTCCGCCCCAACTCAGCTTTAGCCACACCTACGGCGCCGCGCAGATTCGCTACCGCATTTGCGTCGGACTGCAAACCAACCAGGGCTGCGCCGATACGCTCTGCTTCACGGTGCTGGGCAGCCCCGGAATGGAATTGCCCAACGTGTTTACGCCCAACGCCGACGGGCAAAACGACCAGTGGGCGCCCAACTACCAGGCGGTCGACTGGGCGGAATGGGAGGTTCGCAACCGCAACGGGGCCGTCGTGGCCACCGGCACGCGGCCTGAAGACTTTTGGGACGGCAGCGTGAACGGCCGGCCCGCGCCCGACGGAGTGTATTTCGTGGTGGCCAAAGCCAAAAACGTCAATGTAGTCGACCCGGTCATCTTGACGGGGGCGCTGCACCTGATGCGCTAAACGCCCAGAAGCGCCGCCGCCTCGTGGAGGTTTTTGTAGGTGCGGCTGGCGGGGCTCATGCTCGCGAGGCTTTCGTTAATGCGCTGCTGTTGTGGGGCGTTGAGGTCGGGCCACGGCGTCATTTCGACGCGCACACTGAAGCCGGTCCACCCGCGGCCGAGGGCCTTGAGCACTTGAAATTCGGTGCGGAAGAAGAGCTCATCGGCCGAGCGGATTGCCGGCCGCGGGTAGTGCGGATGCTGGCTCAATGTGCCCAGCGAGCTCAGGGTCCAGACGCCGCGCTCAAAGTGGCCGCGCTTCATGGCGGCCGTAATGCCTGCGCTCGCGGCGCGCAGCGCTTCGCCGTCGGCGACGGGCGCGTGGACGGCGGCAAAATCGAGACCGAGGTTGGCGGCGGGCCGAAATCCGCTCGGAAAAGCAAAGGCGATTCCCCGGAGCACTCCGTCGTGAAGAAGGGCGAGGTCTTCGCGGCACTGAAGGGCAAGCTCCTCTAGGCTCGCGGGGGCGAGGCCTAATTCGGCGGCAAGCAGTTCAAGGCCCTCTTCGGTGCCGGAATCCTGGGCGATCAGGTCGGGGCGCAGGGGCCCGGAGAATTCCGCGCGCTTTTCGCGAAGCAGCTGCGCGTCGGGCGCACCCGACCGCAGCGGGGCCTCCGACCGGTAGAGGTCGGGTTTGACCTCGAAGGGAACGGAGAAGTACTTCATTCCGCGTTAGGGGACGAGGACTACGCGCTGCGAAACGGGACCCCACGGGGTCGTGGCCTGCAGAACGTAGGTGCCGGCGGGCAATCCGTCGGTGTCGAGGTGCGCGGTTCCGGTGCACAGAACGCGGCCCTGCAGGTCGCTCAGTTCCACACGCTCTACGGCGGCGTTGCTGGCCCAGGTAAGGCGCGTTCCGCGAGCGGCGGGGTTGGGAAGCACGTGAAGGGCGAGTTCCGGGTATTCAATGCTCGTCAATTGGCTGGCGTCGATCACCTGAAGGGTCCAGCCCACTTGGTTTTTGAAGACGAGGAATCCGGTGCTGTCGATGGTGATCGAGTCGCAGTAGGTGTCGGTGCAGGTGAATCCGTTGGACGTAGTCGAGGCCATGGTTACGCAGACTACGTAGGTTCCCGGGGCGGAGTAAAAATGGCTGGGGTAGGCGCCGGTAGCAGTCCCGCCGTCGCCAAAGCTCCAGGCATAGGCCGTGGTGGTGGTGGCTGCGGGGCCCGAGTAGGTGGTCGAGCACGCGTTGACCAGGTGCACGAGGCCCGGATTGACTTGGTTGGAGTCCGGCACAAAAAGGGCGTCGCACACAAGGGGCGTGCCGCCACCACCGCCGCCACCGCCGCTTGTGCAAAGCACAAAATTGCAGGTCCAGGTCATGACGAATCCGGTGTTGGGGCTGTAGCTGTAGGTATTGCTAAGTGTGGTGCCGTTGCAATTTTGCGTGGAAACGACAACCGTTCCCACGACTCCGGGCAGCATTAAGGAGTCTCCAAAGTACCCGTTGGAAGAGGTAGTTAGGTTGTGAGTAATCGCAATGCCTGCCGTGCCCGGCGCAGGGGCGGCCGTTACGGTTACGGGATGGTTTGCGATCGGGTTTCCGCTTGAGTCGGTTACCGTGCCTATGAGGAGGCCAACGGAATTTTGTGCGTAGGCACTCATCGTGAGCCCAACGGCAATAAGGGTAAGGCGTAGTTTGTACATGGGATAAAATTAGGAATTTGATGGACGCACGTGGCGCACGTTGTACATTTAACCCGATGCGCCGCGCCAGTGCTTGGTTTGGATTAGTATTCCTCGTTTGGTCGTTAGCCGGCATGGGATTGGTATTTTTTTGGCAAAGCACTTCTGCAAAGCGGACTTTAGCCGAACGCGTTGCCCAAGGGGAGGCCCTTGAACGCTGGGTGCTGTCGCCAGCAGAATTCGAACAATTGAACATTGTCGACGGCGAATTCTGGCACCGCGACCGCCTTTACGACGTTATGAGCACTGAAGCATTGGCCAACAACTGGGTGGTGCTGCAGGTGTTTGACGACAGCCATGAGGCAAAACTCGCAAAAGCTGGACGTAAGTTGTTTAAACGAAGAGTTAGTGATCCAAGCAGCCCGCCCGTCGGGTTGGACCAATGGGCGAGCTGGCACGCGGTACTGCCCGCAGACCGTAGCATGAAAATTGCACACTGGGCGTGCGACCCCATGTGGGAAGTGCCTCGAAATGAAGGTAAAGAAGCAAGATGGAGCTCGACGCTTCCGCAGCCCCCGAACGGGTCTGTGGCTGCTTGATCCTCTTATGTTTCTTTAACACATTGAAAATGAAAAAATTATCTATTTGGGCTGGATGGGCCCTACCCGTCTTATTGGGTGCGCAAACCTCGTCGCCCGCGCAGACTCCTGACACCTTGGACCTCCGAGAAGTCGTTATTTCAGCATCGCGCTGGAAGCAAACCGCGGAACACATACCCGCTCAGGTTGCGGTGGTTCTTCCGCGGCAAATTGCCCATTTTCAGCCCCAGACGGCTGCTGACCTCCTTGGCTTGTCAGGCAAAGTTTTTATTCAAAAAAGCCAGCAAGGCGGCGGAAGCCCCATGATCCGCGGCTTTGCCACGAACCGCCTGATTTATTCGGTCGACGGAGTGCGCATGAATACTGCCATTTTTCGCGCCGGGAACATACAAAACGTGATCAACTTGGATCCGTTTGCAATGGAGCGAACTGAGGTCGTGTTTGGTCCTGCCAGCGTGATGTACGGCAGCGACGCCATTGGCGGCGTAATGAGCTTTACTACGCTTCGGCCCGAAGTCGGCGTTCGTGGGGTACATGGCCGAGCTAACCTTCGCTATTCTTCGGCCAATCGCGAGCAAACAGGCCATGTGGACCTGCGCTACGGCGGACCGAAGTGGGCCGGAATCACCAGTGTCAGCCGCTGGGACTTTGACCACTTGCGCCAAGGAAGTAGGGGCCCAAGCGACTACGTCAAAGCCCGCTACGTAGAGGTGACTCCCGACGGCGACGTCGTGCGCATTCAGACAGACTCGTTGCTGCAGATTCCGTCGGGCTACCGGCAAGTCAACGCGATGCAAAAGCTCGTTGTTGCACTGGCTCCGGGCTGGGAGCTGCAGTACGGTGGGCATTTCTCGACGACCTCGAAGTACGGACGATACGACCGACACAACCGGGTGCGGAACGGGCTCCCGCGCTATGCTGAGTGGGACTACGGTCCGCAGCGATGGCAGATGCACAACCTTGCGCTGCACCGCGAGGCCAAGCGCCGATTTTCAGACGCGTGGACGGTTCGGGTGGCCGCTCAGCGCTTTGACGAGTCGCGCATCGACCGCTCGCTCAACAAGCCACAGCGCACGACCCAAACCGAGCGCGTGGACGCCTATTCGCTCAATGCCGACGCCAGTAAAGAAATGAGTTCGAAGCACCGGCTGTATTATGGTGCCGAAGCCGTTTGGAACGCGGTGAACTCTACGGGAACGGTAACGGATATCAGTTCAGGAGCCGTGGTTCCGGGCGCCTCACGGTACCCGCAGGCTACGTGGTTCTCGACCGGGGTGTACGCCACCGAAGTTTGGGAGGCCACGCCCAAGGCAACGTGGACCACGGGCGTACGGGCCAATGCGGTGGGTATGGACGCGGATTTTTCATCGAACAGCGCCTACTACCCGCTTCCGGCAGCCGAGGCCAGGGTTCGGGATGCGGCGGTGACCGGCAGCTTTGGGGTTACCTACCGTCCGCTCGAAGACTGGGTGATAAAAGCCAACTTAGGAACCGCATTTCGCGCTCCCAACGTGGACGACATGGGCAAGTTTTTTGACTCGTCGCCGGGAATGGTGGTGGTGCCGAATACGGACCTCAAGTCGGAGTACGCGTACAATGCCGACGTCGACGTGGCCAAGTTGTTTGGGACGTGGCTCAAGCTGGACGTGGCCGCCTACGCGACCTTGCTCGAAAACGCTTTGGTGCGCCGCCCGTTCACGTTGGGCGGATTGGACAGTATTGTTTACGATGGTGAGTTAAGTCGAGTAGAGGCAGTTCAAAATGCGGCTGTTGCTCGAGTAATTGGCGCCTCGTTGGGTGTTGAGGCAAAGCTCAGTCCGCAGTGGTCCGCCAAAGTTTCGTACAACGTTCAGAATGGAGTAGAAGAGCTCGACAACGGTGAATTAAGCCCCTCCCGCCACGCGGCACCCGCCTTTGGACTGGGCCGTTTGACCTACCGCCGAGGACGGCTGCGGGCCGACGTGTACACCCAGTTTCAGGGCGCCCGCCGCAACGACCAGCTGGCTTGGGAGGAGCGCGCCAAGACCGAGATTTATGCGCTCGACGCCGACGGATTGGCCTACTGCCCGGCTTGGTACACGCTCAACGCCCGAGCCAGTATGGAGTTCAAGCACGGCCTGAACCTGAACGTGGGGCTCGAAAACCTCACCGACCAGCGCTACCGGCCCTACAGTTCAGGGATTTCGGGCGCCGGCCGCAACCTCGTGGTGGCCTTGGCTGCGCGGTTCTAGGTTGGTATTCTGGTGCGCGGGCCTCAGAGCTTCGGCTTTGGGGCCCGTTGCTATTGAAGGGCGGGGCGGATGCGCTCGCCAATGAGCTCGATGCTGCGCAGCAGCTTTTCGCGCGGAAGCTCGGCGTTGTCCATCTGAAAGGTGACGCGGTCAACCCCTCCGAGGGCTTCGGCGTGGCGCAGGATTTTCTCGCCGACTTCGTCGGGGTCGCCTACCAAAAGGGCCCCGGTGGGACCGTTTTGGGCGTCAAACCGTTCGCGCGAAACCGGTGGCCATCCGCGCTCGCGGCCGATGCGGGTAAACGTCTTGGCGTAGCCGGGGAAGTAGTCGTTCACGGCTTCTTCGCGGCTCGGAGCCACGTAGCCCAGCGAGTGAAGGCCGACCTTGAGCTTTTCGGGCGCGTGACCGGCTTGGGCGCCTGCCGCGCGGTAGAGGTCGACGGCCCGGCGAAAGCGGTGGGTTTCGCCACCGATGACGGCGACCATGAGCGGAAGCCCGAGGAGGCCCGCGCGCACGAAGGACTCGGGCGTTCCGCCCACCCCTAGCCAGATGGGGATTTCAGGCTGCAGGGGGCGCGGATACACCGCCTGGTCGCGCAAGGCCGGACGAAATTTGCCCGACCACGTTACGCGTTCTTCGGCGCGCAGCTTGAGGAGCAGTTCCAGTTTTTCGGCAAACAGCGCGTCGTAGTCGTTGAAATCCAGCCCAAACAGCGGGAAGGACTCGGTGAAGGAGCCGCGTCCCACGACCATTTCGGCCCGGCCCTGGCTCACGAGGTCCAGCGTGGCGAACTGCTGAAAAACGCGCACGGGATCGGCAGCGCTGAGCACGGTGACGGCGCTGGTGAGCTTTATGCGTTGGGTGCGGCCGGCCGCGGCGGCCAATATGACCGAGGGGGCGGAATCCAAAAACTCCGACCGGTGGTGTTCGCCCACGCCAAACACGTCCAGGCCCACTCGGTCGGCGGTTTCGATGCGTTCGAGCAGGTGCTGAATGGCTTCAACGGGCTGCTGGTGTTCGCGCGAGGCGAAGCTGTCGATTCCCAGTTCCATTGTTTGGTGAATTAGGTGTTCAAAAGATTGAATTCCAGTGCTTTATTTATCCAAAAATCCAGATCCTCATCGAGGTCAAACGCGTCTGCATCAATAAACAAGAAGCCGCGCAGTACGGTTCCGGTGAAGTCCATGATTCGACTACCCGGTTCCGAAAGAAGGGCCTCGTAGTTCAGTGTGCCCACGCGAACCATTAGTCGGTCGGTTTGGCTCTGTTTGTCGGTGTCTAAGCCAAGGCACATGGCGTTGCGCACCATAAATATGAGGCCGCCCATCATCTTTTTTTCGACGACGGGCAGGTGGTTGAGTCGGACCCGAATGCGTTCGGCCTGGTGCTCGCTGTAGGGCATGCCTCGTTATTCGTTGCTGGGGTTGGTAGCGATGCGAACCAAGACGCCCTTGCGCTTGACGATGTTCTGGTAGTCCCACTGAATGTGGCGGGACTTTTCAAGCCATTGAAGCAGGGCGGCCGCATCAATTTCTTCTGGAGTCGCGTAGAAAATTGAAGCATCCTTGAACGTACCGCCTCGAACGTTAAGTTTTGACTCGTCGAAGTCCGCCCCACTCCAAAACATCAGCCGTATTCCGCGCTTTTGGCGACTAAATCCCACAATAGGGTTGCCGTTTAAAAACCACACAGGGTGGCGGTGCCATATACGCAACGCAGCATCATTAAGACCACG
>VFQT010004319.1_pt1 | contig 12021 bp, 9 predicted proteins | sample 3512381 | NCBI WGS metagenome assembly VFQT01 (sample SAMN10412376, study PRJNA504923) | tailings metagenome | isolation source: Relicate 2 Philex TSF3 active mining site | place: Philippines: Tuba, Benguet | collected 2017-08-29 | reverse complement strand
TCGATGCCGTCGTACTCGCGTTGGTCGTTGTAACTGAGCTTCTTGCGCTGCGGCTGGGGCGGCGCACTCGCTGCCGCCGCGCGCGGCGCTGCGGCCCGCGGCTCAAGCGCCTCGGCGGCCGCTTCAAACGACTTCAGCGCGCGCAGTGCCTGGTCAAGATCCGCCACCTGCGCCGACTGTCCGCCCGGGCCGCCGAGCACGATGACCTGCGTGGCCAGCCGCTCGAGCATCGCGCGGTCGTGCGTCACCAGCAGCACCGGTCCGTCGAACTCCTCGATGGACTGCTCCAGCACGCCCAGCGTGGGCAGGTCAAGGTCGTTGGTCGGTTCGTCGAGCACGAGCACATCGGCAGGCTCCAGCATCATGCGCGCGATGTGGGCGCGTGCGAGCTCGCCGCCGGAGAGACGTGAGACCTGCTGCAGGAGCTGGTCATCGTCGAAGAGGAAGCGACGCGACCACGCCGTGATGTGCATCTCGCCATCGCGGAAGCGGACCTTGTCGCCGACGGGGCAGATCGCATCCTTCAGCGTCATCGTGCCGTCGAGCTCGGCGCGTTGCTGCGAAAGCGTGACCACGCGCGGCGCAGGATCGGCCCGGCCCACGGTCCCGGCGTCGGGTGCGCGCTCCCCCGTCAGCGTGCGCAGCAGCGTGGTCTTGCCGGATCCGTTGGGGCCCATCACCGCCACGCAGTCGCCCGGCACAAGCTCGACATCGAGTCCCGTGAACAGCGTGCGGCCACCGAGCGCCACCTTGATGCCCTCGGCCCACATGAGCCGTCGGGTGCGGCGCCCACTGCCAGTGAAGTCCACGCGCGCTCCGCCCGATGCGGCTGCGGCATTGCGCTTCGCGAGCTCAGCCAGCTGCTCGCGACGGTCGGCGCTGTCGTCGATGCGCCCCTTGGCCTTCGTGCGCCGCGCCTGGGCGCCACGGCCAAGCCAGGCGTTGTCGATGCGCACTTCGTTGGCGAGCGAGGCCTGCGCGCGGGCCTGAGCCTCGAGAAACTCGGTCTTGCGGCGCGCGAACTCATCGACGCCACCATCGGCGATGAAGACGCCGCCGGGATACGCACGCGACAGTTCGCCCACGCGGGTGGCCACACGCTCGAGGAAGACGCGGTCGTGCGTGACGAACACGCTCGTGCCCGCGCGGATGTCCTGCGCACCCTTCACCAGGAAACGCTCAAGCCACTCAAGCCCCTCGACGTCAAGGTGGTTGGTCGGTTCATCAAGCAGGAGAAGATCCGGCGTGCCGCCTGCTCGGGCCAGTCCGGCCGCGATCGAGCAGCGCTTGCGCCAGCCCCCCGAGAGCGTGGAGAGCGGCACGTCCATCCGCTCCTCCTCGAAGCCGATCTTGCCCAGCACCACGCCGGCCAGGACCAGCGCCTCGTGCTCGTCGCCGTGGCAACGCGCACAGTCGAGCGCCGCCGCGGCCACGGCCTCGCGTGCGGTCTGGCCGTCGGGAAAATCATCGCGCTGCGGCACGTACACGCTCACGATCCCACGTGGCGTGCGCACCGAGCCCGAGTCAGGCTCCTCGCGCACGGCGAGCATGCGCAGCAGCGTGCTCTTGCCCGCGCCATTGGGGCCGATGAGGGCCAGGCGATCACCCTCCTCGATCGACAGGGACACGCCCTTGAAGAGCGTGCGCATGCCATGCGACTTGGCGAGGTCAGTTGCGGTCAGCAGCATCAGGGCCGCGCACGGTACCGCGTCGGCTCCTGCCCCGTATGCACATCACCGTCAAGCGATGGTGCCGGCAGCAACCTTGGACCTGATCTTCTCGACGATGCCATGGATGTACGACATCGACTCCGCATCCGGAATCTCGCCGAAGTGTCGCCATCGACGCTGCTCGAAGAACAGGCACGCGCGCAGATCAGAAAGCGAATCGTGTCGCTTGGCATTGGCGATCTCGGCGCAGGCCTCGAACGATCCGTACTCGGCGTAGCCATCGAACGTCAGGGCGAATTCGCCAACGCTCCCCCAACCCGCACCCGGCTTGGGCAAGTCATCCAAGGTGAGCTCGGCATTGCTGATGAGTCGCGTCATAGGGTGTTGATCATCTCACATCGTCCGCCGATCTGCCGGCCATCCCCAGGACCAACTTCAGGAACTGCGTGTCGTTGAAGCCCGTCCCTGACTGGCCCATCTCGGCAAAGCGAACGATGACGAGCCCGTGCTCGGGCAGGATGTAGAGCCGCTGCTTGCCCGCACCGGCCGCCATCACGGCCTTGACCACGGTGCCGTGGCCATCGCGGATCGCGGCGGTCTGGCCGGCGGCGAACGCCGCCAGGCCCGGGCGCTCGCCGCGAGCGAGCCGCTTGCGCAGTCGGCCGCCCTCGCTGCCACCCGCGTTGGCGACCGAACCATCGGCACCCGTGAGCAGCCACCACGTCAGGCCGTACTGTGGATTGGCGCGACTGCCGATGAAGCACTGTTCAAGCGCCTCACGGTCGATGACTGGGGTCCATGCGGCATCGGTCCCCGACCGCACCGCGCACCCCCGCCGCACGAACTCGCCCCACTGCGCCCACTCGCGCGCGGTGAGGTGCGCACCACCCGGCAGATTGGGATTTCCCTGCTGGTCAAGGGCGAAGCGCGTCTTGGGGAACTCAAGCCCCGCAGGCTTCAGCACGCGCGCGTGCATGTAGTCCCAGGACGTGCGCTCAGGCCGCGAACTCGCGGCGAGCTTGCGGGTCAGGAACTCGCCCCAGGCGTAGAAGTGCGTTGGCCCGTAGCGGAACGTGCGCCCAGGCTCGGCCGTGACCGGCACCTTCACGACGGCTGCATACCAGTTCTCGGGGGCGCGCTCGCCGGCCCTCAGCCGCGATGCCAGATCGTTGGCACCGCCAAGGTCCTTGATGCCGTAGCCCTGCCGACCCAGCAGCTCGCTGTCGGGCTCGAGTCCGCTCGTCAGATTCAGCAGTTCGCGCACGGTGATGCGGCTCGCGCGCGGGTCGGTCTTCCACTCGGTGATCGTGTCGCTGACGAGTTCATCGAGCGTGATCAGTCCGTCGGACACCGCCGCTGCCGCCGTGACGCCGGAAAAGCTCTTCGTGCCGCTGGCGAGGGCATGGGGCCGATCCGCCGACCATCCGTTGGCGTACTGCTCGGCCAGGATGACACCGTCCTTCATGACCAGCACGGCACGGCCATCGAATCGCTCGCTGTAGGCGATGGCACGCGCGATGGCTTCGGCACTCGGCGCGGGTGTGGGCGCGGCCTCGGGATGCAGAAAACGCGGCCGATCCTCGGGCTTGCTCGGGGCCGGCTCGGTCGAGCGGCGGTCCGCTGGCGGCGATGTCGGCTCGGCTCGCCCAGGCGTCGGCGCAGGCGTCGTCGCCGGAGTCGCGGCCGGCGGGTCCTGCACCACCGCGATCGCCGCACACCCCAATTGAATGAGCAGCGCCAAGGAACCAACAGCACACACGATGGACCGATGCATCCTCATGATCACGGTCATTGCCGCACGCCGCCCATGCCGGACACGTGAATTCACGCGTGCGGACGCACGGCGCGACCCCGCAGGGCGTTCGCCCGCACCGCGTGCGGGCCCGTGAACTCCTCGCGGTCGGGGTCCCACGCCAGCGGCCGGCCGATCGTGTAGCCGATCACGGCCAGGTGGCAGAGGGTCGCCGTGCGGTGCCCGGTCTCGGCCGTGCAGATCGGCTGATGGCCATCCACGATGGCCGTCAGGAAGTCATGCACGTGCGAACGGTTGCGCGGCAAGCGCACTTCGCCTGGCCCCGGCGGCCGAAGCAGTTCCATCGCCGGGTCCGCCCGACGGTCCTCGCCCTTGTAGGCCTTCAGGTGCCCGCGCGAAACCTCGATGGTGCCCTCAGTGCCGATGAAGGTGCAGTCGGTCGGACCGCCATGCACCAGCTCGACGCCGTTTGCATAGGTGAAGACCAGTCCCGTGAGCGAGCCATCGGCAGGCGGCGTGATCGTGACCGGCCCCGACAGGTCCATCCCGAGCGCCCACTGCGCGATGTCGAAGTGGTGCGCTCCGAAATCGGCAAGACCGCCGTTGGCGTACTCGGCGTAGTTGCGCCACGCGGGGTAGTGACCATGCATGCCGATCGGACAGAGTTCGTGATGGAAGCCCCGCCACGGAGCCTGGCCAAGCCATCCACCCCAGTCGATGCCCGGCGGCAGCGGCTCCTCGGGCAAGTCGCACGGTTTGGCCATCGGGCCGACGCCGGCGAGCACGCGCTTGACGGTGCCGATGCGGCCGTTGCGCACAGCCTCGGCGGCCGTGGCGAACATGTGGTTGAACTCCGAGCGCTGCTGCGAGCCGACCTGGAAGGTCACGCCGGTCGCAGCGGCCGCTGCCGCGATCGCGCGACCCTCGGCGAGCGTGAGCGAGAGCGGCTTCTCGCAGTACACGTGCTTGCCGGCCAGACATGCTGCGATCGATGGTTCGGCGTGCCAGTGATCGGGCGTCGCCACGATCACGGCGTCCACGTTGGGATCCGCGACGAGTTCCCGCCATGAACGCGCCGCGGTGCAGACCGTGCGGCCGCGCTTGCGATTGACGCGCCGGATGCACTCGTCTCGGCGAGCATCGACCACCTCGGCCACGCTCACGACCTCGACACCCGGGTGATCCATGAACGCATCGAGCAGTTCGCTCGCACGCTTGCCGTACCCCACGATGCCCACGTTGATGCGGCCCATCGGACGTCCGGAGGGCGGAAGCGGAGCTGGAGATGGAGCCGGCGCCGACGGCGCACCCGTCGCCGGCGGAGCTGCGCAGGCGGCCAGTGCTGGCCCCACGGCAGCGAGCAGGCTCGCGGTGCGGACGAAGTCACGACGGTCGGTCGGCAGGTTCGTCATGGGTACAGGCTACCCCTGCTGCGCTAGGCTGCGCGGCATGACGATCCATCGCACCGTCGCCGTCCTCGCCACCGCCCTCTCGCTGTGCACGGCCATGGCCATCGCTCCTGCTGCCGATCTTGTCGCGGCCCAGAAGGAACGCATCGCCGGCTACGTCAAGCAGCCGATGAAGTCGCCGCACCTGTCGTTCGTCAGCAATGGCGTCGCCGACTTCTGGACGATCGCCAAGGCCGGCTCGCTCGCCGCTGGGAAGGACCTTGGCTGCCAGGTCACCGTGGTCTTCCCGGGCGCCGGACTCAGTGACCAGAAGCGCATGCTCGAGGACCTGGTGATCCGGGGCATCGACGGCGTCTCGGTCAGCCCGATCGACCCGAAGAACCAGATGGAGGTGCTCAACCAGATCGCCGAGCAGTCGCTGCTCATCACCAACGACAGCGATGCCCCGGGCTCGGCGCGCCTGTGCTACATCGGCATGGACAACTACCTCGCAGGCCGCCAGTGCGGGGAACTGGCTCGTCAGGGCCTGCCCAATGGTGGCGAGGTCGCGATCTTCATCGGTCGCCTTGAACAGGACAACGCCAAGCGCCGCTGGCAGGGCTTCGTCGATGGCCTGCTCGGCCGCAGCGTGGATGCCGAGCGCCGCGACGACCACACCAAGCCCTTCACCGAGGCCGGCTACACGATCGTGGGCACGTGGACCGACTCCTTCGATCGCGCCAAGGCCAAGGCCAACATCGAGGACGTGATGACGCGCTACCCGAAGCTCGCGCTCGTCACGGGACTCTTCGAATACAACTCGGTGCTCGCGGTCGAGGTCTTCCGACAGGCCGGCCGCGCGGGCCAGATCAAGATCGCCGCGTTCGATGAAGGCGCCGACGTGCTCGTGGGCATCCGCGAGGGCATCGTGCTGGGCACGGTGGTGCAGGATCCGTACGGCTACGGCTACGAGAGCATCAAGCTGCTGCACGCGCTGACCCAGGGCAAGCTCGAGGCGATCCCCAAGGACGGCGTGATGAACATCCCGGCCCGCACGATCACCAAGGACAACGTCGATGCGTTCTGGTCCGACCTGAAGGCGAAGCTCGCCGCGGGCAAGGCCGCCAAGTGATCCGGCGACGCGCTGCGTCGTGATCCGCCACCGCACCGAGACATGATCCCGCACACGGTCGAGGATCTCGACCACGGGGCCGCGGGGCGCGGGTCGATCGTCCCGGCTCGCGAGTACAGTCCGATGCATGGCGATCGCTCCCTCTGTCCGCACGATCCTGCGCGCGCGCGGCGTCGGCCGGCGCTTCGCCGGCGTGACGGCGCTCGACGGCGTCGATGCTGACCTTCGGGCCGGCGAGGTGCTGGCCATCGTGGGCGAGAACGGTGCCGGCAAGAGCACGCTGCTGAAGATCCTCTCCGGGGTCCTGCAACCCAGTTCGGGATGGCTCGAAGCCATCGACGGCGACGCGGTGGCACGGGAACTCCGCCTGCGAAGCGTCGCCGAGGCGACGCAGGCCGGCATCGCGCTGGTGCACCAGGAGTTGAATCTTGCGGACAATCTCGATCTCGCGGGCGCCATCCTGCTCGGCCGCGAGCACCACCGGCTGGGCTGGCTGAACACCCAGTCGATGCGCGCCGAGGCCAAGCGCTGGCTGGCGCGGGTTGGCCTGGATCTCGATCCCGGCACGCCGTGTGGCAGCCTGCCGATCGCGCAGCGGCAGCTGGTCGAGATCGCAAAGGCCCTCAGCGCCAACGCGCGCATCCTGATCCTCGACGAGCCGACCTCCAGCCTGAGTGCACGCGAGACCGAACGCCTGCTGTCGATGCTGGATGAACTGCGCCGAAGCGGCGTCGCGATCGTCTATGTCTCGCACCACCTTGACGAGGTGCTCGCGATCGCCGACCGGGCGATCGTGCTCCGTGATGGCCGCATGGCCGGCACGCTCGATCGATCATCGATGGATCGAGCCACGATCGAGCGGCTCATGGTGGGGCGCGACCTTCCGCCCGTGACCGAACGGCCCGCGCTCGACGCTGCGCCGGCACGGCTCATCGTCGATCGCGTGGTCAGCGCGCACCGCCGGCAGCGACCGGCCTCGCTCACGGTCAGGCGCGGCGAGATCGTGGGGCTTGCGGGTCTGGTCGGAGCGGGTCGCACCGAACTGCTCGAGGCCATCGCCGGGCTCGGCCATGTCGGCGGCCGCATCAGCCTGGATGGTCGGCCGCTCAACGGCACCATTGCCGAGCGGGTCGCCCGCGGGTTGGCGATCGTGCCCGAGGACCGTGCGCGCCACGGACTGTTCACGCTCGATCCAGTGCGGACCAACGTCTCCATGGCCTGGCTGCCTCACGGCGCTCGCGCCGGGCTGGTGGATCATGCGGGCGAGCGTGACCTCGTCGATGGCATGATCACGCGACTTCGACTGCGGCCGGCTGATCCGGCGCGGCGTGTGCAGACGTTGTCGGGCGGCAACCAGCAGAAGACGATCCTCGGACGATGGCTCGCGGTGGAGCCGAGCGTGCTCCTGCTCGATGAGCCCACACGCGGCGTCGACGTGGGCGCGCGCCACGACATCCACGAGGCCGTGCGTGCGGCGGCCACGGCCGGCTGCGCGGTGCTGTTTGCCTCGAGCGACCTGGAGGAAGTGCTGCTCCTGGCCGATCGCATCCTGGTCATGCACGACGGACTCATCGCCGGCGAATTCACCCGCGACGCCGCGACGGAGGTCGCGATCATGGGCCTGGCCACGGGCGGTGCCGTGGAGGCAGCACGATGAGAAAGCACTGGGGCCTCTTCGGGATCTTCTTGGTCGTCTGCATCGTGACGGCGCTCTTTGGGAAGAACTTCCTGACGGCGTACAACCTGATGAACCTGGTTCAGCGCACGGCGCTCTTCTCGATCCTCGCCCTCGGCGTGGGCTTCGTGATCGGCACCGGCGGCATCGATCTCTCGCTCGGGTCGGTGGTCTGCCTGGTGGGGATCGCCGTGCCGTGGCTGCTCATCGAGCACGGATGGTCACCGTGGACCGTCGTCCCGGTCGCGCTGGCTGGGTCGGCGCTCATCGGTCTCGCGCATGGGCTGCTCATCACGCGGCTCCGGCTTCAGCCATTCCTGGTCACGCTGTGCGGGCTGCTGCTCTACCGCGGCGTTGCGCGCTGGATGACCGGCGACCAATCGCAAGGATTCCAAGGAGAATTCTCCGATCTGCGCTCGATCGCCGTCGGCCGCATCCCGGTGCCGGGGCTCGAGACCTTCCGGCTGCCCGCCACCACCATCCCGCTCATCGTGCTGGCCGTGATCTCGGCGCTCTTCTTGGCTCGGACCGTCTGGGGCCGCTGGCTGCTCGCCACCGGCAGCAACGAGGCCGCCGCGCGCTACAGCGGCATCCCCACGGCACGGCTCGTCACGGGTGCCTACGTCGCGTGCAGCCTGCTGGCTGGACTCGGCGGCATGCTCTTCATCTTCGACGTGGGCAGCGCGCAGCCGAGCGACTTCGGGAACTTCTACGAGCTCTACGCCATCGCCGCCGCCGTGCTCGGCGGTTGCAGCCTGCGCGGTGGCAGCGTGAGCGTGGTGGGCATCGTGCTCGGCACGGCAACCCTGCAGGTTCTGCGCAACTCGATCAACCTGCTCGGACTCGGCTCGCAGCTGGAGTTCGCGGTCATCGGCGCGGTGCTTCTGGCGGGTGTGGCTGCCGATGAACTCGTGCGGCGATGGCACGCCGCGCGGCTCGAACGCCGGGGCGCAGGATGATGGCACCTTCGAGCACTGATCCAGCCGCCCTGCCGCAAGCCTGGCCGCTGCCGTCATCACCCCGCCCGATCACGATCATCGGCGCTGGCTCGATCGTCGCCGATGCTCACCTGCCCGCCTACCGCGCGCTCGGCTTCACCGTCGAGGCGATCGTGGATCCCGACCTCGGCCGCGCGAGGGCGTTGGCTGATCGCTGGGGCATCCCCCACGCCTGCTCCACGCTGGCGCCGAGCACCTGGCACGCTGGAACGATCTTCGATGTGGCGGTGCCGCCTCAGGCGCTCGATGAGGTGCTCGCCGCGCTGCCAGCGCAGGCGGCGGCCATCGTGCAGAAGCCGCTTGGACTCGATCTCGCCCACGCCACCAGGCTCCGCCGCATCGCCCGGGAGCGCGGCCTTCGAGCGGCCATGAACTTTCAGTTGCGTTTCGCGCCGTCGATGATGGCGCTCGCGCACCTGGTGCGCAGCGGCGCGCTCGGCACGCTGACCGACCTCGAGGTCCGCGTGACCTGCGCCATGCCTTGGCACCAGTGGCCCTTCCTCCGGTCGCTCGAGCGCATCGAGTTCACGCAGCATTCGATCCACTACCTCGACCTGCTGCGCTCGCTTGCGGGTGAACCGCACAGGGTCTGGGCGCGAGCCGTGCCCCATCCCGAAAGCGGCGGTCTGGCGGCCACGCGATCAAGCGCGATCCTTGATTTCGGTGAGCACATCCGCTGCACGCTGTCGATGAACCACCACCACGCGCACGGCCCCCGGCATGAAGCGAGCGAGCTGCGCGTCGAGGGCACCCGCGGCGCCGCGGTCGTCCGCATGGGCGTGAACCTTGACTACCCCGTCGGCCAGCCCGACACGCTCGAGGTCGCGCTCGATGGCCAGGCGTGGCGCAACGAGCCGCTCATCGGCTCATGGTTCCCGGATGCGTTCCGGGGCCCCATGTGCAACCTCCAGCGTTTCGTCGCCGGCGAGGACGCATCGCTCGTCAGTCCACTCGACGATGCGTGGCGCTCCATGCAGCTCGTCGAGGCGCTCTACGCATCGAGCAACCATGGCGGCACGCCGCTGCCCTCAGATCCGGACGCCACGCCGTGACCCATCGACGCCTCGACAGCCACCAACACTTCTGGCGCCGCTCCCGCGGCGACTACCACTGGCTCACGCCGTCGATGACCGCGCTCTGGCAGGACTTCGAGCCCGACCAGCTGCGTCCGCAGCTGCTCGCGCGCGGCATCTCGGGGTGCATCGCCGTGCAGGCCGCCGAGAGCGTCGATGAGTCGATGTTCCTGCTTGGGCTCGCGCGGCAGCACCCATGGATCGAGGGCGTGGTCGGGTGGGTCGACCTTCGTTCGCCCTCGGCGATCGATGACATCGTGCGCCTGCGTGCCGCCGGGCCGCTGGTCGGCATCCGGCCGATGCTTCAGGACCTGGCCGATGACCGCTGGATCCTGGATGCGCGCTGCCAACCTGCGCTTGGCTGGATGGCCGCCAATGGGATCCGGTTCGATGCGCTCGTGCGGCCACACCACCTTGGCGCCATCGCAAGGTTGATGGATCGATATCCAACGCTGCGCGTGGTCGTCGATCATCTGGCCAAGCCGTCGATCGCGCTTGGTCGCGATTGGCCGGAGTCCGGCCCGTGGCTGCGCGGGCTGCAGGCCCTGGCGCAGCGCGGCGCCTTCATCAAGCTCAGTGGGCTTCTCACTGAAGCCCGCCCAAGCGCAACCGCCCGCGACCTGCGTCCGTTCGTCGATCCCGTGCTCGCGGCATTCGGCCCTGAACGCACCATGTGGGGCAGCGACTGGCCAGTCGTGCTCAGCGCCTCGAGCTACGCGCACTGGGACTCGATCACGCAGGAGCTCCTGCTGGGACTTCGTGCCGGCGAGCGCGAGCAGGTCCTCGGCGGATCGTGCGCGCGCTTCTACGGCCTTGCTTCCACGACGACACCGTCACCATGACCATGCCCACCATCACGTCACTTGAGGTTCTCGATGTTCGCTTCCCCACGAGCGATCACCTGGACCGCTCCGATGCCGTGCACACCGATCCTGACTACTCGGCGGCCTACGTCATCCTGAAGACCGATGCGGCCGGGCTCGAGGGGCACGGCCTGGCGTTCACGATCGGTCGCGGCACCGAAGTCTGCGTCGCCGCCGTGCGCGCGCTCGAACCCTTCGTCGTGGGCCGATCGCTCGCGTCGATCACTGCGGATTTCGCCGGCTTCTGGCGCGCGCTCACCAACGAGTCGCAGCTGCGCTGGATCGGGCCCGAGAAGGGCGTGCTGCACCTGGCCACCGCGGCGGTCGTCAACGCCGTGTGGGACCTGTGGGCCAAGCAGCGCGGCCTGCCGCTGTGGCGCCTGCTCTGCGAGCTCACCCCCGAAGAGCTCGTCGCGTGCATCGACTTCCGCTACCTGACCGATGCCCTCACCCCCGAGCAGGCGCTCGCGATCCTGCGCGAAGGCGAGATCGGCAAGCGCGAGCGCATGGCGGAGCTTGAGGCGCACGGCTACCCCGCGTACACGACCAGCGCCGGCTGGCTCGGCTACGACGATGCCAAGATCCGCCGACTCTGCCGCGAGGGGATCGCCGCGGGCTGGAACCACTTCAAGCTCAAGGTCGGTGCGGACCTGGCGGATGACATCCGTCGCTGCGCGATCGTGCGCGAGGAGATCGGGCCGGGCCGCAAGCTCATGGTCGATGCGAACCAGCGCTGGGACGTGCCGGTCGCCATCGACTGGATGCGCCACCTTGCACGGTTCGATCCCTGGTGGATCGAGGAGCCGACCTCGCCCGACGATGTCCTTGGCCATGCCGCGATCGCGCGAGCGGTCGCACCGATCGGCGTGGCGACCGGCGAACAGTGCCAGAACCGCGTGATCTTCAAGCAATTGCTGCAGGCCAACGCGATCCGCTTCTGCCAGATCGATGCGTGCCGGCTCGGCGGCGTGAACGAGGTCCTTGCGGTCATGCTGCTGGCCAGGCGCTTCGGCATCCCCTGCTGCCCGCACGCCGGCGGCGTCGGCCTGTGCGAGTACGTGAATCACCTGATCATGGTCGATCACGCGCGGATCGCCTGCTCGCACGAGGATCGCGTGGCGGAGTGGGTCGACCACCTGCATGAGCACTTCGAGTCGCCCTGCGTCGTGCGCAACGGCCGCTACATGCCACCGACCGCCCCCGGCTACGGCATCACGATGAAGCCCGCCTCGCTCGCGGCGCACGGCTTTCCCAACGGCCCCATCTGGGCAGCCCGTCGAGCGAAGGCGCGCTGAGATCCGCCGCACGGCGGCTCGCCGAGCCAGTCGCTGGTCCGCGCCGATCCCCCGGCGGCACACCTCGTGCGCTGGGCGCGTGCGCCATGCACGCACGAGCACACGTCAAAACGCGATTTGGATCCTGATCGTTCCGATCAGCGCGTCATCGACCGTCGCGCCGTCGCCGCCGCC
>VFQT010004317.1_pt1 | contig 12024 bp, 7 predicted proteins | sample 3512381 | NCBI WGS metagenome assembly VFQT01 (sample SAMN10412376, study PRJNA504923) | tailings metagenome | isolation source: Relicate 2 Philex TSF3 active mining site | place: Philippines: Tuba, Benguet | collected 2017-08-29 | reverse complement strand
CCGAACATCCTGTTGATGGATGCGGTGATGGGGCTGCGCAGCGACTTCACCTTCGTCGCCCCAAACGGAGGCATCGCCGCCCACCTGCGCTTCGACCTCTTTGATGGCATGAGCCTCGGCTCGGCCCCGAACGGCCCTCCCGCGGCCGCGACGGGCCAGTCTCCGGACTCTGCCGTCCTCACCATCAAGCGCGCCTGGGCCGAGGTGCTGACCCCCTTCGGCGTGCTCGCCGCGGGTCGCATGGGGAGCCACTGGGGCATGGGGCTCCTCACCCATGGTGGTGACGATCCCGACAGCGACTCGGGAGACGCTGCCGACCGCATCGCGTTCACGACCCCGCTCTTCGGTCTCGTCTGGTCCCTCGCCTATGACCTCACCGCGACCGGCCCCTCCGTCGAGCGGCACCAGACCGTCATCGACCTCGACCCGACCGATGATGTCCGCACCCTCACCTTCGCGGTCCTCCGCTATCACGACGACCTCGCCCATCGCCGCCGCCTGCGCGCCGACAAGGCGACTCTCGACCTCGGCACCTACCTCTCCTATCGCAGCCAGGACAACGACGTTCCCTCGACCTACACCCCGTCGACGACCACCCCACCCCTCGACCTCCGCCAGGTCGTCCCACGTGCCTTTGCTGCACTTGCAGCAGACCTCTGGCTCCGTCTCGTCCATCCCTCCTTCGAGCTCGAGTTCGAGGGCTGCTACCTCCACGCCCGCTACGACGAGGCAAGCCTCATCCCAGGCATCTCGCTGCGCGACGACATCACCGCCGACCAATGGGGCTTTGCCCTTCGGTCCCGCTTTGGAACACCGACCCAAATCCAGGACGAAGAAGGCGGCCTGACCTTCGGCCTCGACCTCGGGCTCGCGAGCGGCGACCCGGCCTTCGGCTTCGGCGTCAGCCAACCACTCACCGGAAAAGCCCCAGTCCGCGGCGACCTCGATGGGGCCCAGGCCCGCCTCCCGTTCGACACCGCCTATTCGAACCTCCGCTTTCACCCCGATTTCCGCGTCGATCAAATCCTCTTCCGCGAGCTCATCGGCACGGTCACCGACGCCATCTATCTCCGCCCCCACACGCGCCTCGTCATGACCGATATCCTCGCGGGTCGCCTCGTCTTCGACCTCTCCGCCGTCCTGTCATTCGCCATGGAGAAGACCTCCACCCCGGGGCAGTCCAAAGCCCTCGGACTCGAGTTCGATCCCTCGCTTGCCTATCTCAGCGAGGACGGCTTCCGCGTGGATCTCGACTACGGCCTCCTCCTCCCGTTGTCCGGGCTCGACAACCTCGAGCTCGACCTTTCCGCCAAACCCGCGCAGCTCGCACGGCTGCGGCTCGGCTACCACTTCTGAGTTCGATTGGAGTCCCCGATGCCGACCCTCAGGACCACGAGCCAGCAATCGCGACATGCCCTCGCCGATATCGCACGAAAATTATCCCTCCCCATTCTGGCATATTCACTCCTCGCGTGTTCCGACAACCTCAGCCACCCCGTGGGACCGACACCATACGAGCCCACGCCGCCGGTGTCGCTCACTTGCGTGCCCAATCTCGATGGCCAGATCAGCGCCGCCGAACTCACCCCGACCTTCGATGTGCCCGCGAATTTCCTCATCAACCCCGCAAATTCGACCCGCCCCTTCGACACCAATGGCACCATCGACGAGAGCGGCCGCCGCCTCTGGGACCTGAGCCTCCCCGAGACCGACCCGACCTTGTCTGTCGCCGCACGAAGCATCGTCGGCGCCTGGTATGCGAGCAACTTCCCGAGTGACGCCTTCGTCGCTCCCCTCGACGCGGGGAAGACCCTCGAAGGGATCTACCGCCACGACGAGACCTCCCTCACGCTGCTCGGCCTCGCCTCGACCGAGCCCTCGCCCGCCGAGGGCCAGACCCTCTGGACGTACCGCAGCCCCGTCATCCTCTACCGCTTTCCGCTGACCCTCGGGGCCCGCTGGACGAGCGTCGGCGAGGTCGAGGACGGCCTCGTTCGCGGCCTTCCCTACGCAGGGCGCGACACCTACACCTTCGAGGTCCGGGACGCGGGCGCGCTCGTCCTTCCCGATATGACCTTTTCGCAAACCCTGCGCGTCGTGAGCACCCTCGTCTCCCAACCCGCTGTGGGCCAGTCCCAGACCCGCCACCAGGTCTCATGGCTCTTCGAGTGCTTCGGCGAGGTCGCGCGGGCGACGAGCCTCCCCAACGAACCCAACCCCGACTTCACGACGGCGGGCGAGCTCCGCCGCCTCGGTCTCTGACCCCTGGAGAATGGACATGGAATCCCTCTGGCAGCTCTGGAAACAAGGCTTCGATACCTGGGAACAATCGACCGCGAAGCTCTTCGAGACCGTACTGAAAAGCCCGCTTGTCCTCGAGCCCGCGGGCAAGATGCTATCGACCGCGATGAAGCTGAAAAAGCAGGTGGATGACGCGATGGCCGAGGCCTGGGCCAAAGCACAGCTTCCGACCCGTCGCGAGCAGGAGCGCATGCTGCACGTGCTCAATCAGGTCCAGAGCCGCCTCATCGACCTCGAGGAGAAGCTCGAGGACGCGCTGGCGCAGCGGGCGCAACGGGGCAGCGACACACGACCGCATGACGGGGAGGAAGGCTGATGGACGTCTCTGCCTATCTCGGACTCGAACCTGGTCCTGTCATGCTGCGCGCCCGGGGACGCGAGCGCGCAAACAGTGTCCGCTTCCATATCCGAAAGCACGCACACTCGCCCTGGGAGCCCATCACCTGGGCCGAGATGATGCGCGACGTCGCCCTCGCGACCCGCGGACTCGCAGCCCTTGGTCTCTCCTCAGGCGAGCGTGCGGCCATCTTTTCGGGCAATCGCCTCGCCTGGCTCGAGGCGGCCTATGCTATCCAGTCAGCAGGCGCCGCGATGGTGCCGATCTATCCCGCAAGCACCGCCGAGCAGGCGGCCTATGTGCTCTCGCATGCGAGCTGCCGTTTCGTCTTCATCGGCGCCCAGGCCCTGCTCGACCGCATCGTGAGCGCCCGCGGACAGTTGCTGCAGGTGCAGCAATTCATCGTCTTCGATGACCAACTTGTCGCGATGGCGAAGGCCGAGCTCGGCATGTCGCGCGTCATCAGTTGGACTGAACTCCTTACCCTCGGGGCCGCGGCGCCAAACGCCTATGACGAGCGCGTCGACGCGCTGAGCCTCGAGGACACGGGGCTCGTGCTCTACACGTCTGGCACCTCTGGCCCTCCGAAGGGCGTTCCCCTGACCTACCGCAATACAGCCGTCAACGGCCGTGACTGGCTGCAAAACAACGCGAGCCGCGTCGAGGAGGGGGACGTCGATCTCCTCTGGCTACCGATGAGCCACATCTTCGGCTTTGGCGAGGCAGGGCTTGGCAACCTCCTCGGCTTCGAGACCTACCTCTGCGAGCCAGCCGAGGTCCTGCCGCTCATGCGCGAGCTCTCGCCACACGTCTTCATGAGCGTGCCATCGACCTGGGATAAGCTCGCGACGCTCGCAAACGGCGACCCGGAAAAACTCCGCGACGTCACGGGCGGCCGCCTCCGCTTCTGCCTCTCGGGCGGCGCGGGGCTCCACCGCGACATCAAAGAGCGCTTCCTTTCGGCGGGCATGCTCATCATCGAGGGCTATGGCCTCACCGAGGCCTCACCGACACTCACCATGAACCAGCCCGACCGCTTCCGTTTCGACTCGGTCGGTCTCCCGTTCCCCTCGGTCGAACTCCGGCTCGCCGAAGACGGCGAAATTCAGGCCCGCGGCGAGAGCATTTTCTCGGGCTATCTCCATGACGCCGAGGCGACAGCCGGGGCCTTCACCGAGGACGGCTGGCTCAAGACGGGCGACCTCGGCCAATTCACCGACGACGGATTTCTGCAGATCATCGGGCGGAAGAAGGAGATCCTCGTCACTGCGGGTGGCAAGAATGTGCCACCCGCGAATATCGAGGCCCATTTCGCGGGAGATGCGAAAATCGCCCATGTCATGGTCTATGGCGATGGTCGCAAGTACCTCGTGGCAGGCATCTGGCCCGATATGGCAGCGCTCAATAAATTCTCGAGCGAGAATGCAATCTCGGACGAAGACGCTCGCCTGGCATTTTCCAAACACATCGCCGCCCGCGTCGACGAGGTCAATGCCAAGCTCGCGCGCTATGAAACACTCAAGCGCTTCGTAGTCTTCTTCGATGAGCCGCTGACGGTCGATGGTGGCCACCTCACCTCGACCCTGAAATTGCGGCGTAAGCAAATCGGCGAGACCTTCGGGGCGCGCCTCGACGCCCTCTATCTCGAGGGGGGCGAGGGATGAAGCCGACTGTCCCCGACGACATTCAGAAGAAGCGCCTCGAAAATCTCTTGGGGCTTGTCAATCGCGAGCCTCCCGCCGTCGGTGTCACGCCGGCCGAGGTCGTCTTCACGGAGAACAAGTGGCGCCTCCTCCGCTATGATGCGCGGCCTGAAGGGTTCAAATATCGACACCCCATTGTCATGGTGCCCTCTCTCATCAACCGGCATTATGTCCTCGACCTCATGCCCGGCAAATCGATGGCGGCCTGGCTCGTCGCACAAGGCCATGACGTCTATTGCCTCGACTGGGGAACGCCTGGGGCAGAGGATCGATATCTCGATCTCCGAGACATCGCCGACCTCTACCTCGGCCGCGCAGTCAGGGTCGCGACCCGGCTAAGTGGCCACCGCCCGAACCTGCTCGGCTACTGCATGGGCGGCACGCTTGCGACCGTCTTTACGGCCCTTCACCCCGAAAAGGTCGCCTCACTCGGGAATATGGCGGCCCCCGTTCGCTTCGACGATGACGGGCTTCTCACCGCGTGGAGCAAGACGAAGAGCTTTGATGTCGATGCGCTCGTCGACGCGACCGGCATCGTCCCTTGGGAATTATTGCAGTCGAGCTTTCACCTCCTGAGACCGACGATGAATCTCGGCAAGGTCGTCAACCTCATCGACCGCGCCTGGAACGACCCCTTCCTCGACGGCTTCTTCGCCCTCGAGACCTGGGCGAATGACAATGTCGGATTGCCAGGCGAATTCTACCGCTCGTGGATTTCCGACTTCTATGTCGAAGACCGCCTCTGGAAGGGGACGCTCACCGTCGGCGGCGAGCCTGCGCTTCTCGCCGCCATTACCTGTCCGACGCTCGCGGTCGCTTTTGAACAGGACAGCATCGCGCCCGCGCCGAGCTGCGAATGCCTCATCGAAGCGGTCTCCTCGCATTCGAAGAAGGCTGTCCGCCTGCCTGGCAGTCATGTCGGCGGGACGACCTCTTCGGCGGCCTCAAAGCGCCTCTGGCCGGTGCTTTCGGGATTTTTCGCCGAACATGACGAGCGCGCCTGAAGTGTAATCGACTAGATTTTCGAGTCATTCGATTTTCGATCTATCGCACAGAAAACCGACGAGCCTTGCGCGACGGCATGCTTCGGTCTAGCGTCTGGCCATGAAGCCATTTGTCGCACTCGCCCCTGTCCTGCTCGTCGCGCTCGGGTCCCCGTCTCATGCGGTCCCGCCGCCTCCCCTCCCAGCGATGGCGCTGCCGCCGAAGATCGTAGACGGGACCTGCAAGGTGATGGAGGACGCCTGGTATTTCGATTGTCGCCCCCTCGATGAGAGCGACTACTGCAAGGTCACACTCACGCAGACAGCGCTCGGGGAGTGCGTCATCGACCTCGATCCGACGCAGCCCGCGACCCTCGATGGCAAGGTGATGCAGCCGACAGTCGGCAAAGGACGCCTCTTCGTCATCCCGGCGGGCCGTCACGAGCTCGTCCAGAAGTCGGAGATCCGCATCGAACCCCATGTCCCACGCAATGCCTATGTCGCAGACGCTGTCTACGCCCGCCATATCTGGCTATTTTCGGCTGACCTCGACACGACCTACACCTTCGGCATCGAACCGAGCCCTTTCGCCGCCAGAGCAGAAGGCTATCGCGCCACCCTGGATGTCGTTCCTCCTGAAGAACTCGAGTGGCGGGGCACGGTCCTCATCGATCCCAAACGAAATACCCCCTGGGAGAAGACCGCCGCGGGTCTCAAGACCGTCTACACCCCACTCGGGACAGATACGGCCGAGACCTCTCCTCGCACGGCGGGGCTCGGCGTCTTCGGGCATGACGCCTCCCTCTTTCAACACGGAGGGCCCCAGCTCTCGCTCGGCGCGAGCCTGCTCGACAAGACCGAGAGCTTCCGCGTCCGCGCGGAGTATGAATTCGGTATCGACGGCTATATCCTGCCCGGAATTGCCATCGACGCCGACACCGAGATGGGCTTCCTGGTCGTCCCTCGCGTCGAGGTCGCGAGCCCGATGGTCGTCATCATCCCCTCTTTTTCGGTCGGGCTCGGATTGCCCATCGAGCTCTCGGGTGACCCCGATATCGGCATCCGCTTTCTCGGTGGCCTGCAATTTGGACCAGTGGGATTTGTCGCCAATTACGACCTTTTCCCCGGGAAAGGCCGGGCCGATGAGACCTCGCTCCTCTTGAGGGTCTCGCTATAGCGCTGTGTGGGGAGTGACGTCGGTAAACCGGCCCCTGAATGACAGAAATAACGGCAGGATTGGCGGACATCTTTTCAGGTGGGGAAATCGCACTCGAACGAGACTATTTTCGAGTCGCTCAGTGCACCTCGGTGTCGAGCCTCGATGCGGCCACAGCCCAGGGCTCGAGGGTCAGCGCGTTTTGATCGGCCCGACTCAAATGCGGAAGAATTCTCTTGAGTGCACGCCAGGCGAGGAGTTCGTCCCTATGCTCGAGGCCGAGTTGCATGAGGGATGGCCAGAGATTCTCTTCGGTCGCGCGGCGGACGAGTTCGACGAGCGTTTCATGGGTCTCTGGCGATCGACCGACGGCGGCATGCCAACGCAATGCTGCTCGCAGATCCCCCGAGCGTTGGATGGAGGTGAGGGTGCAATCTGCAGCCTCGGCATGGGACCGATTTGACTTGCGAAGCGCGGCGATCAGTGAGGGCCCAAGGACGGCGATGTCATAAATGCGCCCATGCCGCAGAAGGGCTGAGAACTGATCGAGGGCGTCGTCGATGTCGACCTCGGAGAACTCGAGACGCAGGGCGAGGACGCGATGGGCGACGCAAGGTGGAGATTCCGTGTGGTCGAGCTCTCGCACCACATCGATGGCGATGGCGCGATGACCCAGGAGCAGTTCGATCTCTGCAAGGGCAAGCCGAATATGCAGGGAGTCGATAGGGGTCGGCATTTCTGGGGCATATTCGATGAGGTGAGCACGGGCCTCGCTTGCAGCGCCAATTCCGAGTTCGAGACGGGCGAGGGTCGCGACGGCCTCACCAATGCCGGGAGTTCGTGCAGGCCAGCGGTCGACAGCCTCGGCCGCAAAGGTCAGCGCGGTGGATGTGGAACCGCGAGTCCCATGGACAAGAGCGAGCAACAGGAGCGCATCAGCCTCGGTCTCCGGCTGACGAAGCCAACGCGCCTCGTCAAGGGTCGAGACCGCAGAGGTCAGCGCCCAGGCGCTCATCCTCTTCGACGAGGCCGACAGCCTCTTTGCCAAGCGCACCGAGGTCAAGGACTCGCATGACCGCCACGCGAATTTGAAAGTAAATTACCTGCTCCAACGCATCGAGCGTTTCTCGGGCATCGCCGTCCTCACGACGAACCTGCCCGAGAATTTCGACGAGGCCTTTGGGCGGCGTGTCACCGTCAAGGTCCATTTTCCAAAGCCCGATCTCGAACAGCGGAAGCTCCTTTGGACGAGCATGCTCGCGGGCCTGCCCCAGAACCTCGACGATTTCGATCTCACCGAGGTGGCGCGCGAGTTCGACCTCGCAGGTGGCCTCATTCGCAACAGTGTTCTGCGCGCAGCCTTCATGGCGGCCGCGCGCGATATCGACATCGACTACAGCCTGCTCGAGATCGCCGCGCGCATCGAGATGAAGCACCAGGGCAAGCTCCTTCGCGGAGACCCGCTGCGAGACCTCGTCGACCGATTCGACACACCAGCACACGCGTCGGAGGTTCAAGCACCCGCCGAAGATTCAGACGCCGAACAACTCGACTCCGATTGATCGCCCCTCCGCGTGGACCTGCCGAGGGTCGCCATTGCTCGAAAACAAATCAATTTCGTTCGAAAATAAACCATTTCGATTTTCAAATAAGATCAAAATACCCGGCATGAGCTCGCTTACATCAACGCATCGCCTTTCTTGAACGAAGACTCTGCGTCCTTGAAGAGGCTGATCGCCGACTGGGCTTTCGGGAAGTACTGTTTCAGCACCGTGAGTTCTTTCCCGTCCCGCGCACTCACCGCCCCCTGCCAGGCCTTTTGCGCTTCGCTGAAGAAGCGGTAGCCGTCGCTGTAAGGCTGCTTCGCTCCCTTCGGCACATTGTCCCAGCCGCCCGAGCTCGTGAGCTTGTTGCACTTGCCCATCGCCCCCTGAGCGATAGCCTTCGCTGCGAGCATAGAGGCCTCCCTACTCGCGAAGTCCGCCTGTACGCGCGGCTGCAGCTCGAGGAACTGCTTCGCTTCTGCCTCCTTCTTCTCGGCATCGGAGTACTCGCGGTAGTAGCTGCCACTCGAGGTGCGCGTCATTCCTGCGGTGGAGCTCATCTGGGACAACGCGCCCTTTGCGATTTCGGAGTTCTGTTCAGCGGCCATCTTCTCGCGCGAGTTTTCCTGTTCTTGCGCCTCGCGCGCCTCGGTCGTGTTGGGGTTTTGCCCCTTGTAGGCCATCTCGAGGCGCAACCTGTCTGGCTTCCACGTGCGGAACGGTTGACCGCCCATAGTGAAGCCGTGCGTATCCGCGAGATTTATCATTTCCTGGTAGTCCGTCTCCCAGAGCTTCGCGTTCGCGCGGAGCTGATTGACGAGCTTCACGTTCTCCGCGGTCTTGCTGACGCTGCTCATGCCCTCTGTGTTGGCGCCAATCTGCTCGAAGATCCGCTGCTCCTGGTGCGAGAAATCGCGACACAGAACCGTGAGGGTATTGAACTTTTCGGCAGCGGAGCTCCGGTCGAGCATTTCGGGCGAGAGCTCCTTGCCAGCGGCCTTGGCTTTCAGCTCCCGCGACTTGTTGCGAAGCTCGACCTGCCTCTTTCCGATCTTCGACATCATGAGGCCATAGGTGTTGACATCCGCAAATTCGTCCTTTTTTTCTCGGATGGCACTCTCGAGTTTAACCACATTGTCGGCGAGCATCTCTGCCTTCGCCGCCGCATCGGCATAGCGGTTCTCACTCGCGAGAGCCTCGACGTCGGCCATCGGGTTGTTCACGATTAGCGTCTCGTAGTCGCCCTTCTTGTCGCCGATGCCGTCGGGGAGCTCATAGCGCTCGCCAGCCTTGCCCTGCTCGACGCCGAGCAGTTCGGCGACGTTCTTCATGCGTCCATGGTCGCCGCCCGCGGCGAATTTCTTCAGGGCCTCGGCGACGAGAACCTTATCACCCTTGGCGGCCCGGATCTCCCGGCCACAGATCGCCCAGTCCTCCATATTGCCCGCGCGCGAAAATCCCTTCGACCAGGCGGCAGGATCATTGGCTTTGGCGATGATCGCTTCATAATCGCCATCCTCGAGGAAGAATCCCGCCACGTTGGTCGTGGTCTTTTCCTTCAGGATCTTGGTGTCACCCGTGGCCGCTCCAACAGGCTTGTCGGCGAGCTCGGCGAGCGCTTTGAACGACCCCTTGACGTCTATGCCCGACTCGGTGTCGGTGTCTGAAAAATCACCCGAGGCGGACTGTTCCATCTCGCCCTTTTCGTTCTTTTTCGACTTCACGGTCGTCTCGAGTTTTTCGGTCGAATTGGAGGCGCCCGAGACCGGACCCAGATTCCATTTGCCACCGATGTGGCTCTCGCCCGTCATCTTATCGCTCGTCCCGATGACGTTGCCGTCCTTGTCATATTCCTCGCTGTGCTCGGTCGACGATGAGCCACCGCTCGTCATATCGGCCCCAGCAGGGCCCGCAGCGAGACCCGTCGTGACGTCCTTGCCCCCTCCAGAGATCTCCGTCTTGCCCGCGACGAGTTTTGGATGCTCCTTGGCAAACGCCTGCATCTCATCGAGGGTCCTCAGGCTCGCCGCCCGAGCGCGCACATTGGCGGCGTCGGGATAATCGTCCGGGACCTTGAAGGTGTAGCCCCCGCCCTTGACGGTCGAAGACTTGCCCCCGAGCGTCATCGACGCGACTCCAAAGCCTCCCTTGACGTTGCCCGAGACAGCTTTCGGATCGGTCGTCTTCAGCGCGAAACTCGTGGAGTCTTTGTCGCGGCTTATTTCGCCTTCGAATTTGCGGCCAGACTCATATCCGAGTCCAGCGCCCGCCGAGATTGCACCGCTATTGCCCGAGGCCTCTCCCTTCACCTCGCCCTTTGTCTCGTCCACGATGCCGCGACGCTCTCCCGGTTGCATATTCTCGGTTGCGCTCGCCGAGCCGAGAGTTGGAACTCCGAGGGTCAGGATGAGCAGCTCGCGGCTGCCGCTCCCGACAGTCGCCATCTGCGCTTCCCACTTTCGCGCTTCGTCTTCGGTGAGCTCTCTGCTGAAGCTCCGCTCGATGGTCTTGGTGAGGCCGATGCTGACGCTCCCCGACGCTTTCGATTTGTTTGCTTCGTTCTCGTGCTCTTTGCCCGCGCCACCGCCGAGAGAGGCCTCGAGGGAGAGCTTGCCTGTGATCCGATACATCGGAGGAGATTTGCCCGCGATCGGCTCGATATTGTAGACGCACGAACCACCCGCAGTTGCTTTGCCACTAACGGATAACCCATTGGCGAATTTCCTTTCCGCGGTATTTTCGCGTTTCGCGTAGGCGCCGACCCCGTCCTTGCCCGCAATAAGCCCCCGTTCGGTCTGTTGACTTGCGCTGTGACCGCTCTTGTCCTCATTTTCCTGTTTCTGGCTCCCCGAGGTCGCCACGCCGAGTTTACCATCACCACGCGTGACCTTCACCGAGCCGCTTTCGGTCGTTTTGTTCTCGCCCTGCGAGACCACGCGCTCCTGAGAATGCCCAATCCCGTCGGCTCCGATCGAAGTCGCCTTCGTCTCAGATGTCGAGGTGGATTTCGTCGGGTCCTCCGAGTTCTTCGTCGCCTGTGAGGTCGTGTTGCTCGCAGTGAATTGTCCCTTCGCCCAATCCACACTTTGGGATGCGCTCTCGGTCTTTACATTCGTGGTCGCGCCCTTCACCACAGAGGTCTCGCTCGAGGTCGAACGCGAGGCGGACTTCAGGTCGGTCGCGAGTGCGGTCTTGCTCGTCTGCTTGTTGCTCTCCGAGGCGCCGTCGGCGTTGATCTTGTTGCTCTCGTCTACGGTCTCGTGCGCGACCTGCTTTTCGTCGACCGTCACCTTCGACGTGGTGCCGCTCGTCTCGGGCTGTGCGATGACATTCTCACGGCGCGCCATCATGTCGTTCAGTTGCGCGGGCTGAGCCCCGGGGTTTTCCAGCAACTCGAGGTCTTTGGCGGCCTGTCCGAGCATCTTCTCCGCCGTCGCGAAGCGCTTGTCGACGTCTGCCTTCTCGGCCGCAAGCTTCTTTTTCGCCTCGACATCAGTCGCTGGGGTCGCGGCGATCTTCGCGTCGAGAGCGGTCTGCTCTTCGGCGAGGACACGCCGGGTCTCGGTCTGCTGAATGCGATCGGTCTCGATGGACCTCTTCAGCGCGTCCATCTTCGTCTTCTTCGAAAACTCGGTCACCGCCGCCGCGTGCTTCGACGGGTCGAACATCTCCTCGTCGCCTGCCGAGGTGGCCTCGTCCCCCGCCATCGCAGCCATATGCTGCTTTGCGTCGAACATCTCGTTGTCGCCCGCAGCCGGTGCACGTTCCCCCGCCATCGCAGCCATGTGCTGCTTCGCATCGAACATCTCGTTGTCGCCCGCAGCGGCTGCACCTCCAGCGGCCATCGCAGCCATGTGCTTCGACGGGTTGAACATCTCGTCGTCACCTGCGGACTTGTGGTCCTCCCCCATCGCGGCCATGTGTTTCGAGGCGTCGAACATCTCCTCGCCCGAGCTATCCGTCTTCTGCACCTGCAGGCGAGCGTTTCCCTCCTCGTAAG
>VFQT010004315.1_pt1 | contig 12027 bp, 16 predicted proteins | sample 3512381 | NCBI WGS metagenome assembly VFQT01 (sample SAMN10412376, study PRJNA504923) | tailings metagenome | isolation source: Relicate 2 Philex TSF3 active mining site | place: Philippines: Tuba, Benguet | collected 2017-08-29 | reverse complement strand
AGGCTCGAGCGGTCGAGCACGCCGGGCGTGGTGCCGATCACGTTCTGCATCACCAGCCGGATGGCGCGGCCGATGGTGGCGTTGGCGCGCCAGCCCTGGCCGAACACGTTGTCGCCGCTGTTGATGTTGAGTTTTTTCGCGATCGGGCCGTTGACCAGCATGAACACCGCCGAGCCGCCGGTGCTGGTGGCCGGGCCGTGGTAGCCGTACAGCGGATCGGCCAACGCTTCAACCGTAGCCGTGATCACCGGCATGTATTCCGGTTTGCAGCCGGCCATCACCGCGTTGATCGCGACCTTTTCCGCGGTCACCGAGACCTGGCGGTTTTCGATGAACGACAGCTGCTGGTCGGGCTTGAGTCCGCCGGCGTCGAGCATGGCCGCGATGCGATCCGCGGTCGGCGGGATCACCGGCAGGCCGTCGGTCCAGCCGTTGGCGTAACAGAGTTCGATGGCGCTGCCGAGGTCGTCGGCGGCATGTGTGCGGGATTTCAGTGCGGTCATGCGGGTCCTCACGGGGTGACCGGTCTTGTTGGCCGAGGGGATTGCCTTCGGGGCGCGCCGGGGGTTTGACGGCCAGTCTAGCGCAGTCGCCGAGTGGCGCATGCCGATATTCCAGATGGTGATGGCGGGAGCACCGTGACGCCGCAAGTCTGACAGCCGAACAGGGGCATCGCCGCGACACCGGGTCGAAGTCGAAGTCTGGTAACGTGTCGGCCACTGCAACCCCGCCCCGCCGCCATGTTCCCGATTGCCGAAACCCTGCTGCTCGTGTTCTTCCTGGCGCTCGCATGGCTGTGGTGGGACAGCATGCAGGCGCGCGAGGCGGCGGTGGCCGCGGCGCGCGCCGCCTGCGAGGCCGAAGGCCTGCAGTTCCTCGATGACACGGTCGGCATCGCCGGCCTGAAGCCCGCGCGCAACGCCGGCGGCCGCCTGCTGCTGCAGCGCGCCTATGATTTCGAGTTCAGCGACACCGGCGACAACCGCATCCGCGGCAGCGTGGTGACGCTGGGGCGGCGCGTGATCCTGCTCAATGTCGGCGTGCCGCGCATGCCGGACAACGTGATCCGGCTGCATTGATCCGCCGCCCGCGGGCGCACAGCAGCGGTGCGACCGCACCTGCGGCGTGCATGCGATGACCGCACCGGTGACTGGAACGGCTTATGCTTGATGCATGGCGGTTACCTGACAGGAGACCGCCATGCTCGATCGTACCGTCACCAAGTTTTCCCACGTCAAACCCGGAGACACGCAATTTCGCAGCGACGGATTGCGCGATTTTTTCATTTACCGCGACCTGGGCGTCGCCGACGCCACTGCCGGCAAGGTCATTGCGCAGCTGGTGCGCGCCAACAATGCCCCGGAAAAGGGCACCGGCTGGCACCGCCACGAAGCCGATTTTCACATTGTCATCATGCTGAAAGGCTGGGCGCGTTTCATGTACGAGGACAAGAACACCCTGGTCAGTGCCGGTGACTGCGTGCACCAGCGCCCCGGCATCGTGCATTACCTGTTCGATTATTCGCCGGACATGGAGTACCTGGAAATTGTCGGCCCTGCGGATTTCAAGACCATCGACATGCCGGGCCCGGCGCCGGTGCCCGCGCCCAAACCCTGGAAGTAAGACGCCGGGTTCAGGGGCGCCTGCGACCGCGGGCGCCTCAGAATTCCATGTCGAGTTCTTCGATGTCGTCGGACTCGAGTTTTGCTGCGGCGATCCATTCCTTCATTTCCGGCATCGCCATGATTTTGTTGCCATAAGCGGTGCATTTGGCATCGACCGCGACGTGGTAGGTGCGGAAACGCGTCACCACCGGGGCATACATGGCATCGGCCATGCAGCGCTTTTTGCCGAACAGCCAGGGACCGCCGTACTGGCTGAAACACTCGCGCCAGATGGTGGTGATGCGTTCGATGTCGTCGACCGCCTTGGCCCACACCTTGTAGCCGGGGAAGTCGCCCTTCAGGTTCATCGGCAGCGCCGAGCGCAGGCTGGCGAAACCGGAATGCATTTCGCCGCACACCGCGCGGCAATGCGCCCGAGCGGCGCGGGTCGCCGGCAGCAGCCCGCTGTCGGGTTTGATCTCGTTGAGATATTCGGCGATGGCCAGGGTGTCCCAGACCTTGATGCGGTCATGGTGCAGGCAGGGCACCAGTATGGACGGCGCGAGCAACAGCAGTTCGCGCCGGGCATCGGCGTCATCCGGCGATACCACTGTTTCGCGAAAGGGCAATCCCGAAAAACGGACCAGCAACCAGCCGCGCAGCGACCACGACGAGTAGTTTTTGCTGCTGATGCTCAGGGTCGCCTGCGCCATGATGCCCAGTCTCCATGCGGTTTGCCGCCCCGGCGCACCCCGATGGTGCCGGCGGCCGCCATCACTGTGCTGTTAGCAGGAGTCATGCCACGCCGGCGCCGGCAGTATCGCGAACGGTGGTGCGAATATTGCGTGAGTCGGAGTGGCTTCCGGACTTCCGCCGGAACCTGTGCCCGCTGAACCACAAGGGGGTTGCCGATGATCTACAACGCCTACCAGACGCAAGAGCGCGTGCTCAATCCGATGCGCGAGGTTGCGGTGCTCGCCGCGCCCGGGTTGCACGACCTCAGTGCATGGGGCTTCGATCCGCTCAACCCGCTGCGGCGATTTGCCGCCGCCTGCGAAGTGTTTTCGCTGGCGCGGCTGACCCACCAGCGTCCGGAATTCGGCATAGAGTCCGTGACCTGCGGCAGGCGCGAACTGGCGGTGACCGAGGAGGTGGTGCATACCACGCCCTTCGCCACCCTGCTCCGTTTCCGCAGGCACGGCGCTGCCGCGCAGCCGCGGGTGCTGATCGTGGCGCCGATGTCCGGCCATTTCGCAACGCTGCTGCGCGAAACCGCGCGCACCATGCTGCGCGACCATGATGTCTACATCACCGACTGGCACAACGCGCGCGATGTGCCGATCGAGGCCGGGCGCTTCGGCATCGACGAATACATCGACCACATCATCGAGTTCCTCGATGTGATGGGCCCCGGCGCGCACCTGGCGGCGATCTGCCAGCCCTGCGTCGAGGCGCTCGCCGCAGTGGCGGTGATGGCCGAGGACAATCATCCCGCCACGCCGCGCAGCCTGACGCTGATGGCGGGGCCGATCGACTGCCGGATCAACCCCACGGAAGTCAATGCGCTGGCCACCAGCCAGCCGATCAGCTGGTTCGAGAACCACCTGATCGAGCATGTGCCGGTGCAGTTTGCCGGCATGCGGCGGCGGGTGTATCCGGGATTCGTGCAACTGTCGGCCTTCCTCAACATGAACCTGCAGCGGCACATCAAGTCGTTCAAGGACTATTACCACCAGATCGTCGCCGGCGACCACGAGAAGGCGGCGGCAACGCGGCGTTTTTACGAGGAATATTTCGCGGTGTCGGACTTGAGCGCCGATTTTTACCTCGAGACCGTGAAGCTGGTGTTCCAGGAACACGCGCTGGCCCGCGGCAAGCTGAAATGGCGCGGTCGCCCGATCCGGCCGCAGGCGATCCGCCGCACCGCGTTATTGACCGTCGAGGGCGAGCGTGACGACATCTGCGCGCTGGGGCAGACGCTGGCGGCGCAGGATTTATGCGAAAAACTGCCGCAATACCTGCGCACGCATTACGTGCAGGCGGGGGTCGGACATTACGGGGTGTTCAGCGGCAAGCGCTGGGAGAACCAGGTCTATCCGGCGGTGCGCGAAGTCGTGTACGCAGCGGATTGAGGCAGCACAAGCGCCGGCTATTGCGCAGTCCACCCGCCGTCAATCGCCTGCAGCGTGCCGGTGATCGACGCCGCATCATCACCGGCCAGGAAACACGCCAGCGCCGCCACCTGCTCCACGGTGACGAATTGTTTGGTCGGCTGCGCAGCGAGCAGCACGTCGCGCACCACCGCCTCCTCGCTGATGCCGCGCGCTTTCGCGGTGTCCGGTATCTGTTTCTCGACCAGCGGCGTGCGCACATAACCCGGACAGATCGCGTTGACGGTGACGCCGAAGGTGGCCGTCTCGAGAGCAACAGTCTTGGTCAGTCCGGCCACGCCGTGTTTGGCGGCGACATAGGCCGACTTGTAGGGTGAAGCCACCAGCGCGTGCGCCGAGGCGATGTTGATGATGCGCCCCCATTTGCGTTTTTTCATGCCGGGCACGGCGTGGCGGATGGTGTGGAACAGCGCCACCAGGTTGATGGCGATGATGGCCTCCCATTTTTCCGGCGGGAATTCCTCGATGGGCGACACAAACTGGATGCCGGCGTTGTTGACCAGGATGTCCACTGCGCCGAGCACCGCGACCGCGTGTTCCATCATTTCGGCGATTTCCGCCGGTTTGCTCATGTCGGCGCCGTGGTATTCGACGCGCACGCCGTGTTCGCGGGCGAGCCGCGCGCGCAGGGCCTTGATTTCCGCCGGGTCGCCGAAGCCGTTGAGCAGGATGTTGACGCCGCGCGCGGCCAGCGCGGTGGCGACGGCGAGGCCGATGCCGCTGGTGGAACCGGTGATGACTGCGCTTTTGCCTTTGAGCATGACGGTGGCTCCGGAAAGTGACTGCAGGGATCAGGTCGGGGATGAATCCGGTGATGATGCAGCAAAATGCAGGCCAGCCGGAAGCCCGGACGCCGGACCATGAAAAAGCCGGCAGGGGTTCCCTCGCGGGAAACGCCTGCCGGCCGGTGTTGCCACTGCCCCCGATATCAGAGCTTGCGCAGCTCGGCGAGCAGTTCCTCGCTGGTCGGGATGGTGCCCTGCGGATAGACCTTGGCGTAACGCACCACGCCCTTGGCATCGATCACGTAGGCTGCGCGCTTGTCCATGCCGCGCTCCTCGTTGAAGATACCGTAGGCCTTGCCCACAGTACCGTGCGGCCAGAAATCCGACAGCAGCGGGAACGGCACGCCGCCGAGGAAATCAGCCCAGCCCTTGAGGCTCGGCACCGGATCGGCGCTGAGTTGCAGGATTTCACAGTTCAGCTTCTTGAATTCTTCGTAGTTCTCACGGAACCCACGGACTTGATTGGTTCATCCCCCGGTGAAGGCAAAGGGCATGAACGCGACCACGACCGGCCGTCCCTTGAACGAGGACAGCGTGACCTTCTGGTCTGAATTGTGCGCGCCGAGGCTGAAGTCCGGCGCGGCACTGCCTGCTTGAATTTCCATGCAAGTTCTCCTTGTGATGATTGAAAACCGGAACTGCCGGTGAAGAATACCCGCAGGCCCGCGCCGCGGCAATCACGCTTCAGCGCCGGCGCTCGGCGCGGATCATGTAGAGGCTGCTGCCGACGATCACCACAGCCCCGGCCAGCAGCCACAGTTCGGGCACTTCGCCCCAGACCAGGAAGCCGAGCAGCGCCGCCCACAGCAACGCGGTGTAGCGGACCGGCGCCAGCGCCGAGGCTTCGCCGCTGCGCAGGGCTTCGATGATGCAGAAGTGGGCGCTGCCGTTGAACACGCCCGCCGCGACAAACCAGAACGCGTCGTGGGCGCTGACCGGCGCCCAGCCCAGAGGCAGGGTCGCAAAGCCGCCGGCCATCAGGATGATGTTCGACCAGAAGAGGATGGCAATGGAAGTCTCGGTGCGCGCCAGCCGCCGCGTCAGCACGTCGCGCAGCGCGTTGACCATCGCCGCCAGCAGCGGCAGCAGCAGTGCCCACTGGAACGCCGCCGCACCCGGCCGCATGATGATCAGCACGCCGGCAAAGCCGCCGATCACCGCAACCCAGCGCTCGCGGCTGATGTGTTCGCCGAGCAGCGGCACCGAGAGGATCACCATGAAGATCGGACTGATGTAGAGCATGGTGATCGCGGTCGCCAGCGGCAGCTCGGCGAGGCTCCACACGATCAGCGCCGAGCCGAGGATGAACATCATGCCGCGCGCGACCTGCCCCGGGACATCGACCACGCGCAACAGTGTCCAGCGGCTGAACAGCATGATGTACGGGATCAGCACCAGCAGCGTCCCCGCCTGCCGCAGGCCGATCACCTGGCCGACGGGATGCGACTGCACCAGGTACTTGGTGGCGGCGTCGTTGGCGGTCAGCAGCAGGATGCCGACGGTCATCAGGCCAAGACTGCGCAGCATCGGCGACATTCAGCGCGCCCCTTTCCTCGCCGGCGTACTGCGCCACAGCAAGAGCGCCGACAGCACCAGCAGCGCGCCCGCGAGCAGCAGCCCGCCGGAGAAGCCGTAACCGGCGTCGAACAGCAGGCCCGCGACCACCGGGCCGATGATCTGCCCCAGCGCGAAGGCCGCGGTCATCGCCGCAACGAGGCGCGTGGCGTTGCCCTGCGAGGCCTCCTGCGCCACCTGCAGGCTGGTCATCGTGGTCACCACGAAGGTGCCGCCGACCAGCAGCGCGGAGGCGATCACCGCGCCCAGCCCCGGCAGCAGCGCCGGCAACAGCACGCCGGCCGCCATCAGCAGGTGGCTGATGATCCATACGCTGCGGTGGCCGATCGCCGCAGCGCCCGCGGCGGCGATGACGGTCGAGGCGACCGCCGCCGCGCCGAACACCGGCCATGACCAGCCGAACAGCGACACATCGGCCACCACCGCCTTGGCCATCAGCGGCAGGAAGGTGGCCGGAATGATGTAGCCGAAACCCGAGATGCCGTAACACAGCACCAGCACGGCAGCGTGGCGGCCGATGCCGCGGCGCGGGCCGGCGGCAGCCGCGGGCGCCGGCGGCAGCACAATCGCGCCCAGCACCGGCAGCACGAACACTGCGGCCAGCACGGCGGCGAGCCCGGCCAGCCGCCAGGCCCAGGCGGAGCCTGCGCCGTGCTGCATCAGCAGCAGGCACATCAGCCCGGCGGCGGCGATGCCGCTGCCCACGCCGGCGAACACCAGGCCGGTGAGCCGCGGCCGGCCATGTTGCGCCAGCGCGGCCATGCAGCGCGTGGACACCGCGATGAACATCAGCGCGCTGGCCACACCGGCGGCAAAACGCAGCAGCGCCCAGTGCGTGAAATCCCCGGTCAAACCCATCGCGAAGGTGGACAGCGCCACCGCCAGCATCGAGCCCGCCAATACGCCGCGTCCGCGCGCGGGCCAGGCCGTCGCCGCCAGCGCGCCGAGCAGGTAGCCGAGGTAATTGCCCGAGGCGAGCCAGCTGCCGCCGATCACGGAGAGCCCGAAATCGTCCTGCATCATCGGCAGGATCGGCGTGAAGGCGAAGCGGCCGATGCCCATGGCCACGGCCAGCGCGGCCATGCCGGCCAGCGCGATGCGCAGCGCCGTCACTGTGCCGCCCGCCGGCCGAAAATCACCAGTGCAATGCCGCCGAGGATGGCCACCGAGGCGAGCATCAGGCGCAGGCTCAGCGCTTCGCCGAGAAACAGCAGCCCGCCCAGCGCCGCGATTACCGGCACGCTCAACTGCAGCGTGGCGGCGGTGGAGGCGCGCAGATGCGGCTGCGCGCGGTACCAGATCGCATAACCGACACCGGAAGTCAGCGCACCCGAGGCCACGGCCAGCATCGCGCCGGCGGCATCCAACTGCCGCCAGGGCCAGGCCAGCACGCCAAGCGCGAGGGCCATCGGCAGCGTGCGGATGAAATTGCCCGCGGTTTCGGCGAGCGGATTGACCGCGCCGCGCCCGAGCAGCGAATAGGCGCCCCAGGCCGCACCCGCAATCACCATCAGCAGTGCTGCACCCGGCGGCGGCGCCGACAATCCGGGCAGGTTGAGTCCGACCAGTCCGGCAAACGATGCGGCAATCCCGGTCCACTGCAGGGCCTGCAGGCGCTCGCCCCGCCACAGCCCGAAGCCGGTCATCGTGGCGTTGACGGCGCCGAACAGCAGCAGCGCGCCGATGCCCGTAGTGAGACCGATGTAGGCATAGGAAAACGTCGCGGCATAGACGAACAGCGCGAAGGCCCCGCCCCAGTTGCCGGCGCGCACGCGCAGATGGCCCTGCAGCGCGAGGATCAGCCACAGCATCAGCGCGCCTGAGCACAGGCGGACCACGGTGAAACTGCCGGCATCGATGGCGGTGTGCCGGAGCGCGAGGCGGCACAGCAGCGAATTGCCGGCGAAGGCCAGCAGCGACAGCACGGTGAGCAGCGCGATGAATCCGGCGGTTGAGTTGCGGGCGGTCTCGGCGGGCATCCACGGAATATACCCGAGCCGAGCAAAAACAATTTTTTCAATATAAACAAATAGTTATAATATCGTTCCCGGCCACCCCCAAAACAACGCAGGCAATGAGCACTCCAAACCCGATGCCAGTCACAATCGCGCCCGGCCGCTACCGCCACTACAAGGGCAATGCATACGAAGTGATCGGCACCGCCACCCATTCGGAAACATTGGAGCCGATGGTGGTGTACCGCCCGCTCTACGGCGAAGGCGGCCTGTGGGTGCGGCCGGCGGCGATGTTCGCCGAAACGGTCGTCGTCGACGGCAACACCCTGCCGCGTTTCGCGCGGCTCTAAGCGGCCATCCGCAGATGAGCATCAACTGGTTTCCCGGCCACATGGCCGTCGCGGTCGAGAAGATCAAGAAGGCGATGGCCGACCACGACATCGTCATCGAGATCCTCGACGCGCGCTGCCCGATGGCGAGCAGCAATCCGCTGGTGGAATCGCTGCGCCTGGCGCGCCAGCGCCCCTGCCTGAAGGTGCTGAACAAGGCGGACGCCGCCGACCCCGCGGTGACTCCGCAGTGGGTCGCGCAGTTCAACGCACGACCGCAGACGCAGGCGATCGCGGTGTCGGCGAAAAAAACCGGCGATGCACAGAAGATCGTCGCCGCCGCGAAAAAACTCGCGCCGCACCGCAACGACCCGACCAAGCCGCTGCGCATGCTGGTGATGGGCGTGCCGAACGTCGGCAAGTCGACGCTGATCAACGCGCTGCTCAAACAGCGTTCGGCAAAAGTCGGCGACGAGCCGGCGATCACCAAGTCACTGGCGCGATATGAACTCTCGCCGGTGCTCAGCCTCACCGACAGCCCCGGCCTGATGTGGCCGAAAATCGAACACCCTGATGACGGCCTGATGCTCGCCGCCAGCCACAGCATCGGCGTCAATGCCTACATCGAATCCGAAGCCGCGACCTTCCTCGCGGAACAGCTGCTGGCGCGTTACCCGAAACTGCTGGCGACGCGTTACGGCACGCCGGCCGATGGCGGCAGGCTCGATGGCACCGGCGTCATTGAGGCCATTGCCGCCCGGCGCGGTTTCCGGCTCAAGGGCGGCGGCTTCGATTTCGACAAGGCGGCGGTGATCCTGCTCAACGATTTCCGCAGCGGGGTGCTGGGCCGGATCAGCCTGGAGACACCGGCCTCAAGGGCCAGCCGTCCGGCCGCCAACGGCCATGACCTGACGGACGTCACCGGGGACGACCCGGCATAAGTGCAGCATGCCTGCCGGCAGGCTCAGCCCGGCGCCCCCGCCGCAGCCGAGGCCTTGCGCGCGAAGGTTTCGTAAATCGTCCAGTCCAGCGGATGCGCTTGCAGGGATTCCGGATCCCACATCCGCCGCGGCAGCCGGAAGATGTCGCCGCCATAGACGTGCAGGCCGATGGTCTCGCGGTTGCCCACGCATTCCGCGACGTGCGCGGTGTCCGCACGCATCGACAGGATGGCGCCCGGCTGCAGCGCAACCTCGCTCGCCCGGCGCAGGGTGCCGCCGTCAGTCCGGTAGAGCGTGTTCTTCTCCTCCCCAGACAGCAGCAGGATGGTCGCCCAGGTGCCGTGGTCATGCGGCGGCGTGCGCCGGCCTGCGGGAAAACGCACCTTGAGCAGGGTCAGTTCGGGGGAACGGTAGAACACCTGGTTGGCATTGCCGCCGGTGCCCGGGATGTAGTCCAGTGCGGCATCGATCGCGGCAATATCGCCGCGCAGGCCTTCCAGGACTTCGCGGACCGATGCCATCGCATCGGCGCTTTCAGCCGCGGCGGCGCAGCGCGCCACCAGCTCATGCACTTTCATGGGCACCCCCGTCGTCCGCCACTTCGACCACCCCCTTCAGCACCAGCGGCAGGCCGCCGCGCAGCGAACTGGCACCAAGCACCGACCGCGCATGCAGGCCACGCTCGCCGAACACCTCCACCAGCAGGTCGGAGCAGCCGTTGAGCACCTTCGCATGGTCCTCGAACTCCGGCACCGCATTGAGGAAGCCCTGGATCTCCACCACGCGCGCGACCCGGTCCAGCGAACCCAGTTCGGCGCGCATCACCGCCATCAGGTCCAGCGCCGCGGAACGCGCGAAACGGTAGCCCTCCTCGGCCGTGTATTCCGCGCCGAGACGGCCCCTGGGCAGCCTGCCGTTTTCTGGCAGGGGCGCCTTGCCGGCGATGAACAGCAGATTGCCGCTGCGCACCGCATTGACATAGTTCGCGGCGGGTGCGCTGCCCGAAGGCAGTTCCAGACCCAATTCCCTGATGCGTTGTTCAGCGCCCAATTGCTGCTCCTCCCATCGTTGAGGCCGCTCCATTAACAGTCCGGCGCGGCAGCGGAATTCATTCGTACGGCGCCGGTGCCGGACGCGTATAGTGGTTCCACACACCGGAGAAACCCATGAACATGACCGACGAGGCCTATATTGCCGCGTACCAGAAGATTGCGGGCAAATACGAAAACAACCAGTCCACGATGGAGGACTACCTGGAGGCCATGAAGAAGCTCAAGGAGTCCTACCTCAAGGGCCGCACGGAGGCGACGCTGCCGGTGCTGCCCTGACCGCCGCGATGCTGCGCCGGGGCGCGCTCAGCTGCGGTTGAGCGTGAGCCACTTGCTTTCGTAGGCGGGCCGCGGCGCGTCGCGCAGCAGCAGAGCGCCGTCACGGTTCTCGCGTGTCGGCAGGTAGTTGCGGTCGATGCGGCCTTCCAGCGTCATCGCCAGGTCGCGCGCAAACACGCGGTTGCCGAAATGCCAGGAATGGTTCCACCAGCCGATTTTGGCCGGCTGGCTGTCGGGATCCAGCTGGCTGAAATACGGGCTGCAATCGACATTGACGGTCTTCGGATGCGCATGTTCGGTAAGGCCGACGCGGCCCGCGCGCGGCGCGGCACCCAGGCGCTTGGCATTGGAGATGCCGAGCACGTCGTCGAATCCGTTCTGGTAGTTGGTCAGGCGCATGATGCGCCTGAACATCGGCTCCGCCCATTGTGAATTCTGCTCGAGGCTGCGCGCGGACACGTCGCCGCCGATGAAGGCAACCTGGCCGATGCGCCAGTCGTTCTTGTAGAACTCGCCCTTCTTTTCGGCGGCGATGAAGGCCTCCATGATCACGAAGGCGCCGGTGGAGTGGCCGAGCAGGTGCACATTGGTCTGGCAGCCGCGCGCCTGCCCCTTGACGATCAGGCCGATGCCGCCGCTGACCAGGTAATGCGCCGTTTCCGAGGCATCGGCACGGTCTTCCATGTAGTTGAGCGTGCTCTTGCCCGATGGCCAGTCGAAGGACACCACCAGACCGCGCCAGCCCTCGGCCTCGAGGTCGGCCTGCAGCATTTCATGGCGCTGGCGGATTTCTTCCAGGGAATTGTTGTAGCCGTGCACGAACACCAGCACGTCGCCGGCCTCGCCGCTGCGGCGGCCGGCGCGGCCGTCGGCGATCGACTGCACGCGCTCGAACCAGTCCTGTGGACGATGCCGGTATTTGTCGTCGGCGGTGATCGGCTGCCCGTCCGGGACTTCGAGAAAATGGGCACGCCCCGGTTCAGGCAAAAATTCGCCGCGGCTGATGGCACGGGCGCTCAGAATGAAAATCGGCATGATCGTAATCCCCTGTGGCACAACCGGTTTCCACAAACCGGCTGCCTGCTGCTGATGATGAAACTGTTTTCCCGGCGACCTGCCGGATGCGGTTTTGGCGGTTGCTCCGGGAGGCTCGGCAAGCAGCCGATCCCCGCGGAAGTTTGTTATCGCACGCTGATACTGGAGTGCTGAAGGTTTAGTGACAAAGTGATCATTTTGATAAGTTTGAACACCATGGGCAAAATTTTTGACGGCCAATGATTACTATAACATATTGTTTTATATCACAATTATTTAATAATTTTCACAATAAAATGCATTC
>VFQT010004314.1_pt1 | contig 12028 bp, 12 predicted proteins | sample 3512381 | NCBI WGS metagenome assembly VFQT01 (sample SAMN10412376, study PRJNA504923) | tailings metagenome | isolation source: Relicate 2 Philex TSF3 active mining site | place: Philippines: Tuba, Benguet | collected 2017-08-29 | reverse complement strand
TTCTTCGATTCACCGGCGAGATCCGTCAGCGCGGTCGGGTAGTCGCCCGTGAAGTACCAGTCGCCCGAGCTTCCCGGGCAGGACCGATGCAGGTCGGGGATGGTCTGGAAGATCAGGCGCAGCTCGCCCTTCCAGCCCGACCGGACCGGGTAGACGAGCTCCGCCGCCTTCTCCGCGATGCGCGCGTCGCCGAAGGCGTCGTAGAGGCGCCGCACATGGTTCTCCATCTCGGCGGCGGGGCGCCCCGCCTGCGCGGCGCAGGCCTCGTAGACCTCGCGCAGGAGCTCCTTGCGGCCGGTGTCCTGGCACAGCGCCACCGCCGCCTGGAAGGCCAGGAACTTGCCCATCTCCGACATGTCGATGCCGTAGCAGTCCGGGTAGCGGATCTGCGGCGCGGTGGACGCGATGAGGATGCGCCGGGGGTTCGGGCGCGCGAGGATGGCGAGGATGGATTGGCGGAGGGTCGTCCCGCGGACGATGGAGTCGTCGACGCAGACCAGCGTGTCGCCCTCGGCGACGGTGCCGTGGGAGATGTCGTAGACGTGGGAGGCCATCTGGACGCGGCTCTTCTCCTGGGAGATGAACGTGCGCAGCTTCACGTCCTTGTGCGCGACCTTCTCGCCGCGAGGCCAGTTGTCCATGATCAGCCGGTCGAGCAGGGCCTCGTCGAGCCGGCCCTCGCGGTGCGCCGCCAGGATGTCCCGCCGCACCTCCCCGCGACGCCGCATGCGCAGCTCCTGCATGAGCCCGTACCAGGCGATCTCGGCGGTGTTCGGGATGTAGGAGAAGATGGTCCGGGAGAGGTCCCCGCCGACGGCCTCGAGGATGGGCCCCGCCAGCGCCGCGCCCAGGGCCTTGCGCTCGCGGTAGATGTCGGGGTCGTTCCCGCGCGAGAAATAGATGCGCTCGAAGGAGCAGTGCGCCTTGCGACCGGCGGGCAGGATGCGCTCGGTCGACCACGTGCCGTCGGCCTTGATGATGAGGGCCGTCCCCGGCTCGAGCTCGCGCACCGCGCCGCTCTCCGCCCCGACGATGGTCATGAGGGCCGCTCGCTCGGAGGCCACGCACACCGTGTCCTCCGTCGCCGCCCACCAGCACGGCCGGATGCCGTTTGGGTCGCGCATCACGAAGGTGTCGCCGTTGCCCACCGCGCCCATGATGGCGTAGCCGCCGTCCCACTCGCGCGAGGCGTGCCGGAGCACGCGACCGAGGTCGAGGTCGCGGGAGATGGCCGCCTGCAGCTCCTGTCCCTCGAGCCCCGCGCCCCGATGGTGCTGGAACAGCCGGTCATGCTCCTCGTCGAGCCAGAAGCCGACCTCCTCGAGGATGGACTGCGTGTCCGTCGAGTGGATGACATGCGCGCCGCGGCGCCCGAGGGAGCGGTTGAGCGCCTCGGTGTTCGTCAGGTTGAAGTTGCCCGCGAGCAGCAGGTTGCGCGTCGGCCAGATGGACTTCCGGGCGTAGGGATGGCAGGCGCCGGCGTCGGCCGAGCCGGAGGTCGCGTAGCGCAGGTGCCCCATGAGCACCTCGCCGCCGTAGTCGAAGTGCCGCCGCACCGAGTCGCCGATCTCGGGCAGGATGAGCCCGTCCCGCACGCGCGCGTTGTATTCCCGGAGCTGGCGCGCGTAGATCTTCGTCAGCGCCTGGCCGCCGACCTCGCGGTCGCGGAAGAGGAACGCCTCGCCGTCGGGCGCGCCGATCTTCACGCCCCCGATGCCCGCGCCGTCCTGCCCGCGGTTGTGCTGCTTCTCCATGAGGAGGAACAGCTGGTTGAAGCCGTGGAGGGGCGACCCGTGGCGCTGCTCGTACCAACCCAGCGGCCTGAGGAGCCGGACCAGGGCGATGCCGCATTCATGCCGGAGGGAGTCGCTCATGCTCGGGCGCGCATCCTGCCCGAGCGTCTCGCCCGCTGTCCAGCGCGTTCCGCCCGCGTCAGCCGCGGAGCACCCGCCCGAGGCGCCCGAGGCTGATGCCCACGAGGTCCGGCATGTCCCTCGCCGATAGGAAATCGGCGTCGCCGTGGTGCGCCGCCAGGCCCTCCGCGAGCGAGGCGACGCGGTCCGGGGTCGAGAGCGGCAGCTCGCGCAGCGCCTCCAGCAGGTCCCTAAGGCGGTCGGGCGCCGCCAGGTGGCGGCGATGGATGAGCGACTGCTCCTCCCGCCGGTACTGGGCCGCGGTCGCGGCGTTGATGTGGCGGCCGCAGTGCGTGACATACGGCCGGTTCTCCTTGAAGGAGCCGGGCAGGTAGAAGGCCAGCCGGCCGTTGTAGGACTGCTGGTCGAAGTCCATCGCGCGCACGCGGATCGAGGTCGCGTCGAAGTCCGGCGTCACCGCGACCACGAAGTTGTAGGCGCGCATGTCGCCCAGCAGGCGGACGAGGCAGCGCTCCTCGAACTTGATGAGCTCCTTGGCCAGGCGCACCGGATGGTGGCCCTCGCCGTCGAGCCAGCGCTCGGCGAAGCGGTCGCCCGGGATGCCGGTCACGTGCTCCTCCACCAGGGTGTCGCCCTCGGTCAGGTAGTGCATCCGGTTGGGCGAGAGCAGGTGCTCCAGCTCCAGCCCGGCGATGCGGGAGGCGTCTCCGACCTTAACGTAGAAGTAGTCATGGTTCTCGTTGTAGGCGTTGACGATGCGGACGCGGAAGGGGCGCGAGTTGCCGAAGGCGCAGTAGTCGATGCGGTCGACGAAGACGTGGCGGAAGACCGTCATCGAGCCCTCGCCCCGCAGCAGGGCGTAGGTGCGCAGCAGGCCCTCGGCGAGGGCGGGCATGTCCTCCTGCCGATAGGCCACCGTCTCCCAGAGGGTGTCGGTCCCGTCCCGCTCCAGGAGGGGCACCGCCTGGGTGAAACCCCGGAGGCTGGCGTAGGAGACGGGCAGGGGGACGTCGCGCCCCTCCCGCGCGAGGTAGGTGCGCAGGCGCGGGCCGATGGGCACCGCCGGCTTGCGGTCGGTGCGGAAATCGGCGCCGGCGGCCCCCGCTTCCATGTCAGCCGAGATGGGGTCGGAGGTGGCTCTCCTCCTCCGTGATGACCAGCGGGCGCGAGGGGTCGCACTCCGCGCGGTAGGCGAGGAAGCTCCCGCGATGCCGGTCCCAGACCGGCCACAGCAGGGTGCGGTCGGTCGCCGGCAGCCGCAGGCCGTCGACCTCCTCCCGGGTGAAGAGCCCGAAGTTCCCCTCCGCGATGTCGGTCGGCAGGCTCGCCAAGGGCTTGTGGCAGTCGAAGAGGAACATCAGCCAGTGGGTGGAGCCCTCGTAGCCGCGCTCGCTGACCATTCCGAACAGGTGCAGGTCGGCCGCGGTCACCGCGAGACCCGCCTCCTCGCCGACCTCGCGGATCGCGCACTCGAAGGGCGACTCGCCCTGCGACATCTCGAGTTTGCCGCCGACCGGGCTCCAGCAGCCGAGGTTCGGCGCCTTGGCACGGCGGATGAGCAGGTGGCGCCCCGAGCCGTCCTTCAGGAAGACGAGCACGCTGATCTTGAAGGGCAGGGTGGTGGCCGACGCCATGGTCCCAAGGTGCCCCCGCGGGCTCGCGCGGCAACCGCATTCCTCCCCGACGCTTGCCTCCTTGCGGCCGCCGCTTCCCTTCCGGCCATGCCCGAGCTGGCCGAGGTCGAGTATTTCCGAAAGCGCTGGGATGGCGCCCTCGGCCGCGAGGTCGCGTCGGTGGACATCCATCCGCGAGCCCGTTGCTGCGCCGACCTCGAGGCCGCCGCCCTCCGCCGCGCGCTCGTGGGCGCCCGGCTTGTCCGCTCCCAGGCCGCGGCGAAGCAGATGGCCTTTGTCTTCTCCGGCGGCGCCTGGCTCGGGGTCCATCTCGGCATGACCGGATCGCTCGTCGTGCTCGCCAAGGGCGAGGCGCCCGGCCGGCACGACCATCTCGTCCTGCGTTTCCGCGGCGGCCCCGACCTCGTCTTCCGCGATCCCCGGATGTTCGGACGGCTCCGTCTCTGGGTCGGCGACGGCGAGCCGCCGTGGTGGCGGGCCATCCCACCTGCCATCCTCTCGCGCCAGTTCCGCCTGGAGGACGTCGCCGCCTTCCTTCGCCGCCGCGCCCGGTCGCCCATCAAGGCCGTCCTCCTCCTTCAGGAGCGCTTTCCCGGCATCGGGAATTGGATGGCCGACGAGGTCCTGTGGCGGGCCGGTTTCCACCCGAAGGCCAAGGCCGGCCGATTCGGCCCCGAGTCCGTGCGGCGCCTCCACGCGACGCTCCGCGAGGTCTGCCGCGACGCCCTGCGGGTCATCGGCAAGGATTGGTCGGACCCTCCGGACAGCTGGCTCTTCAACCATCGCTGGGAGAAGGGCGGCCGTTGTCCGCGCACGCGGTCCCCGCTCCTCCATGCCACCATCGGCGGCCGCACCACCTGCTGGTCGCCCGCCCGCCAGCCCCTCGGCGCGGAACGCCGTTGACCGCGCACGCGGACGGCGGAAAGTTCGCGCCATGCGCGTGACCGGCGGCAAGGCCCGTGGCATCCCCCTCCGCGTCCCGTCGGGACCCGTGAGGCCCGCCACCGATTACCTGCGCGAGGCGGTGTTCAGCTCGCTCGCGGCCTGGGTCCCTTCCGCGCGCGTCCTCGACCTCTTCGCGGGCACCGGCGCCTATGCCCTCGAGTGCCTCAGCCGGGGCGCGCCCTCGGCCGTCGCGGTCGACCGCATGACCGGCGAGGTGATCCGCGGCAATGCCGCCGCCGTCGCGAAGTCGATGGGTCTCGCGACGCTCCCCCTCGAGGTGGTCACCGCCGACGCCGTCGGCTTCGCGCCGGGCGCGGCGGACTTCGACCTCGTCTTCGCCGATCCGCCGTGGGACCTCTGGGAGCGCCAGGGCGACGCCATCGCCGCGACCGCGGCCGCGGCGGCCGCTGCCGGCGATCACACGCGTCTCATCCTCGAGGCCCCCGGCGGCCACGCCGTCCCCATTCCCGCCGGTTGGCGCCTCCACAAGGTGCTGGGCAAGGGCAAGGGCCAGCCGGCGGCGACGATCCTGCGCCGCGACTGAGCGCGTCCGGACCAAAGGACCCCGCCTCAGGCCACGGGCTGGTGCGCCTTCCAGCAATCCATCCCCGCGAGCATCAGCGCGCCGCCGACGAGGCACGCCGCCTCGACGCGCAGCACGCGGTCGCCCAGGTGCCGCAACCCGAAGCCGGCGGCCCGCAGCGCCGCGCGCTCGGCGGCGTCCCACCCGCGCTCCGGCCCGATCGCCAGCAGCGCCGGCGCCGGCGCGGTCGCCTTGCCGCGCAGCGCGCCCTCGGCCTCGTAGGGATCGAGGGCGACGCGCCAACCGCCCTTCGGCAGCGCGGCGAGGGCCGCCTCGAGCGAGGCCGCGTGCGCGACCTCGGGAATGAGCGCGGAGCAGGCCTGCTCCGCGCCCTTCTCGACCTGCTCGCGCCACTCGTCGGTCGTCCACAGCGAGCTCGTCGCGTAGGCCGGATCTCCCTTGGCGGGCTTGAAGAAGGTGATCTTCCGGGCGCCCAGGCTGGCGAGGTCGTGCAGCACCTTGCGCGAGGTCTGCGGCCGGGGCAGCCCCACGAGGACCTCGAGCGGCAGGGGCGCCTGCGGGGCGCTCTCCCAGCGGATGCCGAAGGTCAGCCTCGGCGCGAGGGTCAGCACCGTGGCGATTCCCCGACGCCCGCCCCGCACGCCGACATGGAGGGTCGAGCCGATGCCCGCGTGCACCGTCTTCAGGAGGTGGCGCGCCCGCGCGTCCGAGGGTGGCAGGCCGTCGCGCGCCTCCTCCTGCGTGATGAGCATCAGGTTCATGGCGGCCCATTACGCCGTCCCTCCGCGCCGCGGCGAGCCTTCGCTCGTCCCTTCTTGCCCCGGCCGGCAGGCCGGACAGGATGGCGGCGATGGACATCCAAGGCCTCCGCCGCGAGTACGCCGACCATGGTCTCGACGCCCATGAGCTCGCGCCCGACCCGCTCGACCAGTTCCGATTCTGGTTCAAGCAGGCCTGCGACGCGGGCATCCGGGAGCCCAACGCCATGGTCCTCGCCACGGTGCGGGATGATGGGTCGCCCGCCTCGCGCGTGCTCCTCCTCAAGGCGTTCGACGCGCGCGGCTTCACCTTCTTCACCAACCTCGCCAGCGACAAGGGGCGCGACCTCTCGGCCCGACCGCGCGCCTCGCTGACCTTCCCCTGGGTCGACCTCGAGCGCCAGGTCCACGTCCGTGGCCGCATCGAGCCGGTGTCGGCCGAGGAGACCCTCGCCTATTTCCATTCCCGCCCCCGCAACAGCCAGCTCGGCGCTTGGGCTTCCGACCAGAGCCGACCGATCGGCAACCGCGCCGACCTCGAAAGGCAGTTCGAGGCCGCCCAGCGCCGCTTCGCCGAGGGGGAGATCCCGGTGCCCCCCCATTGGGGCGGACTACGACTTGTCCCCGAGGCCATCGAGTTCTGGCAAGGTCGCCCCAGCCGCCTCCATGACCGCTTTGTCTACACTCGGCAGGGTGCGGGGTGGGTGGCCCAACGCCTCCAACCCTAATTCATAAGTTTTCCTAATAGACAGGGCATCCCTGCCTTACTGTGGGGGGTGCCTTGAACCCCGGCATTGACCGCATTCGGCCGCTCTCCTTCACCTTACCTTCCCTCGCATGCGCCTGTCGCCCGCCATGTTCCTCGTCCCCGCCGTCCTCCCGGCCGCGGTGTCCCCCACGGCGACGGACCTCGGTGTCGAGTTCCTCGGCCTTCCCCTGACGAATTCCATCGTCACCACCTGGATCATCGGCGCCCTCATCATCCTCGGCGTGCGCCTCGCGGTCGGCACCCCCACGCTCGTCCCCGGCAAGGGCCAAGGCGTGGTGGAGGGCCTCGCCCTCGGGCTGCGCGACACCCTCGAGCCCATCGTGGGCAAGCGGATGATCGGCAAGGTATTCCCCCTGCTCTGCGGCTTCTTCGTCTTCATCCTCCTGATGAACTGGAGCGGCCTCCTGCCCGGCGTGGGGACCCTCAAGGTGGGCGAGGCCGGGAGCTGGAAGGACCTCATCCGTCCGGCGAACTCCGACCTCAACACCACCTTCGCCCTCAGCGTCGTCTCGTTCGCCGCCTGGACCTATTTCGTCCTCCGCTACGCCGGCCCCAAGGTGCTCGTCCACGACCTGTTCGGCAACAAGGCCGACCGCAAGGAGATCGGCACCCCGATGTGGCTGGCCCTCGGCTTCATCTTCCTCGGCGTCGGCTGCATCGAGGTCGTCTCCATCCTCTTCCGCCTCATATCCCTGTCGTTCCGCCTCTACGGCAACGTCTTCGGCGGCGAGAACCTCATCCACTCGCTCGGCGCCCTCGCCCCCTACGTCGTCCCGGCGCTCGCCGCCGGTCTCGAGGTCCTCGTCGGCCTCATCCAGGCCTTCGTCTTCACCCTCCTGTCGGCCGTCTACATCGGCCTGATCTGCAACCACGAGGGCGGCCACGACGAGGAGCACGCGCACTGATTCCCCTTTCCTTTCGAGGCTGGCGACTTGCCGGGACTCCCCGGGCGGTCGGCCGAGAAAAACCCCCAACAAAAAACCACACACCATGATCCTCGCTGAGATCACCATCAACGCCAACACCATCCCCGCCGCCATCGGCTGCCTCGCCGCCGCCTTCGGCGTGGCGATGATCGGCGCCAAGGCCGTCGAGTCCGTCGGCCGCAACCCCGAGGCCTCCGGCAAGATCCTCGTCCAGTCCATCCTGGGCATGGCGCTCGCCGAGGCGGTCGCGTTCTACGCGATCTTCCTCACCAAGTGAGAACGCCGGCGGCGGGCCCTCGCGGGCCCGCCGCCTTCCCCTTTCCGCCGTCATGACTCCTCCCCTCGCCGCCGCGCCCCACGAGGCCATCATCGAGCTCTTCAAGGGCTTCGGGGTCGACGGGCCGCACCTGCTGGCCCAGATCGTCAACTTCAGCCTGCTCGCGCTCGTCCTGTACCGCTTCGCGATCAAGCCGGCCCTCGGCCAGCTCGAGGCGAGGACCGCGATCATCGAGAAGGGCCTCGCCGACGCCGACGCGGCCGCCAAGGCCCGCGCCGACGCCGAGCGCCGCCGCGAGGAGATCCTCACCCAGGCCTCCCAGGAGGCCGCCGCCCTGGTGACCCAGGCCGCCGCCACCGCCCAGAAGACCGTCGAGGCCGCCAAGGCCGCCGCCGCCGCCGAGGCCGCCGAGGTCCTGCGCCGAGGCCAGGCCGCGCTCGAGTCCGAGCGCGCCAAGATGCTCGCCGAGGTCCGCGCCGAGGTCGCCCGCCTCGTCGTCGCCACGACCGCGAAGGTCATCGACCAGTCCCTCGACGAGGCCGCCAAGGCCCGCGTCAACGACGCCGCCGCCAAGGCGCTCGCCAACTGACCATGTCCCCCGCCGCCGCCCGCGCCGAGGCCAAGCGCCTCCTCGCCCTCTCCCTGGAGGGCGGCGCCGTCTCCGCCGAGCGCGTCGGCGCCGTGCTGGCCGCCTTGGCCAAGTCCCGCCCCGCGCACGAGCTGCGCCCCGTCCTCCGCGCCTACCTCGCCGCCGTGCGCCGCGAGGTCACCCGTTCCGAGGCCCGCGTCGAGCACGCCGGCCCCCTCGCCCCCGAGTCCCTCGCCGCCATCGGCGCGGCGCTCTCCCGATCGGCCGGTCGCGCGCTGCGTCCCGTCGCCCGCCGCGACGACCGGCTCCTCGCCGGCCTCCGCGTGCGCGTCGGCGACGACGTCCTCGACCTGACGGCCCTCGGCCGTCTCGAGCGCCTCGAGCGCTCCCTCGCCGCCTGATCCCATCCCACCCCTTTCCCATCCCCCAACCCCCACTTCAATGAGCAACGTCATCGACCAGATCCAGCAGGCCATCGCCGGGCTCGACGCCCGCGCCGGCAAGACCAACGTCGGCACCATCGTCTCCCTCGCCGACGGCGTCGCCGCCGTCGAGGGACTCTCCGGCGTCATGATGAACGAGATGGTGGAGTTCCCCGGAGGCCTGATGGGCGTCGCCCTCAACCTCGCCGAGGACACCGTCGGCTGCGTCGTCATGGGCGACATCTCCTCCCTCAAGGAGGGCATGCAGGCCAAGACCACCGGCCGCCTCCTCTCCGTCCCCGTCGGCAAGGGCCTCCTCGGCCGCGTCGTCGACGCCCTCGGCAACCCGGTCGACGGCAAGGGCCCCCTCGCCGCCTCCGAGCGCTACCCCGTCGAGAAGATCGCCCCCGGCATCACGCCCCGCAAGTCGGTCGACCAGCCCATGCAGACGGGCATCATGGCCATCGACGCGATGATCCCCATCGGCCGCGGCCAGCGCGAGCTGATCATCGGCGACCGCGCCACCGGCAAGACCACCATCGCCGTCGACACCATCATCAACCAGGCCAACGCCAACCGCGTCGGCCTCGCCTCCGGCGACCCCAAGTTCCGCCCCGTCTACTCGATCTACGTCGCGGTCGGCGCCAAGAACTCCTCCATCGCCCGCACCATCGGCACCCTCGAGAAGGCCGGCGCCATGGAGTTCTGCGTGATCGTCACCGCCCCCGCGGCCGACAACGCGGCCAACCAGGTCTTCGCGCCCTTCTCCGGCACCGCCATCGGCGAGTGGTTCATGGAGAACGGCCACGACGCCCTCATCGTCTACGACGACCTCTCGAAGCACGCCGCCGCCTACCGCCAGATCTCGCTGATCCTCAAGCGCCCCTCGGGCCGCGAGGCGTACCCCGGCGACGTGTTCTACCTCCACTCCCGCCTGCTCGAGCGCTCCGCCCGCCTCGCCGGCAAGGGCTCGCTCACCGCGCTGCCCATCATCGAGACGCAGGCGGGCGACGTCTCGGCCTACATCCCGACCAACGTCATATCCATCACCGACGGCCAGGTCTTCCTCCAGACCGACCTCTTCAACCAGGGCATCCGCCCCGCCGTCTCCGTCGGCCTCTCCGTCTCGCGCGTCGGCTCCGCCGCCCAGATCAAGGCCTTCAAGCAGGTCGCCGGCAAGGTGAAGGGCGAGCTCGCCCAGTACCGCGAGCTGGCGGCCTTCGCCCAGTTCGGCTCCGACCTCGACGCCCAGACCAAGGGCATCCTCGACAAGGGCGACCGCTTCGTGGAGCTGTTCAAGCAGCCCCCCAACGCGCCCAAGTCCGCCGAGATCCAGGTCGCCCTCATCTGGGCGATGCAGAACGGCTTCTTCGCCGACGTCCCCGTGAAGTCGGTCACCGCCGCCGCCGCCGGCCTGCAGGCCGCCCTCGAGGCCGCCAAGCCCGGCGTCCTGGCCAAGATCCGCGGCGGCGACAAGATCGACGACGCCGGCGCCGCCGAGCTGAAGGCCGCGTGCGAGGCCTGGAAGCGCACCTTCAAGGCCTGAGGCCTTCCTGAACCCCGCCCGCCCCCGCCCCCATGCCCAAGGGACTCCGCGAGATCCGCAACCGCATCAAGTCGGTCAAGAGCACCGGTCAGATCACCCGTGCCATGCAGCTCGTCGCGTCGTCCAAGATGAAGAAGGCGCAGGACGCGGCCAAGACCGGGCGCGAGTACGCCGAGCTCCTCGGCGAGATCCTCGACACCGCCGCCGCCAAGGCCGGCGCCCTCGAGCATCCGCTCCTGACCCGACGCGAGGTGCGCGTGCGCGGCATCCTCATCGTCACGCCCGACAAGGGCATGTGCGGCGCCCTCAACAGCAACCTGCTCCGCGCCGCGCTCGAGATTCCCGGCGCCGCCTTCGTCACCGTCGGCCGCAAGGGCCGCCAGTCGCTCGCCCGCGCCGGCCGCACCCTCCTCGCCGACTTCCCCGTCGGCGACAAGGCCGCCTTCGCCGAGGTCCGCCCCGCCGCCGAGTTCCTCCTCAGGGCCTTCCTCGAGGGCAAGGTCGACACCGTCGAGGTCCTCTACGCCCACTTCAAGAACACGCTCGTCCAGGCCCCCCGCGTCCAGCGACTCCTGCCCGCCGACGACCTGGTCGGCCAGGCCCGCGCCCTCCGCGAGAAGCTCGGCCTCCCCGAGCCCCGCATCGAGGCCGACGAGCGAGACATGGTCTTCGAGCCCTCCGCGGCCGAGATCCTGGAGCGCCTGCCCGCCCTGTTCTTCAAGGTCGCCGTGCACCAGGCGGTCCTCGAGGCCAAGGCCTCCGAGCACAGCGCGCGCATGGTCGCCATGAAGGCCGCCACCGACAACTCCAAGAAGATCGCCGCCGCGCTCTCCCTCGAGTACAACAAGGCCCGCCAGGCCGCCATCACCCAGGAGATCCTGGAGCTGACCGCCGGCGCCTCCCAGGCCTGACACCCTTCCCAACCCCCATCCCCACTTAACAATGAGCACCACCGGAACCATCACCCAGGTCCTCGGCGCCGTCGTCGACGTCCAGTTCGCCGCCGACCAGGTCCCCGAGATCTACAACGCCCTTCACGTCGACTACTCGGTCGAGGGCAAGGCCACCCGCCTCGTCCTCGAGGTCCAGCAGCACCTCGGCGCCGGCCTCGTCCGCGCCGTCGCGATGTCGACCACCGAGGGCCTCGTCCGCGGCATGCCCGCCAAGGACACCGGCGCCTCCATCACCGTGCCCGTCGGCAACGCCGTCCTCGGCCGCATCTTCAACGTGACCGGCGACCCCGTCGACGACCGCGGCGAGGTCAGGGCCGAGAAGCGCTACCCCATCCACCGCCAGCCCCCGCCCCTCACCGAGCAGAAGACCTCGGCCGAGCTGCTGCCCACCGGCATCAAGGTCATCGACCTCATCTGCCCGTTCGTGAAGGGTGGCAAGGTCGGCGCCTTCGGCGGCGCCGGCGTCGGCAAGACCGTCGTGATCATGGAGCTGATCAACAACATCGCCATGAAGCAGGGCGGCTTCTCCCTCTTCGCCGGCGTCGGCGAGCGCTCCCGCGAGGGCAACGACCTCTACCATGAGATGTCCGAGGCGGGCGTCATCGACCAGAAGGACCTCTCCAAGTCCAAGGTCGCCCTCGTCTACGGCCAGATGAACGAGCCCCCCGGCGCCCGCATGCGCGTGGCGCTCTCCGCCCTCGCGATGGCCGAGTTCTTCCGCGACGAGCAGAACCGCGACGTGCTCCTGTTCGTCGACAACATCTTCCGCTTCACGCAGGCGGGCTCCGAGG
>VFQT010004313.1_pt1 | contig 12028 bp, 9 predicted proteins | sample 3512381 | NCBI WGS metagenome assembly VFQT01 (sample SAMN10412376, study PRJNA504923) | tailings metagenome | isolation source: Relicate 2 Philex TSF3 active mining site | place: Philippines: Tuba, Benguet | collected 2017-08-29 | reverse complement strand
ACCTGCTTCAGGCACAGCGAGACTACTTCGGTGCTCATACCTACGAACGCACCGATAAGCCTCGCGGCGAAAAATTCCACACCGACTGGATTCGCGAGCGCAAGCTGTCGTAAGGGATTTGAGATTTCAAATTTGAAATTTGAGATTTCAGAATCCATTGCGGTTGATGCTCACAAGTAAACCGGGCCCGACGATTCGACAGAGTCGCCGGGCTTTTTTCATGGCTATTGACTGTTCGTTTGAGTCTGGTTTCCAGGCTCCTGAGATTTCTGCGACACTTAAGGGGCACTTGAGGGTTCAACCGAGATCCACTTCCACTCAGAGTCAAGGACTTCCCCGATGCCACGTATTTCGCTCTGGTGTCTCTGCTGTGTTTGCTGCGTCTGTGTCGTTGGTCGTTCAGGCGTTGCTCGGGAGCCGACCGCGGATGCCGAACCGGTTCGACTTCGAGTGACCGCCATTGCCGTTCGCGGCGAAGTCACGATTCCTGATGATGTGGTCGATCCAAAGGCGATGATCGAAGAACTCAGAAGTCAGGGAAAGATCGAATGGCAGGACTCATCACGCTGTTCCATTGTTGATGGAACGTCGGCCAGGATCACCGTCGGTGCGCAACGGTCTGTGCAGAGAGGTGGCGTCGCCAATGCTCCTGCTCGATCGCCTCGATCCGGTTCCTCGGCCGGAGATGGTCAGCTGCCAGGCGGTGGGAATTCCGTACGGGAATTGCCTGCATCGATGATTGATCAGATGTTTCAGAGGTATGACACTGATGGGAACGGAGAACTGTCGGAGTCAGAAATGCCGAAACCAGGGCGAGACGGACGGACTGGTAATCCCGATTTGTCTGCTTTGTTAAAGCTGTCAACACCCGTCAGCAAAGAGAAGTTTGCAGAAGTCTTCCGGCAATCATTTGCAAACAGTACTGCGCTCGCCAGGGCACAGTATTTCGGTGGTTTTGGTAATCGCCCGGCCATGGCAAGTTTTGACTGGGTCTCAACAGGCAGCAGTCTGGAATTGTCTCCGAGGTCCGAGTCCGACGGTTCGGTCTCCATGAAGGTTGAGTTCAAAAGCGATCAGCTTGAAGGTGATGCAATCTCAGCAGAGACGCCGGGCCAAAAGGAAGATCCCGCCGCACGCCCGTCGGCAACGACTTCCTCCTCATCGGATATGACGACGGCCGCTGCAAATACCGTGGTGAAGCTGATGCCGGGCAGAGTGCGAGTCATTCAGTCGTCTGTGTCTGGTAGCGGCTCTTCTGCTCAAACATTGCTCGTGTTTGTTTCTCTCGTCGCAAAGTGACAGGCAATTTGGTGCGACACGAGTCACCGGAGGGCTGGCGCCCTTCTGCTACTTTTCCTTTGGTTTCCCGGACGCTCTCACTTCACTGCGAATCGCTGGAGTTTAAGAATGATCACTTTCCTTGTGCTTCTTCCACTGCTTGCTCTTCAGGAAGCCTCGTCAGCGCCGGTTGCGGCTCAATCAGATAGCTCACCGAAGACGTCAGTGGATGTGGATGTCAAAGTCATCTGCTTTCCGCATGATGCGAAGATTCCGGATGATGATCAGGCCATCGGCCAGTTTCTTGCAGCTCCCGAATCGCAGGCGAGCAGGATCTGGTCAAACGCGTATGTCTGTTCGACACTGTCTGGTTCCGAGGCAATGATCTCAAGCGGGCAAAGCGTGAATGTGGTCTCAGGAATGACGGTCACAGGCAATGGGGCTTCTCCGGTGTTCACAACTCGACAGACGGGCTCGATTCTGAAAGTACAGCCCGTTGTCAAAGGAGATCGAGTCGAAGCGAAACTGACAATCGAATCTTCGCGGTACGAACGGGCCGCGGCGTCAGACAAGCCGATGGATGAGATGCGAGATTCTGTCGTGCGTAACTTTCAGTACGAAGGCAGTGTTGCCACCAAATCCGGGGCGACCGAGTACATCGTTGTCGAGCAGGAAAACCCCGGCAAGCCCGATGAGACTCGCCGCTACGTTCTCGTCGTCACCATGAAAGCTGGCGAATAGGATTCGATACTCCGCCACCTGGATATGTGTTCGTCCGCCACCTGGTTCATCCAGGTGGGTCCACGGCTTCTGCACTACACGATGTTGCAGGACGTGTGCAGGTCGTGCTGGCTACCAAGTGCTTTGGTTCTGCGGCTTGAATCGCAGCGTTCTTGATTGAGCGTTTGCTGGTTTGGGCCGGGAGAGCTGGGCAGTGCAAAAGCCTGTTTCCACCTGGGTAAACCAGGTGGCGGTGGGGTCATCAGCTTTGCCGCAAGGCTCGAATCATGCCGGATGCCTTATGCAGCGTCTCGCGGTACTCATCCAGCGGGTCAGAGTCAGCAACGATGCCGCCACCGACGGGGAATTGAACCCATCCGTCTTTCAGCGTGAATGTGCGAATCAGAATGCTGCTGTCGAAGTCGCCGTGCGGTCCAAGAGCAAACAAACTTCCGCAGTAGGCACCTCGAACGATGGGTTCCAGCTCCGCAATGATCTCCATCGCGCGAATCTTTGGCGCACCCGTGATGGAGCCGCCGGGAAAGCATCCGGCCATCAGGTCCCACACATCACGATCACGATTGAGCTGCCCCTGGACGGTCGAAACCAGGTGCAGCACAGTCTCGAACTTTTCCAGTTCACAGAGCCCGGTGACTTTCACTGAGCCGGCAAGGCAGGAACGCGAAATATCATTCCGCAGCAGATCGACGATCATGACGTTTTCCGCACGATCCTTTTCGCTGCTGGTTAATTCCTCAACAGCAAACAGCTCGGCAATCGGTGATCGAGGGCGGCGGCGAGTTCCCTTGATTGGGCGAGTTTCCACGAGACCTGACGCGTTCACCTTGATGAAACGTTCCGGCGAAGCGCTAATAATCGCAACGTCGCCGAACGTCAGTAGCCCGCAAAACGGTGCCGGGTTCAGATGACGCACCTGGCCATACAAGTCAACGGCCGAACGACTCCATGGGGCCATCAACCGCTGAGACAGGTTCGCCTGAAAGATGTCTCCCGCCCGAATGTATTCGATGACACGAGCCACCGTGCGAACGTATTCGTCTCGCGCGAAGTCAGAATAGACTGCCGTTGATGGTTCAATCTGATGCTTTGATGCAAAGCGAGTTGTTGCTGACGAGGAATGCGGGGACGACGGTTGAACGGAGTCAGTTTTCGACACCGCTGCTTCATTCGCCAGTCGCTTCCTCACCCATTGAATTCGATCGACTGCATTCTGACCATCGATCGGCAGTTCGATCACGAACAGCCGAACAGTGTTCTCCAGATGGTCCCATACGATGGCCCAGTCAAACAGGCCCGCCAGCAAAGCCGGAGTGTGAAAGTCGTTTTGAGAAGGAGACGGCAGACGCTCAAACGCTCCGCCCAGCTCGTAACTCATCAGGCCGGCAATGCCACCAAAGAACGGAGGCAGCCCAGGAGTTGCTCCGTCTGAGTTCACTGGCGGCGATGATTGAACAGAGAGCTCCTGCTGGCCCAGCATCCTCTGCCAGTCACGCAGAGTCTGGAACGGGTTGTCTCCGTAGGTGACCTCATCGAGCCGTACAACTCTGACCGGATCAGCCGTCAGAAGGGAATACCGGCTGTCCCGTTCGCGGTGTCGTGCGGCACTGTCCAGCAGCAGCAGGAAGCGATCCTGTTCAAAACGGCGAACCGTCTGCAGGATGTCCAGCTCGGGGTCCAGGTTGAAAGAATGAACGGCCACGAAACGACGTTCTGTTCAGGGTTGATCGTTCAGCACGCAAGGTCACCGGCGTGTTGTAGATCAATGAGCATAGCGAGCAAGTTTCTGGCGGAAGGATTCATGTTCCAGGATTTCCCGATTCACAATGTCCTGCGGAACTCTTCCTTCCGCGACTTCCAGAATGCTCTGACACGCCGCCACCCCGACGCCTCGAAACATCTCATCGGTCCAGCACAAAGCGTGCGGAGCCAGAATGACGTTGTCCATTTTCAGAAGCGGATCATTCGGGTCAATTGGTTCTTTCTCAAACACATCCAGCCCCGCACCTCCCAGATGGCCATCGTGCAGAGCCTGAGTCAGTGCTGCCTGATCGACGATCGGGCCACGAGCCACATTGATCAGATAAGCACTTCGCTTCATACGGCCGATGCGTGAAGCGTTCAGAAGGTGCCGAGTGTCCGGAGTCAGCGCACAGGAGACGACGACGAAATCCGAACGCTCCAGCAGTTCATTCAGACTGACCAGTTCCGCACCGCAGTCGTCGGCATCTGCCTGTGTTCGATGAGGATCGCTGGCGAGGAATCGCATTTGATGCGGCGCCGCAAGCCGGAAGATTTCTCGTCCGATGTTCCCGAGTCCGATGACTCCCAGCGTTCGACCGGTCAGCCCCATGCCCATGTACTGAAGCTTGTCATGCCATTGCCCGTTGCGAGTAATTCGGTCTTTGATCAGCAGCTTGTGCGAAAGTGCCAGCATGAAGCAGAGCACCGAGCCAGCGACCGGACGACGAACGCCTGATGGTGTAATCGTCAGAACAACGTCATGCCGAGTACACGCGGGCACATCGACGCTGTCATAGCCGACACCAAAGCGAGCAATGTGAGTCAGCCGCTTTCCGCCCGAAAGCGTATTCGCAGTTACCTTCGGTGCCAGGACCAGCAACGCATCGAATTCCTGAGAGACCAGCGGCGGAAGCTCCCCGCCAAAGTCCGGCAGAAATTCGCTCTGGATCTTTGGATTACGATCCAGCAGTTCCAGCCCGATATCCCCGAACCCCAGAGTCCCATCCAGATTCAGAAAGTCTCTTGTCAATCCCACACGAAATGAACGCGTCATGTTTTGTCACTATGAGTCAGGGTCTGGGGCCAGTCTTGGCCTTTTCGTTTCTTCCAGCGTCTAAGTGTAGCGGTTGAGCTTCGTCTCCTGAATGCGTCTGTTCCGTTTGGCTCTGGCTTTGTCACCAGTCAGGAATCGTTGCGAATGCGTCTAGGTTTCCTCGTATCCCTTGTCTTTCTTTTCCTGGATCAGCTTGTTGTATTCGGTCTGTGCTTTGTCTGTATTTGGGAAGGACTTGGTTTTCGACTGGCCGTCTGAACCGATACGACCCCAGCGAGTGGTGACGTCGGTGCCGGAGAGGGAGATTTCCCAGAACTTGCTCGAGCCGCCTTCAACGAATTCGAATCGCCTTGCTCCGGTTGGTGTCGACGGAGCTTCGGAAGCAGGCTCGGACGCATCGGCTGTTGTCGCAAGGTCTTTGGCGGGCTTCTTTGTGCTCTTGCCGGAAGACTCCGTAAGTGTCGACGATTTCGTCGTGACCTTGATCGGTTGAGGCGTTGACTGCGTAGCTTTTGGTAACTCCGGCGTGGCATCAACATCGCCACGAAGTCCGACGTAACTTGGAAAGCGCGGGATGCCAGCGTCGCTGAGTTCCTGAAAACGAAACTGGATCAGGCTGCCGACCGTTGGCGGACTTTCTCGTTCGCGATCAGAGAACCCGGTGCCGACGGAGAACTGCTTGCCATTCGGAAGCTGAACGACCAAGGCGCCGAGTCGCCCCTGATGCTTGCCTCGACCAGGTTCATGAGCCACCACGGTGGCTTCTGCATCATGAAACGTCTTGACCTTCAGCAGAGTCGATGACCGGCCGACGGCATAGGCCGAACCGGGTTCGCGCAGCATCAGTCCTTCACCGCCCAGACTTTCGACTCGCTGCAGTTCTGCACGCAGATGAGCCACATCGCGACAGAGATTCTGCTGATGAAGAGTCAGGAACTGGTTCTTCCACGAAGCCGCACCGTCCTTCAGAAACTCCAGTCGCTCTTCAAACTTCCCTGATGAAGCGGGTGCATCGAACACGAGATAACGTACCTGCTTCCACTGATCGTTCTTGTCCTGTCGACGAACAATGCTGACCGTTCTTTGAAAGGCCTTGCGGTCGATCCAGAGTTCTCCGTCGAGCGGCACGTCGGGCAGGCCTTCCAGAAACCAGTCCGGCGCGTGATAGATGTTGCCCTGGCGAGACAGAAATTGTTTGCCATCCCAGTAGGCTCGCACGCCATCCAGCTTTTCGCTCATCCACCAGCCGGCGAGGTCCTGAGAATTGTCCCAGCTTTCGGCCAGCAGAATGGGTGGTTCGGAGCCTGCTTCATCTTCGCCCGAGGATGACTTTCTGACGGGCTTTTGTGGCAGCGCGGAACCAACACGCTCTTTCTCCGCCTCATCACCTCGGAGCTTACGAATGTGCTTGCAGGTTCGTTGCTCAATCGCAATCGACTGATTTCGCCACGCCGGGCAGCTGCACGAATAAACGCCGCCGGTATTCCTGATGACATAAGGAGTCGCCGCCGACCCTTTCATCTCAACAGATTCGCCATCCTTCAGGTCGGTCATTGGTGGAACTCACTTTGTCAGGGAAGTAGTGGCCAGACGTGGGTTGGAACACTCTATCGCATGCCTTTCAATCCTTCACGTCAGTGTAAAGCGATTGTCTCAATCGTTTGCTGCGCTCTGTCCTGCGAAGCTTCGTGTTGGCCTGTACTGGTTGACAATAGTCGCATTGCCAATTAACGAGTGACGATTCCTTACCCGCCCTGTTGTCACAGTCGAGGGAATTTCAGATGCGATGCGGTCTGTTGATACTGATGACGATCTGGTTGACCAGCGTCCCTCAAGAAAGCGGGTGATACTCTTCGCAGTATCTATGTTGCCGAAATTCGAAAGCTGGCAAGAAGGGTTGTCGCTGCGACCATGTAATGTGCCATCCATGTTCCTGTGCCATCATGGTTTTCGCGTGAATATCCAGACGAGTGAAGAGAATCTTGTCTGGAAGCAGCACGCCACCTGGCGTCAGATGCCAGGGCTGAGTGATGAGAAGAAAGGGGTCTCGTTTCAGTCGGTTTCCCATCCCAATCGATACATTCGTATTCGCTCGAACGGAGAAGCCTGGCTCGACACCTTTGAAGACACTCCTCAGTTTCGCCAGGAAGCGACCTTCTATTTCCGACCACCGCAATTTCAATTCTGGCCGGAGTAGCGAATTGAATTACAAATGCCCCTCATCCGGCCTGCGACCACCTTCTCCCCCGGTGGGCAAAAAGGGGATCGTGTGCTTTATGAGGCAGAAGCAGGGAAATGCTTCGCTTGGCAGTGTTAGATCAGCAGACCGCACCTTGACCCGGAGAATGATGGTGTGTACGCTTTGGATGCACACGTATTGGGAGAAGATCATGCCGCGATCGCCGGTGAATAACAGTAGAATTGCACTTCGAATTCGAACGCAGGACAAAGAACTGATCATGCGGGCGGTCGAGCTTTCGCGCACGGACATGACCGAGTTCATTCTCCGCACGGCGTTACGAGAAGCTCAGCAGGTGATTGAGAATCACGAACGACTCACACTTTCGCAGCGTGACAGTCGACGCGTGATGGAGTTACTGCAGAATCCACCGGCTCCGAATTCCAGGCTGCGAAAGGCGGCGCGAGGTTTGTCGAAGTCGTCATGAGCACATCGTCATGGCATGAAGAAGCGATTTCACGCAGCCATGATCGCACAGGATTCGACTGTGGAGACAGTATGCTCAATGCGTTCCTGCAGGAGCATGCAAGGAAAAGCCACGATCGGGGTGCGTCGAGAACATTTGTTGCAGTCAAGGAATCGGATCGAAAGAGTATTTTGGGATTCTATACGGTTTGTCCGGCATCCATCGAATATGCTCGTACCCCGGAACAGGTTCGCAAGGGGTTACCACGGCATGAAGTTCCTGCCTTCCGCCTGGCTCGCCTTGCCGTCGATGTGCGTTATCAGGGCAAAGGGCTTGGCGGGCAACTTCTTCTGGCGGCGGGTCGGCGATGTCTTGGTGCTGCTCAGGAGGTTGGCGGGGTTGCACTCCTGATCGACGCAAAGTCTGAGCGAGCTGCCGATTGGTATGCGTCATATGGGGCCATCCCGCTGAGCGATTCTCGGCTGACGCTCGTGCTGCCCCTGGAAACGATTCGCCAGGCGCTCCGAATCGGATGATTGCAAATGTATGAACTTCTCTCGCCAGTCGTCCCTGTGCTGGGTAAGGGAGTCAGTGTGGATTCGTAAGAGTTGCAACCGTGGATAGCGCAGATGGACGCGGTTCAGACTTTTGCATGGATGAAATCGTTGTGAATCGCGAATGCCCCTCATCCGGCCTGCGGCCACCTTCTCCCCCGGTGGGGCAGAAGGGGATCATTTGGGTGCTTTGAACATCCAGAGATGCTGCTCGCTGCGAACGATCAGGTGGCCGTTGGATAGTGCGGGTGTGGCCCAGACGGGTTCGTTCAGGGCGAGTTTTGATTGAAGTGAAAATGGCGGCTGATCCTGGAGGACAGCCAGTTCGCCTCGGGCGGAGGCAACATAGATCTTGTGGTCGGCTCTGACAGGAGATGCGTACACGGGTCCGGCGAGTTCGATGCGATCACGAAAGAGGGAACTGCCGTCCTTGAGATTCAGCAGAGTCACGATGCCGCCGTTGCGAATGGCGAACAGCGTGTTCTCGATGATCAGGCTGGTCGGACATTCCGGAACTCCTTTCTCTGCCTTCCACGCAATCTGCGGCGCGGAGTCGGCTGACTCGATGCGCAGTGCGATGAATCCGTTTGCGTGCTGAAACGAATCGATCCACTCCTGCAGTCGAGGCCACTCGGCGGATTCAATCTGGCCGTCCTTATTTTCATCCAGCATGCGGACAAACATTCGCAGCGGATGATCGCCTTCTCCATCAGCATCGGGTCGCGACAGTACGCTGCGGTTGGCCCGGGCTTCCTCGGCACTGATGTTTCCGTCCTTGTTGGCATCACATTCCGCAAGAGCCTCTGCAAAGGTCGGAGGTCCGATTACTTCCTGATTGGTTCTCATGTTGTACGACGTCACGATCGCGAGGTTGTCAGCCACCTGAGGAATCGCGATGGGCTCGTCGGCAAGGTTCGGAATGGACCACAGCTCCGTACCGGACTTCAATGAGATTCCTCGCAGGTGAAACGGTTCATACACCAAAACAATCTGTGGCGACTCGACGGGCCAGACTGCCGGAGTCGACCAGCTCGATGCCGGTCCCTCCGCGCGGCGATGCCAGATTTCCCTGCCGGTGTTCTTGTCGAGTGCCAGAAGAGATGCCTGGGCCTGATCCGACAGCAGCAGGATCAGAACATCATCGACCAGAATGGGCGAAGCCGCCGTGCCGTACATGTTGTCCGCCACCGGCTGTTCTCTGCGCCAGAGTTCCTTTCCGTTGAGATCGTAGGCGATGATTCCGAACGACCCGAACAGGCAATACACGTTCGTTCCGTCACTGACCGGTGTCGGTGTTGCAGGACCGTGGTGGTAGACCTTCTCCAACTTCGAAGTCGGAATTTGCTGCTGCCATTTCAGATGACCATCGGTTTGATCGAGGCACTGCGTGACAAAATGGTCCGGTTCATGTCCCGTCAGAATGATGGAATCACCAATGACGATCGGCGACGAATGGCCTTTCGAGACCGGGACTTTCCATGCGAGGCATTTCGGATCATCCAGCTTGTCCGGGAACGAATCAGAGCTGTGATCCGATCCCAGCCCGTTGGTCCCGCGAAACTGCCGCCAGTCGTCCGCCTTCACTTCGAAACAAAGACTGACCGATCCAAGCCACAGCAGGATGATGGATAAGAACTTTGTCATTCCGTGTACTCGAGTTCGGCGAACAAGGGACGATGGTCGGAAGTGACAGGATCGTCGACGACACGAGAGTTGTTCAGTTTCCATGCCTGTTTTGGTGCCGCAAAAATGAAGTCAATTTCGATGTCGGGTTTGTTGGACGGAAAGGTGAAGCGTGCATCGGCCGGTTTTGTGGCTTCCATCAGATCGGAGCGAAAGAGCTCGATGGTTCGTGAGCCCGCGACGTCGTTGAAATCTCCCAGCAGGACGATGGGCTCATTGAGTTCCTTCAGGAAGCTGCGAACAGCGATTGCCTGTTCGTAGCGAAACGAATCATCATCGACCCAGTCGAGGTGAATGTTCACGACCGTGACTTCTTGCCCAGCTGGAAGGCGACATTTGGCCGCCAATGCGACACGCGGTTCGTTGCCATTCGGCAGTCGGCACTCCCTGACATCGTAGATCGGATGTCGAGACAGGATCGCCAGGCCATAACGCCCGCCCTGAAATTCCATGAAACTTCCGAAGGCCGCATGCATGCCAAGTTCCTTTCCGATCGCACGCGGCTGATTGACCGAGCCACTTCGCCGACAATCAAGATCCACTTCCTGAAGTCCCACGACGTCAGGGGCGATCGTGCGGATGGCCTGAATCGTTCGGTTCAGATTCAGCTTTCCGTCCATTCCTTCGCCATGCTTGATGTTGTAGCTGAGCACCTTCAGTTTGTTTGCTGGCGACTTCGTCGAAGAATCGCGCCAGCGGAAGCCCGCGACAACGGCTGCATGATCGGACGGAAACTTCTCCGCGTGAGTTTCCACGTTCGTTGCTGACACGGCTTCAAGATTCCCGCCGTGATAGTAGATGAAATCGATCCGATCCTGCTCCTGCTTTGGGAATCGTGGAGACCATGTGCGATCGGTAAGTCGATCAACGGTTGGATGAATTTCTCGATACGCATCACGAAAGCCATCGTTCGTCAGAACGTGGCTCGTCGGCCAGTCGATGATGCTCCCAAAATCGGACTTTGCAACAGCCGAGTAATCCATGTGCGACATGGAATTGAAATCACCTGCGATGATGATCGGGATCTCCGAGTACTTCTGATCCTTCAGGCGGTTGCGAATGGCAGTGTGAACGTCCCGGAGATCATCTGCAGACGGCTGGCAGGCTTTGACAAGTTCCGAAACAGGTTCGCTGGCTCTACTGTTTTCCAGCCAGATGTCTTTGTCGTAGGGAAGCCAGATCGAGTAGAAAATCATGCGTCGGTTGTTCGGAAGTTCCAGCAGGGCTCCGACGCACTTGAACTCTTCGAAGACAGAGACATCTTCGAGAATCGGGTATCGGGAGTGGATGGAAACGTTCGTTCCTCGGGCCAGAAGGTGGAAGCCGAGTTCCTTCGCGATCAGTTCTCCCGAGCCGTACGTTTCCTGCATCGCAACGACATCTGCCTGCGATGAACGAATGACATCCACCACCCGAGCCGGTCCGACATCGTTGCCGTCTTCGCGACCACCATGCCAGATGTTCCATGTCATGACCTTGAAGTCGGCTGGCTGTTCGGACGGGCAGGATAAGGCCGCGCTTTCGCCCAGGATCGTCAACGTCAGAAGGATTGCCTGTAAGAGGCGGCGTGAAAAGTGATTCATTGAATGCTCCCTGATCAGTAGTGGACGCAGATTGTAGCAGCCATCGTCAGGCCTGTCGTCCAGTAGGTGCTGCTTGCCGAGCAGCACTTCGCGGCCCCGCCGCGACCAGCGACCAGACGAGTTTCGATCGGATCGCAGGTGGTCGTGGATCGAAGGCACCGCCGCATGTATGCAATTGGCTCGCATGGCATCGGCATCCCGTGCATGCGAGAACACGGTTTGCCTGATGGCGAAAGTCTCACCCGGCAGGCGAGACCTGCAGTAGGTGCTGCTTGCCGAGCAGCACTTCGCGGCCTTGCCGCGACCAGCGACCAGACGGATCTGCGTTGGATAGTAGGTGGCCGTGGATTGAAGGCACCGCTGAGTGTATGCGTCTAAAGCAAACGGCATTGGCATCATGTGCATGCAAGAACACGGTTCGCCTGACGGCGAAAGTCTCGCCCGGCAGGCGAGACCTACGGTTTCTGCGATGTGAAGAACTCTTGAAATTCCAGGCAGGATCTTCAGAAACGACTGCTCGCAGAGCTGCGATTGGGTTACGCTCCGCTGTCAGATGTTCGCCAGGCCTGAAGCGAGCATGGTAAAGAATACAACCATTCTGACTCCGCGATGAAAACCTGAGGCGGTGGTGATGAAGAGTTGCGCGAACCTGTGTTTGTTGATCGGACTACTTTACTGCGTTTCCGCGGTGAATGGTCAGGAGCCCCCGATCACGCTCAGCGTTGCTCGCGAACATGGAAGAGCCGCCTC
>VFQT010004311.1_pt1 | contig 12033 bp, 11 predicted proteins | sample 3512381 | NCBI WGS metagenome assembly VFQT01 (sample SAMN10412376, study PRJNA504923) | tailings metagenome | isolation source: Relicate 2 Philex TSF3 active mining site | place: Philippines: Tuba, Benguet | collected 2017-08-29 | reverse complement strand
GGCCACGTGCTTTGCCCTCAAAAAGGGTAAGAACGATTGCAAAGCTATCAGAGATAGTCGATCAATGGCCGCAATTCCCAGGTGGGATGGCCGCCTTCAATGGATTTATCGATCAGGTGAGTTCTGCTTTGCGAGGTTCTTTACCGTCGGACTTCTCTAAAGTTTACGTGCAGTATGAATTTGTAGTAGACCGTGATGGAACGCCAGTTAATTTCAAGATCGTAAAGGGAATTGCCAATTACCCCCAGTTACAAGCCCTTCTAATTGAGCAATTAGAGCAAATGCAAGTATGGACACCAGCAAAGCTAAATTCGATACCCGTTGCTAAAAAACTCACGCAAACGCTTACCCTACAAAAATAATTTACGCATGGCAGTTAACCGTAAAGTACAAACCTTGGATGAATTTACAATTCAGCAGCTGCGTGATTTTCCGCATGCCACGGGTGAATTATCAAACTTGTTACGCAATATTGGTTTGGCAGCAAAACGTGTGAATGTGGAGGTGAATAAGGCGGGGCTGGTTGATATTCTTGGAAATGCGGGAACTGTTAATATACAAGGTGAAAAAGTAAAGAAGCTGGATGTTTTTGCCAATGATCAATTCATCAAAGTATTACAACATGGGATTAGCTGTGCGGGTATCGCTAGCGAAGAGTTGGAAGATTTTGTAGCATTTGACGATGAAAAGAGCATTCATTCTAAATATGTTTGTTTATTTGATCCACTTGATGGAAGTGGTAATATTGATGTGAATGTTTCTATTGGTACCATTTTTGGAGTATACAGACGTGTTACACCCGTTGGTACCGTAGTAACCAAGGAGGACTTTTTACAAGCTGGAAGTCAGCAAGTGGCTGCAGGATATATTGTTTATGGTTCTTCTACCATGTTGGTTTATGCTACTCGTCGAGGTGTAAATGGTTTTACATTAGATCCCTCCATAGGGGAGTGGACACTTAGCCATCCTGACATTCGTTGTCCTGAACGAGGAAAGATTTATTCAGTAAATCATGGAAGTTATTTTGAGTTTGAGAAAGGTGTGCAAGAATATATTAAAGCTTGTCAATCCAGGCCGTCTGCTGAAGGAGGGCCTTTGCGACAGCGGTATGTGGGCAGCATGGTTGCCGATGTGCATCGTAATCTGATCAAGGGAGGAATCTTCATGTATCCGGGTACCACGTCTCGCCCGGAAGGAAAACTAAGGTTGTTGTATGAATGTAATCCATTTGCTTTTATTATAACAGTGGCTGGCGGAAAAGCAACCAATGGTCATATTCGTACATTGGATATTGTACCAAGTTCCTTGCATGAGCGTTGTCCTTTTTTTGTTGGGAGCGCGGGTATGATGGAGGATCTTGAAAAAAAATTATCAGATGGCTGAACCTATCATCGAGGTGGAAAATCTTGAAAAGCGGTATGGAAATTTCGAGGCAATCCGTGGACTTAGTTTTACGATCTATCAAGGTGAGATATTTGGATTGCTGGGTCCTAATGGTGCAGGGAAATCCACCACGCTAGAAATTATAGAAACCCTACGCGAGAAAACAAGTGGTACTGTACAGGTTTGTGGTTATGACTTAGATGACAATACAGCGGCCATCAAAAAGCTGATTGGCGTGCAATTGCAAAGCAGTGGTTATTACCCAGGATTGAACCTAACACAGTTATTGAATTTGTTTGCAGGGCTCTATAATACTACTGTCGATCCGATGGAAATTCTTGCGATGGTCAATTTAGAAGAAAAGGCTAAGGCCAAAGTAAAGGAATTAAGCGGCGGCCAACGACAGCGATTTTCAATTGCTACTACATTAGTGAATCGTCCAAAAGTTATTTTTCTGGACGAACCTACGACCGGTCTTGATCCTCAGGCTCGTCGCAGTTTGTGGGAGTTAATCCGAACTATCCGGGCTGCCGGTACAACGGTTGTAATTACAACACACTACATGGACGAAGCTGAATACTTATGCGACCGAATTGCAATCATGGATCAAGGAAAGTTAATTGCACTGGATACGCCCGATACACTTATCGATCAGCTCTTAGAAAAGGGATTTGAAAGAAAAAAAGATGTAAAGGCTGCTACGCTAGAGGATGTATTCATTTCACTGACGGGTCATGGCTTGGAGTCTGATCATTAACGCGGGTCGGACCATCTGACTCTGTCAACTTCTGCTACTAGAAAAATACTGCCACAAACAAGAAGCAATTCGTTTGCACCGGCTTGTTGTTTTGCCGCTTCAATGGCCGTATTCACGTTCTCATGAATGGAACCATTGATTCCAAGTTGTTGAGCCAATGAGGCAAGCGCCGTGGCTGGTAAAGCCCTTGGAAGATTTGCTTGTGTGAAGTAGATAGTGGCGTCTTTGGGTAATAAGGCAAGCACGCGTTCGCAATCTTTATCTTTTACCATTCCTATGATGAGGTGTAATTTTTCAAAAGCTATTTGTTGAAGTTGTAGCAATACCTGCTCCATGCCCTCTGCATTATGTGCAACATCCAGCACCAGTGCAGGGTGGTTGCTCAATTGCTCCCACCGACCCATTAATCCAGTGTTTTTCTTTGTATGGCCTAGGCCTGCGTGAATTGCTTTTTCTTTGATCGAAAAATCTGCTTTATTTAATTGCTCAACAGCGGATAAAACCGTGAGCAAGTTATCGCACTGGTATATACCACAGAGATCAAGTTTAAAAGTGGTTGGATAACCATCGGTGTGGGTATGGATAAAAAAATTTTCTTTTTCCCATTGGTAAGATGCGATGGATCTTTTTTTACTTGCCAGCTCTAGTGGTGCATTTACTTCAGCGGCTTTTTTTACAAACACAGGCCAGGATTCGGGTTGCATTTTGCCGATCACAACGGGCACTTGCTCTTTTATAATTCCTGCTTTTTCAAAAGCAATTTTTTCAAGACTATCCCCAAGTAGTTGCATATGATCCCACCCAATATTTGTTATAACAGACAATACAGGTGTGATTATATTGGTGCTATCCAAACGGCCGCCTAGGCCCGTTTCAATTACTGCGATATCCACTTTTTGCCGGGCAAAATAATCGAAGGCCAGCGCAACGGTTACCTCAAAAAAGCTAGGGTTAATCTTATCAATCAGCGGTAAAATCCGGTTTGTAAAATCAACCACCTCGTCTTTACTGATCATCTTTCCATCGATTCGAATGCGCTCCCTGAAATCGTAGAGGTGAGGAGAGGTATAAAGTCCAGTTTTATAACCCGCTTCTTGTAAAATAGAGGCTAGCATATGGCTTACAGAGCCCTTTCCGTTAGTTCCTGCTATATGGATTGATTTAAAACCACATTGCGGGTTGTTCAGCGCTTCGCAAAGCGCTACAGTATTATGAATGTCTTTTTTATAAGCTGCTTCACCAATTCGGGTAAATTGAGGAAGCCTTTCATACAAAAATTCCAAAGTCTCTTGATAGTTCATTGTGCGGCCGCCAAACTAGCTAGTTGATTCTAAAATTGAATTGCACGGTTACCATGGATTCGTGGTCGCTTACATCAAAACGAATTTTCTCCAGATATTGCACGATGGCTTGGCGATAAGCAGATCCCGTGGCAGTAGATCCTTTTGCAAAATTTACAAATTTTCCAACTCCCTCAGGAGACACAACAATATTGACGTATAGGGTAGCTTTATTTAGCTCACCTTCAAAAGCATAACTACGTGTAATTCTTCTATCCCCACGGGTTACTCTTGGGCCATTCCCTACACCAATTCCAGCTCCATTTCCGCCTCCAGTGCCTTCTCCAGATCCTCCGCCGGCCCCATCACCTTTTCCGGTACCCCATCCGTTCCCGGTTCCACCCGTTTTTTCAAAATCACTGATACCCGCTCCTCCTGTTGCAGCCCCTTTATTTGTTTTTCCCATGATAGCTTTTGGAGTGGGCGAGGACGGCGGTTCTATATTTTTTTTAGGTTTAGTTTTTGGAGTATTGGATGCCAGCGTTTTAGGGCTTTTATTCTTTGTAATTGTGTTCGGTAATTCCGGTTGGTTACTGAGCTGGTCTGCTTCATTGACTTTGGCAGGCATTTGCTCTCCCGGATCTTGAGTTATAGCCGCTGTGCTACCTGCCTCATTGGGTGCAGAACCTGATTGTCCACCACCACCGCCACCATCCTCAAAAGGAGCCGGTGGATCTGGAGGCCAGTTTACTTCTACATCAACACCTCCCACATTAGCTTCTTTCTCGAAGGAAGGGAGTTTCCATTTAAGTAGAAAAAGAATTAGAACAAGAACAGCAATAACCAAGCCAGTATAACTGGCTGCTTTTTTTGAATGGGTATACTGTTGGTTCAACATGTGGGCAGCGTACTTAGCGAAAATAAGTTATATAGAAGAAAACTAATAAATTCAGTTGAAGGTCTTTGCGATAGAACGAACACAGACATACTGTGCTCATCAATCTTTCACTAAAATTTGGTTAAAATCTCAATGTGCAAAGTCGTGTTTAAAATTTCCTTTGATTCTTTCAATGGGGGGATTAAAATATCCAAATTGTAACCCGGGGAATTCTTCTCGCAATAATTGCTGCATGTTCTTTACACCAATTGCTTCTCCCGTTTCTGTTACTCCAATTTTTCCCAGATACCAGTCTGGATCAATGTTGAAATTTCTCCACTGAATCATTTTCAAATTAGTATCCCTTATCAACCTGCGGAGCGCTTCTACTTCTTCAATTGAATCAGTCATTCCTGGAAATACAAAGTAGTTGATAGAAGTCCAGCCGCCAAATGAACTCACTACTTTCAAGCTTTCGATGATATCCTCAAACTGATAATTATTTGGACGATAATAGGCTGTGTAAATATTTTTTCTAGCCGAGTTAGTGCTCACCCGTATCGAATTAAGTCCTGCCTTACAAAGTGCACGAACCGCGTCAGGATTTGAGCCATTCGTGTTAATGTTGATACTTCCTTTTGTTGTGTGTTTTCGAATTTCAAGAATTGACGCACGAATAGTCTCCCACATCAAGAGAGGTTCCCCTTCGCAACCTTGGCCAAAGCTAATAATTGGGTAGGCGGCAGACTCAAGATGGGGTACTGCAAACTCTACAATCTCCTCTGGCGTAGGTTTAAACTGTAATCGGTCTTGTGTCGATACGATCGGTTCCTCATCTGGCTGGAGTGAAATACACCCAATACAATTTGCATTGCAGGCAGGAGATACGGGTATCGGGCATTCCCATCTGCCTAGAGAAAAGTTTCGAGCTGCAGGGCAATTGTAAGTTTGACAACAATTTTCCATCAGATGTTTGACTAGCCGGTTGTGCGGGTAGGCGTTTAGTAACGATTCTGCGCCAGTCTTAATTTTTTTGTCGTCATAGCCGTTGCAATCTTGTCGAATATCAGGTTCAATTCGAATGGCAGGAACCCAGAATTGATCCTGATGCCAACCAGCTGCCGTGTAGCAAAAGAGTGGAAGTGTGGGAGCTTCAGGTGTAGACTCATAGGCTGCTAGATAAAAGCCAGTGTGTGCCGGGGGAAGAAAAGCAGCTACAGCCCAGCCCTTTTCACAAAGACGCATTTGACCAGTTTCCACATCAATGCCAATGCCTTTTCTTCCCGGTAACTCATAGAGAGACCCCCCGGAAGGGAGTGGTATCCAGTCCTCATTGGGAATAGGCAAGGCATCCCAACCCGATCTCCCAGTAGCATATAAGGTCTGATCCTCAAAAATATTTCCCTTTCCATCTGAATAAAGTAAATATGGGGTTTTCATAGTTTGCGTATTGATTCTAGATGGAGAATACAAAACTGATTGAATTGATCCGTATTAAAATCCTGGGGTATATAAACCTGATGTTGGATAAAGCGGTTGTCTATAAAATTCAAGGTTAAAATTTCATCACGAAGTATAACTTGATCAATTTCTTTCCATGAGTACAGATGGGTGGGGAATGTGTAGAATTTGATATGGTCTTTAAAGAAATGAATCGTGGTAGGTCGGATGGCCTGTGTAAATAAATACGAGATGATAATCATTCCAAGACCGGGTATCCAGTAAAAATTAGCTAACCAGTTAATGGCAAAGGATAGCCCAAGAACTAATAACAGATTTGTTGGGGTCACTTGCCTGTTATTTTTTTTCTTTTCCCAAGCATAATAAAATAATAATAAAGAGAAAAACGGAAGTATAAGTAGCGCAACTTTCATTACATGATGAACAGATAAAACTAGGAAAATAAGAAATGCAGCATTAGTCAACAGCAGGAGCAACTGCAATCCTTTTACTAATTGCTTGTTACCCGATTGAAGTGAGAACGTATAGATTGCTTTTTCGCTCACGTGAATTAGGTTTCATTTAAAATCAAATCGTGCAAACTTCGGATGCCTATTGCTTTGCTGCTGGTGAAGCCTTCCGCATACTCCACGCCAATTCGCTTGCCTAAAAGTTTTGCCCTTGCTTCTATGGCATCTAGAAAACCTTTTTTTGAGATATAAGTTTCTGGCCCCTCTAGTTGGGCATCTGGGTTGTGAAATTGTGTTCCATAAGCTTGAATGGCTTTCATTCGTTGCTCAAAAACGGAGCTTATATCCACGATGAAATCTGGCTCATGAAAACGATCTTGTATATAATGAAGGACATAGGAGGGGCGCCAGCGAGCTTGGGGGAGGTTTTTATGGTCTACTGTTTTTATCTTCTCAAGCCCTGCTAAAAAACAACTGTCTGCTACAAGTTGGCTTGCTTTTCCGTGATCCGGATGACGATCTTGGGTTGCATTTGCTAATACAATAGTCGGCTGGTATTTACGAATCGCTTGGATTAACTGAAGTTGGTGTGCCTCATCATTCAACAAAAAACCGTCTCTCATTCTTAAGTTCTCACGTCCGTGAATACCCATAATCATAGCTGCAGCAGCCGCTTCTTCATATCGGGTCTGTACCGTTCCACGCGTTCCTAATTCGCCCTCCGTAAGGTCCAGCACAGCTACTTTTTTTCCAGATTTAATTTCTTTTATCAGCGTGCCAGAACAGCTTAATTCCACATCATCTGGATGTACGCCTATAGCTAATATGTCAACTTTCATAAAAAGTATTTAGCGTCTGTAAGGATTGTTATACCAAGTTCCATCAATTTCCCGAATAATGCTTTCGATATCTCGATCTGTTCTGTTTTTGGCGAGGTCCCAATCTTGTTTCAAGTTACCCCCAAAAAAGAATGCAACGGTTTGGTAAAGTCGGGCATTGATACTCCCCTTGAATTCTTGAAGTATCTCATAGCAGTTATTACCCGTTTGTCGATTAATTAACTTCATTAATATTTTTCCCTGGTAAACGGAAAGGTTGGTGAGAGGTTCGGTAAACTGATTACGAAGTTCTTTTTCTCGCTCTTTAATCAGTTGTTTTCTTTTTCGCTTGGCATCCACTCCCTCTAATTGCGCATTGATTTGATTGATGGTGGTACCTGCCACACGGGCGTAGGGATAGGTCACATACACCGCATTCCGTAAGCGATTCCAAGCCTCAATATGTTTACGTAATTGCTCTGGGGATAGGTTGGATATCCATACCATGTCCTCTTCGCGATAACTCATAATCTCGTTACGATACCAAATAGCAGGGACCAGTACCGTATCATTGGGTCCCCATCTTTTCATGATTTCTGTGAGCGGGGGTACTGGTTTTATTGAATCACCTTCCGGAAATTTTGGATATTCTTGACCTGTCAATCTTTTATTGAAAAGAAGACCTGCGCCTAATAATAAGAATACTAAAAGCTGTTTTTGTAACATGTAATAATCAAGACGTAGTGGCTGTTCGATTTTTTCTAATTCGATTAACCATACTGAGTAGTAATCCTATAGCTGTTAACCAAACGCCATACCATAATATTTTAATAAAAGGGTATCGGTAGGCCTTTAGCGTTACATACTTCAAAAGGGCATCACTTTCTTTGATGCCAAGCCGTACGGATCCTTTTTCATCTGCCTCTTGTAGCTGTAAAATCAAACCTTCTGAAACGAGGGTATCGGACAAGCTTATCCATTGCCCTTTTACAAAGGCAGCGCGGCTCACAACCGAATAGCTGGTTCCTGTCTTTGATTGCACTCGAATGGGTACTTCGTATAGTTTGCCTTTCTCACCAAATAGTTCTTTAGGTAAATCACTTCTGCTTTGGATTGAATCAATAGTCATGAAACCGTTGGAATAGAAAAGGGTATCACCTTGTGTTTGTAAATAGGGTTTGAATACGGCTGTATCTTTTTGATTTTCTGGATCAGGTATTGAAGTGATGTAGGTGAATACATCATGATCCCAATAATGTCTGGCATCGGGATTAGCCATCAAGCCCTGGTTTCCTTTATAGTTGACAAAAGCATTAGGAGTTAGTACAAACTCTTCTTTTTCCTTTTGATTCTTGAACTGTATTTTATAGTACCACAGTTGTTTTTTTGGGTGGGCTGAATCTTTTAAATAAGTCAGGGTATAGTTGCCCATTGTTACTGGAAGCCCTTGAACCAATGTTAGATTCTCCCGCGGATTTTCTCCTTCACCAAGCGGAGTAGGAATTCCATTTATGTTGTTAGAGATTATTTCTTTGTTTGCAGACGAAAGGAGAATTCCTGTCAATACCAGTCCAAATCCAACATGTGCTATCGATCCTCCAGCTTCTCTTATTTTCCCTTTAGCACCAAGCCAAATGTAACTTGCGTTGGCTATGACTGTATAGAAACTAAACAAGATCGTAAGTGTAATTGAATATTGAAATACCGGCCCCTTTTTTTCGTAGTTAACTTCCCCCCAAATCATAAATGCTGCACCAGCTACTACAGATAGCACCGCTGGGATTAGCATTTTTTTCCAGAAAAAAGAACGCGTTGTTGATTTGTATTTAAGATAGTGACTAATAGCAGTAAGCACAGCAAGTATGAGGGCTACATATAGCTGTATGCTATTATAGGAGAATTCAACATCTTCAGGTGGAGCAAGCGTAGTTCCAAAAATTTTATTAAAAACGGGTAAAGAAGTTTGACCACTAATAACCAAGGCTGAAAGAAAAAAAACAAGCGATCCAATAAACATCCAAAACTCGCGGCTGCTGATTTCCTCTTCTTTTTGAATGGTGGGTATTTTTTTTAGTGAACGAAAGAAGAAAAAAAGTGAGGGTAATGTGAATACTAGTAAGAATGCCAATAGTTGCCAGTTCATGCCAAGGTCTGTGAAGGCATGTACGGATGTTTCTCCCAAAATCCCACTACGGGTTAAAAATGTTGAGTATAGAATAAAGAGGAAGGTGAGAATAAAGAATAAGTACGTCGCCCGCAAGGAATGGCCTGTTGCTCGATAGATGAGTAGGGTATGTAGCCCTGCAACACCAGTCATCCATGGCACCAAGGAGGCGTTTTCTACGGGATCCCAGGCCCAATATCCTCCAAAACTCAGCGATTCATAAGCCCACATTCCTCCCATCATAATACCCACTCCTAATACAGCCGTAGAGAATAATGACCAGGGAAGTGCGGGTTTGGTCCAGTCTCCATACTGTTTAGTCCATAGCCCAGCAATAGCATAGGCAAATGGGATCAGTGTAGAAGCAAAACCCATGAATAAGACAGGAGGGTGTATCACCATCCAATAATTCTGTAAAAGAGGATTTAGATCATTCCCATCTTTAATAGAGGAGAGATAGTCAGGACGAATTGGTTGCGTAATGTCAAAGTTGAGGTGAAGTGCTGGAGCGTTATCCAACACACCACTATCCCGTAATAGAATAAATGGGTTAGAACCCATTTTCCAACCTGCAATGTATAAACCCATCACCATGGTTGAAAGGGCAAATTGAGCGAAACTAACAGTGGTCATCACTGGGGATTCCCACTTTCCAGCTTTTAGAATTAATAACAAACCAAGTATGGATTGGCAAAGACTCCATAAAAGGAAACTTCCCTCTTGACCTTCCCAAAAACAAGCAAGTAAATATTTGAACTCTAATGAACGGCTACTGTGTTTCCAGGCGTAGTGGTACTCGAATAAGTGATTTTGTATAATGAAAAAAAGCAGGCTGAAAATGGCTACGATCGAAACTGCTTGTATGAAAAAGGAAATTCTTCCCAATTTTCTCCAATCAATGCTAGTGGCAGATTCCTGTTCCCTGGATGCAAAAAAATAGGAGAGGGTAGAGATACCCGCACTGATCATTGAAAGAATGATAAAAAGATGACCAAGTTGGCCAGGGATTAAGTTTTCGCCAATGTATTTCATAGGAGCGAGTGCTTATGGGGCTGTTCTAGGATCAGGTACGTTGCCAGGATGTTTTAATCCTTTTGCTTCTTCCTCTTTGTATTTGGAGGGGCATTTGGTTTGGATTTCCTCACATTGAAATGTTCCATCCTTATAGCGTCCTTTTAATACCAGACGTTCGCTCATCTCTAGGTTTTCAGGTTTAGCATTGTTGTAGACTACCGGTACGGAAAGGCCTAAAGAATCAACAGCGGTAAAACGAAGGTAGTTTGGATTTTTAATGGCATCGTACTCCAGGGGTGCACTTTTGTCCAATTTGGCCATTAAATGGACATATTTTCCAGGCTTTGACATGGCGGTTCCAATCGTGTCGTAAGTGCTAGTGGTATTGGTAAAACTGATCAAAATGCCAATGGACACTGCTATCAAGACTAGTAAAACAAGGTGTATTTTTTTCATACAAAAAAATAATGTTGCAAAGGTAGTTCAAACTACGTGGGCATTGGGAACTATCTCGTTAATTGATTCAAAATAAAAAGGCAGTTCCTGTATATTTGCAAAACTAACACTTGTTTGTATAAAATCAATCTGTATGAATTTTCAACTCACTGAGGAGCAAATAATGATACAACAGGCTGCCCGGGACTTTGCGCAAAATCAATGTTTGCCAGGTGTTATTGAGCGTGACGAAAAACAGCAGTTTCCCAAAGAACAAATTCTTCAATTGGCCGAACTAGGATTTATGGGTATGATGGTGGATCAGGCCTACGGAGGAAGTGGCTTAGACACCATCAGCTACGTATTGGCTATGGAGGAGATCAGTAAAGTTGATGCCAGCACCAGTGTATGTATGAGCGTAAACAATAGTTTGGTCTGCTATGGATTGCAAGAATTTGGTTCAGAGGAGCAAAAGCAACAATATCTTGTTCCTTTAGCCCAGGGAAAGAAAGATGGCGAGCTTTACATTGGAGCCTTCATGTTGTCAGAGCCAGAAGCGGGCAGTGATGCAACTTCTCAGCGTACCACTGCAGAAGATAAAGGCGACTATTATCTACTCAATGGAACTAAAAATTGGATTACAAACGGTGGCAACGCATCTGTTTATCTAGTCATAGCACAAACGGATCCAGCCAAAGGTTCTAAAGGAATTAACTGTTTAATTGTTGAAAAAAATTGGCCCGGTGTAGTAGTTGCTGCAAAAGAAAATAAAATGGGTATTCGTGCCAGCGACACACATACTGTTATGTTTAATGATGTAAAGGTTCCCAAGAAAAATCGGATTGGTGTCGACGGTTTTGGTTTCACCTTTGCCATGAAAACATTGGCGGGAGGAAGAATTGGAATCGCTGCACAAGCATTAGGTATTGCTAGCGGGTCTTATGAATTATCAAAAGCCTATTCCAAAACCAGAAAGGCATTTGGTACGGAAATCATGAATCACCAAATAATCGCTTTCAAGCTAGCCGATATGGCTACCCGTGTGGAGGCTGCTCGTTTGCTTTGTTTGAAGTCGGCCTGGGAAAAGGACAATGGGTTGGATTATACCATTAGTTCATCTATGGCAAAAGTATTCGCTTCTGAAACTGCCATGTGGGCTTCCACAGAAGCCGTGCAAATTCATGGAGGGTATGGGTACGTGAAAGAATATCACGTAGAACGACTAATGCGCGATGCAAAAATCACTCAGATTTATGAGGGAACCAGCGAAGTGCAACGAATAGTGATCAGCCGTGGTATTTTGAAGTAGCTTTACAGTATGCCTGTTTCAGTCGCAAATTTCTTAAGGATCAAAAAGGAGGTCGAAGAAGCTGGTGCTTTGCTAGTGGCAGTATC
>VFQT010004310.1_pt1 | contig 12034 bp, 8 predicted proteins | sample 3512381 | NCBI WGS metagenome assembly VFQT01 (sample SAMN10412376, study PRJNA504923) | tailings metagenome | isolation source: Relicate 2 Philex TSF3 active mining site | place: Philippines: Tuba, Benguet | collected 2017-08-29 | reverse complement strand
TCACCCCCGTCCCCTCTCCCCTTCCAGGGGCGAGGGGTGCCATGCGCGATTTCCAGTGCAGCTCAAAACACAAATTCCTCCCCTCGCCCCCGGAACGGGGGAGAGGGGTCGGGGGTGAGGGGGCGATGGCCTCCCTGCCATAGAGGGTAGACGCGAGAAAGTTGAAAGTAGAAAATGACCGCACAAGTCCAGTAGCGCATCGGTGCGAGGTCTCACGCGAAGCCGCGAAGCCGCGAAGGAATCGCACTGGCCCAACTGAGAATCATTCGCCGACCGCTGGCCTTCTGCCTCGGGCATTTGAGCAGCCTTACCCTTGGGAGGGCGAGGCTCCTGCCGAGCCCCCTGAGTGCTCAAACGACGTGCGGCTCAGCAGGAGCTTCGCCCTCCCTTGATGGCCGACAGGCCGGCTAGTACCGTGCCGGAAAACCGGGCGGGACCAGCCAACTGGCCGCCTGCGATGTAACCGCTCCCTCACGGTCGCGGCTCGTGTTTGACCGCGTGAGGTAAGGTGGTTGTCACCCCTCACCCCCAACCCCGCTCCCCTTTCTGCGGCGAGGGGTGTCAGTTGCGGTCAGCGCGGCGATCTAAGGCTAAAGCCGAGGCGATATTGAATGCAATTCATTCGTGCCCAGTCGTGGTTCCCCCACCCACCCGCGAAGGAAACTGCGGGGAAGGAAACAGACGTTACCCTCCGTAATGTGGCAGTGCGTTGCTGTTCGCGGCACGCAGCCTTTTGTACACTTTCCCCCGCGGTTCAACGAATTCGCTTAAAGGGCAGCGTCGCATGAACAGACTGACGGATTATGTGAAAACGATCGAGGCAGCGGAGATACTCGGTGTCTCGCAGGAATACGCTCCGCAAATGTACGGCTTCGGCTGCGATATCCATGCACACGAACCCGACAAATGGTTACGGAATTTTCCATCGCATTGATCTGAAACGATTCTTGAAGAAAACCGCCGAACCAGTGAGACTGGAACCTCGCAGCAGACATCGATAGAAGAAATCGGGATTACGAACAAACATGGACCAAGCGCAACTCAACTGGCTCACCAACTTCATTTGGAACATCGCTGACGATGTCCTGCGAGACGTTTACGTACGTGGCAAATATCGCGACGTCATTCTACCCATGACCGTGCTGCGCCGCCTTGATGCCGTCCTGGAGCCAACAGTGGAAGCGGTTCGTGAAATGAAGGAGCATCTCGACCGCGAGGGCATCATCGATCAGGACGGCGCTCTGCGGATGGCTTCCGGTCAGGCGTTCTACAACACATCACCGTTCCTTTTGCGTGATCTGAAATCCCGAGCTACTCAACAGAAACTGAAGGATGATTTTGAAGCGTACCTCGACGGCTTCTCGCCCAACGTGCAGGACATTCTGACCAACTTTGAGTTCCGCAATCAGATTCCGCGACTTTCAAAAGCCAATGCCCTTGGTCCGCTCATCGAAAAGTTCCTCGATAAAGACATCAACCTCAGCCCGCAGTCGATGGACGACATCCCAGGCCTCGACAATCACTCGATGGGCACGATGTTCGAGGAACTGGTCCGCCGCTTCAACGAGGACAACAACGAAGAGGCCGGCGAACACTGGACACCTCGCGATGCCGTGCGGCTCATGGCTAATCTCATGTTTTTACCGGTTGCGGATAAGATTGAGTCCAGCGCTTATCTTCTCTACGACTGCGCCTGTGGCACGGGCGGCATGTTGACCGTTGCCGAAGAGACGCTCCATCAGATTGCGACGGCGAACGGCAAACAAATTACGACGAATCTCTACGGCCAGGAAATCAACGGCGAGACCTATGCAATCTGCAAGGCCGATCTGCTGCTCAAGGGTGACGGCGACGCTGCCGACAACATCGTCGGCGGCCCCGAACACTCCACACTGTCCAACGATGCTTTTCGATCCCTGAAGTTCGACTTCATGCTGGCGAATCCGCCCTATGGCAAAAGCTGGAAGAGCGATCTGGATCGCATGAGCGGCGAGGGTGGCAAGAAAGCCGTCAAGGACCCACGTTTTGTCATTGAGCACGACGGTGATCCCGAGTTCTCGCTCATCACTCGCAGCAGCGATGGCCAGATGCTCTTTCTGGCCAACATGCTCAGCAAGATGAAGCACGATACGGTGCTCGGCAGTCGCATCGCCGAAGTCCATAACGGTTCATCGCTTTTTACGGGTGACGCAGGCCAGGGCGAGAGCAACATCCGACGCTGGATCATCGAAAGCGACTGGCTGGAGGCGATCGTCGCGCTGCCGTTGAATCTGTTCTACAACACCGGCATCGCCACGTATGTCTGGGTCTTGACAAACCGCAAGGCGAAACATCGTACGGGCAGGGTCCAGCTCATCGACGCCACTCAGTGGTTCCGCCCGCTTCGCAAGAACATGGGCAAGAAGAACTGTGAACTGTCAACAGAAGACATCCAGCGGATCTGCGACACCTTCCTGGCGTTTGAGGAAACGCCGCAGTCGAAGATCTTTCCCAATGCCGCCTTTGGTTATTGGAAGGTCAAAGTGGAGCGTCCGCTGCGTCTTCGCAGTCATTTGACCCGCGCACGGATTGACACCCTGCGGTATGCCAGCGGGGACGAAGACATTCGTGCCGCTCTGCATAATGAGCTCGGCGACGATCTGTTCGAGAAGCCCGCTTCTGTGCGGGAGGCCCTCACTCAGCTCGTCGACAACTGGGGTACCGAGGAGGCGATGGATGACGAGGAAGGCGGCGAGGGAACTGCGAAGAAAGGTCTTTCTGATAAGGTGAAAAAGAGACTGCTGGACATGGCCACGTGGAAACGCGACGCCGGACTCGTGGAGATTGCCACTCACCTCCGCGAAAAACTTGGGGAAGAAGTCTTCGACGACCACAATGTGTTTCTGGAACAGGTTGAGGCCGCGATCAAAAGACGGAATTTGAAACTGAGTGCCGCAGACCTGAAGCAAATCATCGCTGCCGTCAGCTGGCGTGACGAATCCGCTGCGCCGGTCATTAAGAAAATCCACAAGCCTGGCAAGATCAACCCCAATCCGCTGTACGGCTTGTATGAAACCCGGATCGAAGGCAAGCCCTGCGTGCTCGAATACGAACCTGACAGCGAACTGCGCGACTTTGAGCAAATCCCACTGCTGGAAGAAGGCGGCATCGAAGCATTCATTCGTCGCGAAGTGCTGCCCTACACGCCCGATGCCTGGATTGTCGAAGCCGACACGAAGATCGGCTACGAAATCAGCTTCACCCGCCACTTCTATCAACCGCCGCAGCTCCGCACTCTCGCCGAGATCAGCGCCGATATTCTCGCCCTGGAACAGGAAACCGAGGGTCTGCTCACGGAGATCACGAAGGGAGCATCACAGTGAAGAGAATTGACGGCAAAGGGAGATCCGTCCGAGAACTGCTCGGCGGGGCCAAATATTCCATCGACTACTATCAGCGTGAGTATCGCTGGCAATCGAAGCAGATGACGGAACTGGTGGACGATCTCACCACAAAGTTTCTGGAAAGCTACGAGGTCGGTGACGAGCGCAGTGCTGTCGAGAACTACGGCCACTACTTTCTTGGCTCTGTGATTATCAGTGACCGCGATGGGCAGAAATTCATCATTGATGGCCAGCAGAGACTTACTTCACTCACGTTGATTCTGATCTACCTGCACCGCCATATGGAGGACGAAGAGGAGAAGAAGCAACTTGCCGACCTCATCTTCTCGCAGAAGTTCGGCAAGCGATCCTTCAATCTTGACGTGCCTGATCGCACGCCTTGCATGGAATCGCTCTACACCGGGCAGCCCTTCGATGCCGGTGATCAGTCTGAATCCGTCATCAATATTCTCGCAAGGTTCGACGATATTGATGAACAGTTTCCCGACGAAACCAGAGGTGCGGCGCTTCCTTACTTCGCCGACTGGCTGATCGAGAACGTCCATCTGGTGGAGATTACTGCCTACTCGGATGACGACGCCTACACCATCTTTGAGACGATGAATGACCGCGGTCTGTCGCTGACACCCACGGACATGCTCAAAGGTTACTTGCTCGCGAACATTACCGACGCTGCCACTCGCAACCAATCCAGCGTGATCTGGCGGGAACGAGTGGCGGAGTGCCAGCAGTGGGGCAAGGAAGAGGACGCCGACGCCATCAAGGCCTGGCTGCGCAGCCAGCACGCCCGCAAGATTCGCGAACGTAAACGCGACGCCAAGCCGGAAGACTTCGATCTTATCGGGACAGAGTTTCACCGCTGGATTCGGGATCAGGAGGAACTGCTCGGCCTCAGCGGTCCAACTGAGTTCGCCCGTTTCATCCAGTGTGATTTTAAGTTCTACACTGGCCAATACCTTCGTGCTCGCAAGGCAGGCGCTGACCTTCTGCCTGGCCTGGAAGCCATCCACTTCAACGCTCAGCACAGGTTCACGCTCCAGTATCCAGTGCTCCTTGCGCCGCTGCTTCCGAATGACCCCGATACAGAGATCCGTCGGAAACTCCGCGTCGTCAGTGCTTTTATCGACATTCTCCTCACACGTCGCATCTGGAACTGGCGCAGCATCGATTACTCCACGCTGCAATATGCGATGTTCATCATCATTCGCGACATCCGCGGCAAGTCGGCAACAGAGACAGCAGCCATTCTGACTCAGAAGCTCAGCGAGGATCAGGAGACTTTCGCCAAAAACGAACGCTTTGCTTTGCATGGAATGAATGGACGTCCGATTCACCGCCTCCTGGCACGGATGACGGATTACGTCGAGACTCGCTCTGGCATGGCGTCCCGATACGCCGAGTATATGGCTCAGGGGAAGAATCGTTACGAGATCGAGCATATCTGGGCGAACCACCCGGAACGTCACAAGGATGAGATTCCCCATCCCAGCGACTTTTCATCCACGCGAAATCGCATCGGCGGTCTGCTCCTGCTGCCTAAGAGCTTCAACGCCAGCTACGGCGACCTCCTCTACGAGGAAAAACTTCCGCATTATCATGGCCAGAACCTCCTGGCCAGATCGCTGCATCCAACGTGTTACGAGAACAACCCCGGATTCCTCCGCTTTGTGCAGGAGACTGGACTGCCCTTCAAGCCGATGACGTCCTTCAAGTCCGCCGAGATGGAGGAACGCAGTCAGCTTTACCTCAAGCTGGCTGAGCACATCTGGAACCCCGCCCGTCTCACGGAGGCTGCCGCATCATGATCGAAGGACTGAAACCGTATCCGGAATACAGGGAGTCGGGGCTGCCTTGGCTCGGTCGTTATCCGTCGCATTGGGTGATTAAGCGTGGCAAGTCTTACATGACTTGCGTGGACCAACGGTCGAAGTCCGGAAAAGAAGAACTGCTGACGGTAAGTTCTGCTCGCGGCGTCATTCCTCGCCACACGGCCAAAGTGACGATGTTCAAAGCCGCTTCTTACTCTGGCTACAAGCTGTGTTGGCCGGGCGACTTGGTTATCAACAGCCTCTGGGCATGGGGCGGCGGCCTGGGCGTAACGCAGCACCACGGCATCATCAGCACCGCGTACAGCGTCTATCGGCCTCGTCCATCGGTGCACATGAATCCGCGATTTCTCCATGAGTTGGTTCGGTCGTCATCGTTCAACTGGGAGTTACATGTTCGCTCTAAGGGGATTTGGATTTCGCGCCTTCAGTTGACAGACACTTCATTTCTGGACGCTCCAATTCCGCTCCCGCCGCCCGACGAGCAAGCGGGGATTGTGCGGTTTCTGGACCATGCGAACCGGAAGATCGACGGGTTCATCCGGGCGAAGCGGAAGCTGATTGGTCTGCTGAACGAGCAGAAGCAGGCCATCATCCACCGCGCCGTCACCCGCGGCCTCAACCCCAACGCCCCCCTCAAACCCTCCGGCATCCCCTGGCTCGGCGACATCCCGATGCATTGGAAGGTCTCAAGGATCAAGTATCTGGTGAAGAAAATCGATGAGCGTTCGGCTTCAGGCAAAGAGGTCCTTTTGTCCATGAGAAAGTACCACGGATTGGTCCCATACTACGAGCACTTCACGAAGCCACCGCAAGCAAAAAGTCTTGTCGGCTTTAAGACCGTACGACCTGGGGACGTGGTTGTCAATCGGATGCAGGCAGGATTTGGATTGGTATTTGCGACTAGCATCGATGGTCTGGTGAGTCCTGATTTTGGCGTTTTTCGGCCAACTGGTGAGGTTATACCGGGATTTCTCGGTGAGCTATGCCGCAGTCGCGACATAAGAGCGAAGTTCCACACGGAATCGACAGGACTAGGAACAGGAAAAAGCGGCTTCATGCGTCTTTACGATGATGACTTCGGGCGTGTCCATATTGCTTTTCCGCCGACACAAGAAGAGCAATCGACAATCATTGATGGTCTGCGCGAAGCGACGCTGTCACCTGTGGAGGCGATCGCTCGCACCGAGCGAGAGATCGCCCTGATGCAGGAATACCGGACGCGGCTGACCGCTGACATTGTCACTGGCAAGCTGGATGTCCGCGAAGCCGCCGCAAAGCTGCCCGATTCATCAATCCACGATGCACAACCTGAAGAGTCGGATATGGGACTGGAGCCTGAAGAGGGCGACGACGAGAACTCTGATCTGGAGCGAGAGGATTAATCGGGATGCCCGTTCCAGCGAATCCAAAGATCTATCACATCACGCACCTTGATCGGTTGCCGTCAGTCGTGGCAGAGCAGGCGCTGCTCTGTGATGCGGAAGTCGTTCGCAGATCACTCGGCGGAACTAGAATTGGGATGACCTCAATCAAAAAACGGCGGCTTGAGGAGTTGCGGCTGTCGAGTCATCCGGATCTTCTCGTCGGAAGTTGCGTGCCATTTTACTTCTGTCCTCGGTCCGTGATGCTTTATCTGATCTACTGCGGGAACGACCCAGATCTCGCTTATCGACAGGGACAGCAGCCAATTCTGCATCTGGAGGCAGATTTGCGGCAAACGGTTGCCTGGGCAAATCAACAGCGGGTACGATGGGCGTTCACGCTTTCGAACGCGGGTGCCCGATACTTTGAAGATCGATGTGATTTACAGCATCTGGCTGAGATCGACTGGAATGCGGTTGAGGCGACAGACTGGAGGTCCTGCAAAGAAGGGAAGCAGGCGGAATTCCTCATTGAACAACGATTCCCCTGGGAACTGGTTTCGAGAATTGGCGTCAAGGATGCCGTGGTTTACCAGCAGGTGAGCAACCTTCTGAAAGGTGTGTCGCCTCGTCCTAAAGTTGAAGTTCAGGCCAATTGGTACTATTGAAAAGTGCGGGTATGATCACGTTCAAGACCGGTAATATTCTTGTTGAAGACGCAGAAGCGATCGTCAACACCGTCAATTGCGTCGGTGTGATGGGACGAGGAATCGCGCTGCAGTTCAAGAATGTCTTTCCAGAAAATTTCGCTGCCTATGCAAAGGCGTGCAAACGCGAGGAAGTGACGCCAGGCAAGATGTTCATCTTTGAAACCGGTGAACTCACAAATCCGAAGTACATCATCAACTTCCCCACCAAACGACACTGGAAAGGGAAGAGTCGAATTGAAGACATTGACGCCGGGTTGTCAGCTTTGGCCGCGGACATCCGAAAGCGGCAGATTCAATCGATAGCCGTACCACCGCTCGGGTGCGGCCTTGGTGGTCTTGACTGGGGGCTCGTGCGTTCTCGCATCGAAGCCACTTTGGGAAACCTGAAGGACGTAGCTGTGATTGTGTTCGAGCCTGATCAGGGCAAGACGGATACACGTCCGAATTTCTCCAGGACGGCACCGGAGATGTCCCCCGGCAAAGCAGCGTTGATCGTTTTGATGAAGCGATATCTCAACGGGCTATTGGATCCGTTCATCACGCTCCTTGAAGTGCACAAGCTCATGTACTTCATGCAGGTCGCTGGTCAGCCCTTGAGGCTGCGCTACAAGAAGGCACCGTATGGCCCGTTTGCGGAGAACCTGGGGCAGGTTCTGAAGGTCGTCGAAGGGCATATGATCACCGGATATGCCGACGGTGGTGATGCCCCGGATAAACAATTAGAGCTTGTTCCCGGCGCGGCAGAAGACGCCGAGAAGTTCTTGCAAAATGAAGTAGAAGCTCTTGAAAGATTTGACAGAGTCTGCAGATTGGTGGAGGGCTTCGAATCGTCGTTTGGGCTGGAGCTTCTTGCCACTGTCCACTGGGTTGCGGATCAGGAATGTGCCACATCCGTCGAGGATGTTGTCGCAAAGACGTATGCCTGGAACGATAGAAAGAAACGTTTCTCTGCTCGCCAGATCGGAATTGCCTGGAATGCCCTGCGCGATGGCGGGTGGCTCTCTGAAGTTGGCATGAATTGCGAGAAATGAAGACCGACACTTCCGAAAAGGCCCTCGAAACGCTGATCATGCGTCACATGACTGGCGTCGATGGCCTGTCCAGTGAACCGGACATGGTGGGCGAGTCCGCGCCGCACGCGGGTGGCAGCGGCTGGCGTGCTGGTCGTGCCAGGGCCTACGATCGTGATGTGGCTGTGGACGTCGAGCAGCTGTTTGCGTTCCTGCACACCACACAGCCGGATGTGACTGCGAAACTCGGAATTGTGGATTTCAAGGATCGGAAGAACATCGCTCGCCAGAAGTTCCTCGCTCGCCTGCAGGGAGAAATCTCGCGCCGTGGGACCATCGACGTCCTGCGAAACGGCATCAGACACGGCGCTCTGAGCTTCGACCTGTTCTACGGCACTCCATCGCCGGAAAATAAAAAGGCGGTCGAGCGGCATGCACAGAACCGATTCAGTATTACGCGGCAGCTTGCTTACAGTCGCGAAGAGACAAAGCGAGCTCTGGACCTGTGTGCGTTCATCAACGGTTTGCCGGTGATGACGTTCGAACTGAAAAACAGCCTGACCAAGCAAACGGTCGACGATGCCATCCGGCAGTACAAGCGGGACCGCAATCCTCGGGAGACCCTGTTCGAATTTGGACGGTGCGTGGTTCACTTCGCCGTTGATGACACGAAGGTGGCGATGTGTACTGCCTTGAAAGGCAGCAAGGGAACTGCACAGGATTCATGGTTTCTACCGTTCGACCAGGGCTGGAACGACGGGGCCGGGAATCCACCGAACCCGAACGGCGTGAAGACAGACTACCTCTGGAAACGCATTCTGACTCCGGCCGGGCTCACAGACATTCTGGAAAACTTCGCACAGATCGTGGAGGAGGAGAACCCGAAGACCGGCAAGAAGAAGAAGGTCCAGATTTTCCCCCGCTACCACCAGCTCGACGTCGTCCGCAAGCTGCTGGCGGATGTTCGAGAGAAGGGTGTGGGGCAGCAATATTTAATCCAGCATTCGGCAGGCAGCGGGAAGTCCAACAGCATCGCCTGGCTGGCCCATCAGCTCATCAGTGTTCGAAAAGGCGACAAAGAGGTATTTAACTCCGTCATTGTGATCACCGACCGCAGAATCCTGGACAAGCAGATCCGCGAAACGATCAAAGGCTTCGCACAGGTGAGCAGTATCATTGGAGCGGTGAGGGAAGGGGCCGGTGTTTCTAAGACCGAGCAGCTCGCAAAATTCCTGAGAGACGGCAAGAAGCTCATTATCTGCACGGTGCAGACCTTCCCGTTCGTCCTGGACAGCATCGGCGAACAGCATCGCGGCGGCAACTTCGCGATCATCATCGACGAAGCCCACAGCAGCCAGGGCGGCCGCACTGCAGCCGCAATCAGTGCTGCGCTCGGTGAGTCGAACGAAGAGGAGGAGGAAACGACAGAGGACAAGATCAATCGCATCATCGAACAGCGGAAGATGCTGCCAAACGCGAGCTACTTCGCCTTCACGGCGACGCCGAAGAACAAGACGCTCAACATGTTCGGCGTACCTTACCCGGAAGGCGGTGAGGTGAAGCGTCGGCCCTTCCACGGCTACTCGATGAAGCAGGCCATCCAGGAACGTTTCATTCTCGACGTACTGGAAAAATATACACCAGTCGAAAGTTACTATCGGTTGGCCAAGACCGTCGAAGGGGATCCAGAGTATGACGTAAGAAAAGCACGCAAGAAACTGCGGGTCTATGTGGAAGGCCACAGCAAAGCGATCCGCGAAAAGGCCGAAATCATGGTCGATCACTTTCTGGAGCAGGTGATCGGCCAGAACAAAATTGGTGGTAAGGCCCGCGCGATGGTTGTAACAGGCAATATCAATCGTGCGATTGAGTATTTCCACGCATTTAGTGCCTACCTTACCGAGATCAAGAGTCCTTACAAGGCAATCGTCGCTTTCTCTGGGGAGCCGGAGTACAAGGGTGAAAAGGTCAGCGAGGGAAAGCTGAATGGATTCCCGAGCAACGACATCGCGGACAGGATTCAGGAGGATCCTTATCGCTTCTTGATTTGTGCCGACAAATTTCAGACAGGCTACGATGAACCGCTGCTCCACACCATGTATGTGGATAAGGCACTCAGCGATATCAAGGCCGTCCAGACCTTGTCCCGATTGAATCGTGCTCATCCGCAGAAGCACGATGTGTTCGTACTCGATTTTCAGAACGACACAGAGACGATCGAGAAGGCATTTGCCGATTATTACCGCACGACGATCTTGAGCAAAGAGACTGACCCCAACAGGCTCCATACGCTCAAGGACGAGTTAGACAGCTGCCAGGTCTATTCGGCAGAGCAGGTGGAAGACTTCGTAAGGCTCTACCTTGATGGTCAGGTCGTGGACAAGGTTCATCCGATTCTCGACGCCTGCGTTGAGATCTACCTGAATGAACTTGATGAAGACGGGCAGGTCAGTTTCAAAGGCAAAGCCAAGACGTTTACGCGAACCTATGACTTCCTCGCGACGGTCCTGCCTTACGGCGTTCCGGCATGGGAGAAACTGTGCATCTTCCTGAACTTTCTGATTCCAAAGTTGCCAGCGCCGGTGGAGGAAGACCTCGCCAGGGGGATTCTGGACGCAATCGACATGGACAGTTATCGAGCTGAGAAAAAAGCCACGCTGGCCATCGCGTTACCCGACGCCGACGCTGAAATCGACCCGGTGCCCACCAGTGGCGGCGGTCGGAAACCTGAGCCGGAGCTGGACAAGCTTTCAAATATCATCAAGGCGTTCAACGACCAGTTCGGCGGTCTGTTCAACGATCCGAAGGCCGTGGAAGAACGCATCATGGCCTTGCCCCCTAAGGTGTCGGCAGATCCCGCGTACAAAAATGCGCGACAGAACTCCGACCGGCAAAACGCTCGTATCGAGCACGACAAGGCTCTCAAGCGAGTGATCACAGCCATGTTGAAAGACGATGCTCAGCTGTTCAAACAGTTTCAGGACAACCATTCTTTCCGCCGCTGGCTCACGGATACCGTGTTCGGGATGACTTACGTGGACTAAGTTTTCAAAACTGAGATTGTAGTGTCGAGGCGACAGCTTCGGTACTTCAAAGTCAGAGGCTCAGGGGGCCCTGCCACATGGCACCTCAACACGAACGAGACATTGAAATCCGCTGCCCACTGCACGGCTTCGTAACGGTGCGAGACTGGGAGCGCCGGATTATTGCTCATCCCGCATACCAGCGTTTGAGGCGCATTCGACAATTGGCATGGACTGATCAAGTTTATGCTGGTGCGATTAACGGCCCTGTTGCACGATGTCGGCCATGCTCCTTTCTCTCACGCGGCCGAAGAACTGTTTCCACAACGTGATGGTGTCCAGCTCGAACACGAAGACTATTCGGCAGCCATCATTCGCACGGTCCTGAGAGAAGTCATCGACAGCCATCCGGACAGCGACAACTTGAGGCTCCTGCCGAGCCCCCTGAGTGCTCAAACGCCGTGCGGCTCAGCAGGAGCTTCGCCCTCCCGACGCTTTCTGCAAAGCCGGCATGACAGCACCAGCGACTGGCGTCATGCGGCAGCACTTCGCGAGATGCGCGAGGCGTACCCGCTCCCTCACGGTCGCGGCTCGTGGTTTACCGCGTGGGGCGTGAAACGTGAAACGTGAAACGTGGGGAGTCGTGGAATTCCAGGGGAGCCGTCACCCCTCACCCCCGTCCCCTCTCCCCTTCCAGGGGCGAGGGGTGCCATGCGCG
>VFQT010004309.1_pt1 | contig 12036 bp, 8 predicted proteins | sample 3512381 | NCBI WGS metagenome assembly VFQT01 (sample SAMN10412376, study PRJNA504923) | tailings metagenome | isolation source: Relicate 2 Philex TSF3 active mining site | place: Philippines: Tuba, Benguet | collected 2017-08-29 | reverse complement strand
CAATTGATGGTTGCCCTCCAATTGAGGACCTCGGGCGGTTCGTGGAGAATCTCATTGTCGAGAAATATGACGCCTATGTTCCAGAAGATCTTTTGCGTCGGATTTGGGTTCGTCGACACGAGACTCTTCGTGAACCGATGAGTCAACTGATACGCGAGCTCGCAGCTACTACAGGCGACTGAGTCAAAACACGAAGGTCAGGAGCAACCCAGATTGTGAAGACGATTTGACTGGCGATCTGGTTTTGATCCATGAGCAAGAAGTGCTTCTTTGCGCCCGCGAGTAATGCGGCATGTGCGGGTTCGGTCACGTTTAGGCTCCGGGATCCTCTTCCGATCCGGCGAGCTCAGCCACTGTACCGAGATCCTCTAAATCGTCGAGATCGTCCCAGACGATGTCCTTAAACATGAGGAAGCTGGGCTCCCGAACCGCCATCGCATCGATCTCGTCTCGATTGACCAGATACCGACGCAGTCCGAATCCGTCGTCCTTAGGGAGAACCTGCCAAATTTTGATTTGTGGATGATCGTTCAGGAGCTTGACTATGCTCTTGATGACAGACCCGTTGCATCTGAGTCCGAAGAGGATTGCGGTTATGCGAAACGGGGCGTCAGTGACGCCGTTCCTGTCGCGAACGTCGCGCCACTCCTTTTCGTACTTCCATTCATTCGACTTTGTATAGAAGTAGGTCTGAAACACCTGCTCCTGTGCTACCAAATCATCTCGGACCTTCCACCGATAAAGATCACTTGTCTTGATCGCGCGGGGCCCCTTGTAGTCGACCGCCTTGAGACGTGGGTGCCCCTGATCGCGGGTGTCGTACTCAATGCAAATGCCACGATGCTCATCGGCATAGTGCGACCACATTAGCCCGCTCTTCCACGTCGCGGACAGCGAGAGCACGCCCTCATCTCCAAGTTCCAGGTCGAGCTCGTGTTTGATGGTGCTCGCGAGGGTGCGCATCAAATAGCTTTCGACCTCGGCATTAGTGCGGTAGTCGCCGTACTCTGAGGAATTATAGCGGAGACGGCCGATCTCATTGCGTCCCTCTTCCTCGTTCTTCCGTCTGACAATCATGCGGTAGAGCAAACGTTCGAGGTGTCTACGGTCGATATCCACGTCGATCGTGGGATCGCAGTCCAGCGGATCGTTGAAGGTAGATGGCTTCGCGTAGAAGACCTCTGCCTCGGTTAGGGCGCGCAGTGTGTTCACACTAAAGGGTCTGTATTTGTATACCTTGTCCGGCATTGCCGTCCCTGTGCCTTGTTACGGAATTGCTTGCTAGAATTCGTGTGATTGACGGTTTGCCATCCCCAAGCATAACAACGGCTTCCCATGTGCAACACATTTGAGCAACGGCGAGAAGTGAGAAAATCGACATTATGACGATCGAGCCCTACGGACCTGCGCTTCGTTGACCGATACCACCGCCGTTCCGTCCGAACCGCCGACCGGCACCCTCGAAGATGCGCTTGCGTCTCTCAAGCGCGATCTGTCCAAGCTGTCGATGCGGTTCAAGTCGGTCGATCATGCCGTGATGACCGATTGCAAGGCGTTGAAGCTCCGCCTCCACTATCCTGCGTTTAGGCAGCGCAAGCCGATGATTGCGGAACTAGTGGACACCGTCTCGACCTACATTGTCAATTTCTGCTTGCCCCGACAGCAGGTCACTGACCTCTACGAACAATATGGCAAGGTTTCGCCGGAGGACTTCACTAAGATGTTCGAGGTTCTCCGCCAGGAAGCCTTCGATCTCTTCAAGCGCGCCCATGTCGCGACGAACCGAAACGGCGAAGCCGGCGAACTGATACTGTACCTGCTGACGGAGTGGCTCCTTGAGGCGCCCCAGATCGTCGCGAAGATGTCGCTGAAGACGAACACCGAGATGCCTGTACATGGTGCGGACGGAGTGCACGTCCGATACTGTGCGGCGACGGGGCGGCTCTACATCTACTGGGGAGAGGCGAAGCTCTACGGCAGTTTGGACCAGGCGATCACGGAGGCGGCTAAGTCGATCGCCGAATCCCTGGACGACAAGAAGATCAAGCACGAGATTTCGCTAGTGAAGCGGCACCTGGATCTGTCGAGCCTGACGCCTCACGCCAAGAAGGCAATGCTCGACTTCCTCGATCCGTATGGTTCGGAATACACAAACCGCCACGACGTGATTTCCTGCCTCGTTGCCTTCGATTTCGACGCCTTTGCTTCTGTGCTGGCCTGCGAGGCCGATGCCGAGGACGAGTTCCGCAAGTTGGCTCTTGCTCAGCTTGAAGATGCCGCGCCGAAGATTGCCAAGGCTCTTAAGGCAAAGGGCATCGAGCACCAGGAGGTCGAGATGTTCATCATGCCGGTTCCGTCCGTGGCAACGTTGCGCGATCTGTTTCAAGACAAAATCGGCTGGAAGCATCCGGCCGCCGAGAAGGCACCGAAGAAAGGCCGCGGCAAGAAGCAGGCGCAAGATGAAGGGGACAACGCCTGATGCAGGAACTGGCTGATCAGATCTGGGGCAACAGCCGCTTCCACGACGCAGCGGCTCTTACCCATCGAACTTGGCTGGCGCGCGAGCTAGGAAGGCCACTTGAGCCGGAGGTGACCGTCGAAGAGGCAGTGCGGCTTATGCAGGCATCCGCGATCCTGGCTTGTTCGACGGATCCGGTGCATCGGAGCCAGGCATACCGTTCGGCGACCATGGCGTACGAGGTGGTTGGCGCAAAGACGCTGCCCATGCAGCAGGCGCTCCGCGTTGTGCTTGCCCGGCTCGGCAACTTTCCCGCGCTGGAAACGCGCGAAGATGTCGGCCGCGCAGCTGCGGACCTGCCGCTAGATCTCGCGATTGAGGAGATGGCCCTTTCGGACCGGCGCCGCGTCCTACTGCGGGATCGCCCCGCGCTGCTAACGAGCTTCCAGCACGACCTGTGGTGCAAACTTGGCGAAGGGCGCAGCGTCGCCGTCGCCGCACCGACGTCCGCCGGAAAGTCCTTCATCCTTCAGGGCCATCTCGCGCGTGTGTTCAACGAGGCTGGGGAGCGCATCGTCGTCTACCTCGTGCCGACTCGTGCATTAATTGCCCAGGTCGCTCGCGATCTGGCAGACCTTTTCTTCGGAACGGAAGGGGCGCCGGAGATTGTCACCGTGCCGCTCGACGGAGATCAGCCGCTGCCAAATCGCGCGGTATTCGTGATGACGCAGGAGCGGACCCAGCTGATGCTGGCGGCGCATCCGGACATGAGCGCCGGGATCGTCATCGTCGACGAGGCGCACAGCATCGCCGACCAGGGCCGCGGCATTCTACTGCAGTGGGTCGTGGACGACCTGCTTCGTCGCCGCGCGGATGCACAGCTCCTTTTCGCCAGCCCGGGCATCCGCAACCTAGATGTGTTCGGTCGCACCTTCGGCCTCGATAGCGTGGAGACGCTTCCATCGACTGAGCCGACGGTTGCGCAGAACTTCCTGATCGTGCGCGTAACCTCGTCGCGCCAGGGTATAAACGGCGGAGTAAAAATGTACCACTGACGGGTCTTGATGAGGTCCGTTCATTTCGGGGTAAAAGTGTACCGGTCCTGATGGGTCCTCGGGAGAGAGGGCCGGAGGATGAAGTCAGTGGAGATATATGGGAAGGTCCGTCGGGCCGTATTGGTTGAAGGGATGACGCGGCGTGAGGCTGCGCGTTATTTTGGTGTTCACCGCAACACGATTACAAAGATGCTGCAGTATGCGGAGCCGCCGGGATATCGGCGAGCGGTGCCGCGGGTGTCGGAGAAGCTGGCGCCGTTTGAGGCGGTGATCGACGGGATATTGCGTGCGGACAAGGGGGCGCCGCCCAAGCAGCGCCATACGTGCAAGCGGATATTCGAGCGGTTGCAGGCTGAGCATGGCTATACGGGTGGCCTGACGATCCTGAGCGATTACGTTCGTTCGCAGCGGTTGCGTTCCCGCGAGGTGTTCATGCCGCTGAGCCACAGGCCCGGGCACGCTCAGGTTGATTTTGGTGAAGCCGATGCCATCATCGCAGGCAAGCGTGTGCGGTTGCATTATTTCTGCATGGACCTGCCGCAGTCGGATGGCTGCTTTGTGAAGGCCTATCCCGCCGAAGTGGCGGAGGCGTTTTGCGATGGCCATGTCAGCGCCTTTGCCTTTTTCGGCGGCGTGCCCTCGCGTATCCTGTACGACAACACCCGGCTTGCGGTGGCGAGGATTCTTGGTGATGGACGGCGCGAACGCAGCCGGATGTTCTCTGGCCTGCAAAGCCACTATCTGTTCGACGATCGGTTCGGTCGCCCCGGCAAGGGGAACGACAAGGGTAAGGTCGAGGGATTGGTGGGCTATGTCCGCCGCAACTTCATGGTGCCGCTACCGGCGGCGGTGAGTATCGAGGAGTTGAACGCGCGCTTTGCCGATCAATGCCGGCGTCGTGGCGCTGCGGTATTGCGGGGGCAAAGCCAGAGCATCACGGCGCGCATGGAAGCCGATATTGCCGCGTTCATGGCCTTGCCGGAGGTGGCGTTCGATCCGTGCCATATCGTCAGCGGCTGCGCGTCGTCGATGGCGCTGGTGCGCTATCGCACCAACGATTACTCTGTCCCCACGGCGTTCGCGCATCAGCAGGTCGTCATCAAGGGCTATGTTGATCGTGTCGACATCGTCTGCCGGGGCACGCGCATCGCCAGTCATGTGCGCAGCTATGAGCGCGAGGATTTTATCGCCAACCCGCTGCATTATCTGGCCCTGCTCGAACACAAGCCCGGTGCGCTGGATCAGGCCGCTCCGCTCGATGGCTGGCACCTGTCGGAGCCAGTGCATCGCCTGCGGCGGTTGATGGAAGCCAGAAGCGGCAAGGAAGGACGGCGTGCCTTCATCCAGGTCCTGCGGTTGTGCGAACATTATGAGCAGTCGCTGGTCGAGTGGGCGGTCGCCCGTGCGCTGGAGCTGGGCGCGATCAGCTTTGATGCGGTCAAGATGATCCTGCTTGCGCGTCTGGAACACCGACCCGCGAGGCTGGATATGAGCCTGTATCCCTATCTGCCCCGCGCCAATGTCGGTGTGACCGATACACGCGCCTATCTGGGCCTGATACATGATGCCCACCGCGTGACAATGAAGGGGGCATCGGCATGACAGACCCTGTGATGCAACCGCTGCCTGCCATGATGGAGACGGGCACCAGCGTGCCGCCGCAGATCCTGCTGGGCAACCACCTGAAGGCGCTCAAGCTGCCGACCTTCGCTCGCGAGTATGAGAAGGTGGCGATGGAAGCGGCGGGCAGCCGCACCGATTATCCCGGCTATCTGCTCCGCTTGTGTGAGCTTGAGCGGATCGACCGGGAACGGCGCATGGTCGAACGCCGCATCCGGCTCGCCAGGTTCCCCCACACCAAGAGCTTCGACACGTTCGATTTTGCTGCGCAGCCTTCGCTTAACAAGCCGCTGGTGGTCGAACTCGCACGATGCGAGTGGATCACGATGCGCAGCAACATTATCGCTCTTGGGCCCTCCGGCACCGGCAAGACCCATGTCGCGCTCGCGCTCGGCCTGGCGGCCTGTCAGAAAGGGCACAGCGTTGCCTTCGTCACCGCCGCAGCCCTCGTGCATGAGTTGATGGAGGCAAGGGACGAGCGCCGGTTACGCCAGCTGCAAAAGCATCTTGCCAGTGTGAAGCTGCTGATCCTTGATGAACTGGGCTATGTCCCGTTCACCGCCGTTGGCAGCGAACTGATGTTCGAGGTGCTCAGCCAACGTTACGAGCGCGGCAGCACGCTCATCACCAGCAACCTGCCGTTCGACGAATGGACATCGGTGTTCGGGTCTGAGCGTCTCACCGGCGCTCTGCTCGACCGGCTGACCCACCATGTTCATATCCTCGAGATGAACGGGGACAGCTATCGGCTTGCCAGCAGCCGGAAACGGCAGAAGCACGGACATGGATCCACACAGCAAGAGGAGATCCCCCCGCCATGACCTGATCAGAAAATCCCTCATCTTCTGTGCTGAACGGCCTTCCGCTACGCTCCAGACCGTTCAGCACAGAAGATGAAAGCAACGCCTCGATCAGAGGCTTTTTGTTCAATCCAACTGGTACAGTTTTACACCGGAATCTTGCACAATTTTACCCCGACGTTGACAGCCGCCACGTACCTTGATGCCATCGGGGAAGCGTTCAGCGAAGCGATACCTCCACAGCGCGCAGAACTGATCAAAGCAGCGACTAACGGCGGTTCGTGGATAGAGCTGGGGATGGGTCAAGGCCCAGCACAAGGCGTCATCGGAATCTATTGCTATACCGTCACGGACTTTGCGGCCGAGCCGCACCCGGATGCCAATGGGGATTTCCCAACCTCGCCGCATGTCGAGCGAAATTACATTTCCAGGGGGTGCGATGTCGAAGATCAGCTCGCCAGCCTCGATCAGCGCCCCACAATAATTACGGAATGAGTGGTTGTCGCCGTAGATGTCCAGCAGGCGACGCGCTTCCGCTAGGATTGCGCCTGCATCCTGCTCGCTCTTCTCCGCGATCAAGCGACGCTCGAGGCCATAGAAATAGACGAAAACATACCCAATGGGAGCGTTCGGTGTACTACGCCCGGAAGCAAGCCATTCCAGATAGGCTCGACGTGCAGAGGGCGTTAGCTCGCAATAGTTCGGCCAGTAACCCAGAGATATCCCGAGCGAGTCTGAATCGGATGCCACAGACAACGTCGGGTCAACCAGAGCTCGATGGTTCGACCGTCGATCGCCTTTCCCGTAGTAAAGAAGCTCCCCTTGAAATTCGATTCCGGCCACCTCCACCGTGGTTGGCTCGGCGATCCAATGTGCAGCTGGTGCAGGAGCAAAAGGCTTGGCGAGTTTGGCGATGAAGCTTTGAGACGGCTCCCTTCTCGGGGCGGAAACTGGCTGGGGTTGCGCCGTCGGAACTGGCCTATGGCCGTAACCAGTGGCTGCCCTTCGCGCATCGTCAAGCTTGGGATGGGCGTACCCACGAACGTAAAACTGACCATCCCTGCCCAGCTTGATGCCAGGTTCGATTTCCGCCCAGCTCTCCTTTGGGCCGCTGTACGTCGCAGGCTTGTTAGGATTGTCAGGGAAGCCGGCGGTTGCACCGTTCGCCCCTACGGCCGCCGAAGGTGCGGCTGTTCCTCGGCGGCGCTGCGCATAATTCTCAGCCTGTGCCCTCGTGGTGAATGTATAACCGCCGGACATGAAACGGCCATCCGAGGTCGGTGTGACATCGTACCTGTCAACGCCGACTCTCATTGACGAGGCTCGATTTTCTGGAGCCTGCTCCTTTGAGGCTGAATCGAGCACCCCTTCGATTGCAGCGTTCCGCCGCGCACCGCCGTCAGCTTCACCTGGTCGCCGCGTCGAACGCCTCTCCTCGGTGAGACCGAACTGATAAGCCTCCTTGTAACTGGCAAAGACCACTCCGGCACACTCGAAGGTCCCATCTGACAAGCGCAATACACCATGCTGGTCGCGGGTTGGTTGCTCGTCGGAAGCCTCAATGTCACCTCCGGACGATATACCGACCGTGTCGAACCTTGCATCGGCCACCTCGGACGCTGCGCCATATTGGTTTCTCCCCCGTTCGCCCCGCAGTGCCATAAGACCAAGAGAAATAGCCAGTAACGCCATGCCTGCCAGCGGTTGGATGAAAAGCGCGACATAGCCAGCGATGTTGATCGAAACGAGCCAGCCACTCCTGCCCTGATCATGCAGGCGGCGCACCTGGAGCGCAAACCATGGCACTGCTGTGACCGCCCACCAGAAAACGTATGCCAGCGCCCAAGTCGGAGTAGCCTTGGCAGAGGTCTGCGCGCTGAGACCGGTAAGCAAAACCGTGGTGACGAATACAGCAGCCGAAAGTGCGAAGAACGACCAAAACTCACGCGTGCTCGCACGTCCGGAAAAATCCGAGTACTTCCGAAAAGGTATTAAGGCGTTGTGCATGCCGCAGAAATTCACTCATGTGGCGGATAAGTCAAACGTCACTGCATTCGTGACTCAATGACACTTCCATTCACCCCTTTCCGAACGCTGAAGCCATTGGGGACAGCCTGTTGAACCAGCGGCACGTGTGAAATCAGTCCAACAGATCGGCGTTCTTCAACGATGTCCTGCAGAACCTGCAGAACTTGATCCAGCGTGCCAGCGTCGTTCTCGGTATCCAAGCTGCCGAAGCCTTCATCGATGAAGATCGTGTCGAGCCTAATGGCCCCGTGGGTCATCTCAACCACATCAGAAAGGCCAAGCGCCAGGGATAGGGCCGCGATAAAGGTTTCGCCCCCAGACAAGGTTATGATCTCACGCGCCCGGCCTGTTTGGATATCGTGAACGCGCACATCGAGGCCGCGTTTCGATCTCCCGCCAACACTCACCGTGTCCCTTTCGAACCGATATCTACCACCGGTCATCGGGTCGAGTCTCAGATTTGCGGCTTCCAGGACCTGATCGAACATGGCGCCGATGGCAAACGTCTCAAGGGTAGTCCGCAACTCGTTTTGCCCATCGAAGGCTTCTGCGAGACCGCGCAATGAGCCGGAAGCTTGCTCGAGGCTCTGCAGGTTCTCCAATTCGTCGGCCAAACTTGTCTTCAGATCGATCAGCGAGCGATGCTTCTGCTGTGCTTCGGCGCTATTCTTTGAGGCTTCGTCGGCCGCTGTCTGCGCCTGATTGCAGCTGAGCCGGAACGGTTCCAGGTCGGGACGCTGAGCACTTCCGACATTATTCCTAGCAGCCGTTTGCCGCCCACGCGCTGCTGCCAAATCTCTGTCGAATTCGACGATCGACCCTTCCAGCTCCCCGATCAGATCTACGTCGGGAATGGCTAACCGATATGCTGTTTCGGGAATCCCGAGCTCAATCAGTCGGCTGTCAAAGGCAGTCTGCTTCTTTTCGACTTCATCCGCACAATCTTTGAGCGAATTCGACGCGTTCTGTAGGGCCGCCTCAGCCTTGATCAGAGCGGCCTGGGAACTCTGCTGTTGCTCCAGGGCTTCGGAAATCGCCTTTTTGCGCCGATCAAGATGGGCCCTTGCATCATTAATAGCAGCCTGCAGCACGGTAGCGTCGCGCAGCGTCTCCGGAACGGAGGCGATGTGATCAGCATAGCTTTGGCGGGACACGGCCTCGGCAGTGGTTGCGTCGCCCAGAGTGGAATTGGCTTGCTGAAGCTTGGTTGCAGTCGCCAACTTGCGAGCGCGTAAGTCGTCGACCTCCTTTGCGAGGAGGGTCAAATCGACGATACTTCCGAGCTCGTTGATCGCGGCGAGGAAATGCCGATACTCAGTATCGATCTCGCTGACGCCGCGCTGCGGCACATCAAACCCCGATAATGTCGCTTGGCGCTCCTTCAGCGTTGCGTTCGCTGCGCTGGCCCGCGATTGCGCCTCGCGATCTTTCTTCGCTGCAGAGACGGAAGCGGACTGCGCCGCTCGCCAGGCTTTCTCCAGTAGACCCACATCACCGGTCCCGTGCGCTGGTTGAGGATGATCGCTGCCGCCGCACACTGGGCAGGGCACACCATCTTCCAGTCGCTCGGCAAGGACACTCGCCTGGGCGGAGATATAATCACTTTCGCGCGCGGCTACTTCTTCAACGGCATGATGATGGCAATTTTGGGCTTCCAACGCTTTAGCAGCCGCTTCGTCGAACTCAGCCTGTGCATGTCCCACTGCCTGGGTGGCGCTAAGATGTGCATTCGCGCCATCTAATTCGATTTTCAGCGTATCGCGGCGACCGATCAAATTCTGCCGCTTGAGAGTATTGCGTTGCGCATCAGCGAAGGCAGCGGACTTTTCCTCAAAGGTTCGATCGGCCTGCTGTTGTTGCGCAACGGCCTGGTCATGCCCCTGCTTCGCGCTTTCCAAAGCGACCAGAGCCTTTTCATGCTCCACAAGGCGCTCGGCCGAATCGACGAGCACTTGCTGGTGGCGGTCCATTTCGTCGACTTTGCGACCCAAGGTCTCAATTTCATGTTCCAGGGCTCGCAGGTCGGCCAGCAACGCACTTGCCGCTGCCGCCGCGTCACGGGCACGAACTTCTGCTTCGCTGGCGCTGGCCTGTGCCGCTACGGCCGAACGATGGCGCGTACGAGCGTCGGTGAGACTGCAGTCGAGGTCCGCCATGCGCCGTGCCAACTCTGCACGGGACTTACGGGCACGAACGGCATCGAATTCAGGAACCTTTCCTTCCAGCTGTTCCAGCGCAGCGTCGGCAGCCTCCACTTCGACAAACAGTTTTTCTCGGGAAACAGCCTCGGCAAACACATTATTCGCCAACGTGAGTACCGCGGATGCTTCGGCGACGGCCAATCGGCTAAGCTCATATCGCTCCAACGCGGACGCAATGCCGACACTGAGTTCATCCGAGCTGGCAAATCCCTCTGCCGCAAGACGCTGCCCGTTCAATCGATATCCGTCTTCGATCTCGCGCCGGACCTCCGCAGCTTCCAATTTGAGCTTTTCCGTGAGCTTCCGGTATAGCGACACGTCGAAAAGTTCGCGCAGGATCTCGAGCCGATCCTTGCTGTTCGACACCAGAAACCGTTCGAACCGACCTTGTGGTAGCAGCACGATCTGACGAAACTGCTGGGCGCCGTAGCCGAGCAGCTCCTCGACAAGCCTCGCGACATCTCCAACCTTGCGCTCGGCTAGTGGAACGCCGCAGCAGTCCGGGCCGACATCGTCAATCGCGACCGATGACACGTCGAAGAGCCAAGCCGCATGCGGCTGCATGGTTTGCCCTTCTCCCCTGGCCTTCGGACGGGGTTGGTCGGGAATCCGCCGGACGTAATAGCGCTTGGCCCCAAGCTCGAATTGCAGGCTAACCTCGGTCAACAGCGCATCGGTTGCAAAATCCGAACGCATTGTCCCAATGCCCTGCTCCTCCTTCGCACCTTCCCCAAACAGTGCAAAGGCGATCGCGCTGAAGATCGACGACTTGCCCGAACCGGTCGGTCCGTAGATTCCGAAAAGACCGGCATCTGTGGCGTCGCGGAAGTCGATGCTCTCGACGCCGCCATAGGGGCCAAATGCGCTCAACGTGAGCTTGATTGGCCTCATTGAACGACCTCCGTCGTCGCCAACGCATTGAGCGCGGAGGCTACAATCCCCGCCTCAGCTTCGGACATCGGGTCGCCCCTCACGATCTCAAGAAACGTCGAGGAGAGCGCATGGGGATCGTCAATCGCCGCTCGTTGTTCCTCCAGGCGCTGCGCGAGCGGGCGGCCATTCCGTTCATAGGCAAGCTGGACTGCATTGGGGTAGAGCGCCCTGATCCTTTTCATCGGGTCGATCTGCGGTGCTTCATCAGTCAGAACTACGCGCACAAGGTCGTTCGACACCTCGGTAGCAGCCAGCAACTCCAAGAGCTTTCCGCGGATGGTTCGCACCTGACGCAGCGGCTTGATGGGAAATTCGGTTACACCGACGGTTCCGTCGTGCGCGAGTTCGATCAGGCTGACGGACTTCTCTTGGCCTTCTTCGTCGAAGCCAAAGGCCAGCGGCGCTCCCGAATAGCGAACATGCTTTAGACCCACCGATTGGGGGCGGTGCAGGTGCCCCAGCGCAACATAGTGCGCCCCGTCGAACGCCGACGCCGATACCGTTTCGATCCCGCCAACCATTCTCATGAGCGGCCGCTCGCTTTCACTCGTGGCAGCACCATCTACGAAAGCATGGGCGACGACGATCCAGCGCATTCCGTCGGCAAGGTGTTTGCGCGCACTGGCGATCTGAGCGCGAATGACATCTGCGGGACAAACAATTTCCTCGTCATCGAAGCACAATCGCGCCGCATATTCGAAGGCAAACGGCAAAGCGGAAATCGCTACCGGTCCGTCTGCATCAGAAATGACCAGCGGCCTTTCATTCTCGTCCAAGGGACCGCGCACGATGGCTTCACCATCTTTCGCAAGAACGCCCAATGCCCCTATCTGTGCGGCTGAATCATGATTGCCAGCGATCAACACGATGGCTGCTTATGATTTCTCCCTTACCGTCGTCAGGAATTCTGAAAGCCGCTTAAGAGCGCTTTGGGGCGGATT
>VFQT010004307.1_pt1 | contig 12041 bp, 12 predicted proteins | sample 3512381 | NCBI WGS metagenome assembly VFQT01 (sample SAMN10412376, study PRJNA504923) | tailings metagenome | isolation source: Relicate 2 Philex TSF3 active mining site | place: Philippines: Tuba, Benguet | collected 2017-08-29 | reverse complement strand
CCCGCGAATCTCTGGCCGCCTTTTTCGTCGGCATTTCCTCGGGCTTTCCCTACGCGATGATCGGTGCGACCTTGACCACTCGGCTCGCCCAAGATGGCATCGACAAGCGCGCGATCACCGCATTTGCATTGGCCTTTCTCGTCTATAACCTCAAGCCTCTGTGGGCTTGGGTCGTCGATGGTGTTCGCCTGCCGTTACTAGGTCGACTCGGACAACGAGTTTCTTGGATGCTCTTTTCTGGTCTGCTCGTCATCGCAGCAACCTTCAACTTAGCCTTCGTCGATCCTGCAGCGAGCTTACAGGCCACGATTGCAGCAGCCGTGTTACTCGGTATCGCCGGAGCAACGTACGATATTGTCATCGACGCGTATCGCATCGAGACTTTGCAACCGCACCAACTCGGTATCGGTGCTGGGATGTCTCAGTATGGTTGGCGCATCGGCTCCGCGGCAGCGGGTGCCGTCGCCTTGCTGGTAGCGGCGCGTGAAGGTTGGGCTGCGGCATATATGGTCTGCGCCGCATTTGCGCTGCCGGCGATGCTCACGGCATTGAGTCTCGGCGAGCCGACTCGGCGAGAGGTTGTCGCAGAGCGGCGTGACCTTGGGTCGGCGTGGCGCGCCATCGAGGGTCCTTTTCGTGAGTTCCTGCAGCGACCAGGCGCGGGTCTCGTCTTGGCATTCGTGTTGGTGCACAAGGTGGGCGACACCTTGGCAAATCTGACCTTCCGCTTGCTGTTTGACGATCTCGGTTACACCAATGACGAGATCGCTGTGTACGATGTCGGTGTCGGCTTTTGGGCTTTTCTCGTCGGCATTTTCGTCGGTGGCTTGATCTTTGGTCGCTGGGGCTTGCAGCGCTCGGTGCTGTTGGCGCTCGTGTTGATGGCAATATCGAATTTGTCTTTTGCAGCCCTTGCCGCTGCTGGGCATAGCAACCTCGGGCTCGCCGCTGCGATCGGCTTCGAGAACTTTGCCAGTGGTTATGGTGGTGTCGTGGTCGTCGCGTATTTCTCGGCGCTCTGCAATCTGCAATTCACGGCAGCTCAATACGCACTCATCTCGGCAGCAGCGAGCGTGATCGGTCGTGTTTTGACAGGGACGACAGCCGGATCACTGATCGAGTCGATGGGTTACGTCGATTTCTATCTGCTCACGACGCTCGCGGCATTGCCGGGTGTGTTGCTTTTTATTTTCATGATGCGGCGCGGGCTTGTCGAAGAATCCTTAGGTAGCGCCGGACGGACTCGGCTGTGACGCAATTGTTGTGTCGACTCGGCGATCTCGAGGCGACAGGCAGCGTCAGCTTCCAGGTGGGTGAGGGTGATTGGCCTCTGCGGGGATTCGTCGCGCGGCTCCCCGATGGCAGCGGCTTTCGCGCCTGGGTCAACCGTTGCCCGCACGCCCGCCATCCGCTCGATTTGTTGCCGGGACGATTTCTGACTGCCGATGGACAGTGGATCCAGTGCTCCTCGCACGGTGCGCTGTTTGCGCCTGATTCAGGCATTTGCGTGGCAGGCCCCTGCGTCGGCAAGAGTTTGCAGCCGGTAGCGATCAGCGTTTCAGGTGATGAAATCAGACTGGCCGAGTCATCGCCGAACGGCGACAATGCGCGCCGCTCATCATGATCGAATCCTTCCTCAAATTTTTCGTCGTGTTCTTCCTCGTAGTCGAACCGATTTCGCTCGTTCCGGTTTTTGCGAGTCTGACTGAAGGCGCGAGCGCTCAGTATCGTCGCCGTATGGCGATCAAGTCCGTCATCGTCGCGGGTTTGATCATCCTCGGTTTCGCGTTGAGCGGCGCTGCCTTCCTCGGTGCGATGGGCATCAGCATCGATTCGTTCCGTATTTTCGGCGGTTTGCTCTTGTTCCTCGTCGCCCTCGAGATGGTCTTTGCGCGCGAGTCGGGAACGCGAACCTCGACTGACGAGCAGGCGGAGAGTCGGCGCCGTGCCGATATTTCTGTGTTTCCTTTAGCGTTCCCGTTCATGTCGGGGCCCGGCGCCTTGACAACGATCTTGTTGTGGTTCGGTCCGGTGTCCGTAATCGATCAGCCCGTGTTGTTTGCGGCGCTATCGGCAGCCGCGCTGCTAGTTTTAGTCATTTCTTTGGGCATGATGCTGGCCGCGGGTCCACTGATGCGGTTGCTTGGTGCAACGGGCACCAACGTCGTCAACCGGTTGCTCGGCGTAATCTTGGGCGCGCTCGCCGTTCAGTTCATCGTCGATGGGATTCGGGCGAGCTTTGGCATCACGCTTTGAGCGCAGGGGCGCCGATTAAACGCGTCTGAACGACAGATCCCAAACGCCGTGACCGAGTCGCTGCCCTCGCTTTTCGAAGCGGGTCAGTGCGCGCCAGGCAGGTCGTGGTACGAAACCATCGCTACCGCCTTGCTCTTCGCTTCGATTGGCGAAATTTGGGCTCGCGCCGATCACTTCGCGCATCTGTAAAGCATAGGGCTCCCAGTCGGTCGCCAGCTGCAGCAATCCACCCGGCTTGATCTTCCGCGCCAACAGCTCAACAAATGGCGCTTGGATCAAACGCCGCTTGTGATGACGTTTCTTGTGCCAAGGATCCGGGAACAGAATCAACACTTCCGACAACGATGAATCGGCCATACGTTGTTCGAGCACTTCGACCGCGTCATGGCAGATGACTTTCAAATTACCAAGGCCTACTTCTTTGGCCTGCAGTAGGGCGTGACCAACGCCCGCTCGATGCACTTCGATGCCGACGAAATCCCGAGCGGGATCCAAGCGGGCGTACTCCACCAGGTTGTCGCCATTGCCAAAGCCGATCTCGACGACCTTGTCGGCTGTGCGACCAAAGATATTTGTCAGCGCGAGTTCCTCATGCTTCTCGGGATCGATATCGATACCGAAGACGGGCCAATCAAGTTCCAGCGCGCGACGTTGCGCCTCTGTCATGCGGCCCGCACGCAGTACGAAGCTGCGGATCCGACGGTGTGATTGCTCTGACATGGTGCAATTATGACAGCCGTCCGCATTCAGGACTTGCGTCAAGGGCCGGCAATTGCGAAAGTTCCGCCCCGGTTCATTCGGCCGAATTCAAGGATTCTCCTCGCCATGCCTGATCTCGCCCACACTGAAGTCCTGCAGTACAACGTCGGTGGTAAAGATTTCGCGAGCTACGTCGCTTCCGGTCCGGCACGCTCGGGCAAGCGTCCCGGAATCATCGTCTTGCCGGAGTGGTGGGGGTTGAACGACTATCTTCGTCGTCGCGCGCGTGAACTTGCCGGGCTCGGATTCGTGGCAATGGCGACCGATGTCTACGGTGATGGTCGCGAGGCGGCCGACTCCACCGAGGCGGGCCAACTCATGGGTGGATTGTTTGCCGATATTCCGTCGCTGAATGAACGTTTGCAGGCCGCATACGATCAACTTCGCGCGCATCCGCTGGTCGATCCAGATCGCATTGGTGCCATGGGCTATTGCTTAGGCGGCGCGCTGTCGTTGCATATGGGTCGCCTCGGTATTCCGTTGAAGGGCGTGGCGAGCTTCCACGGCGCGCTCACCCGCGCGCACGAGGCAAAGCCGGGCGAGTTCAAAGCGGCTGTGCTCATCTGCCACGGTGAGGCTGACGGCATGGTGCCCGCAGAAGATCAGGCGAATTTCCGTAAAGAGATGGAACAGCTGGGCGTTGATTACCAGTTCAATTCCTACCCCGGTGCGAAGCACGGCTTCACCAACCCGGAAGCGACCGAGAAGGGCAAAAAATACAACTTACCGCTCGCGTACGACGAAAAGACCGATCGTCAATCCTGGGAAGACATGAAGTCTTTCTGGGCGAAAGTTTTTCGCTGAGGACGAACGATCATTCGTCGAACCGTAGATGTTTGACGCTCTTGCCGTGACGGCGGATCAAGCGCAGCGCTTCGATACCGATGCGGATATGGCGTTCGACAAAAACGTCTGTCACAACACGGTCTGACGCTTCGGTTTTCACGCCTTCGGGAATCATCGGCTGATCGCTCACGAGTAGCAGCGCTCCCGATGGGATCGTATTGGCAAAGCCAGCGGCAAAAATTGTCGCCGTTTCCATGTCGATGGCCATGCAGCGCGTCTTTCGCAAATATTCTTTGAACTCGTCGTCGTGTTCCCAGACGCGTCGGTTAGTCGTGTACACCGTCCCGGTCCAGTAATCGCAGTCCAAGTCCCGGATCATGGTCGACACGGCGCGCTGCAAGCTGAACGCGGGCAGTGCCGGGACCTCCGGCAATAGATAATCATTTGATGTGCCTTCGCCCCGAATAGCGGCAATCGGCAGCACGAGATCCCCGATCTGGTTTTTCCGTTTCAAGCCGCCGCATTTGCCGAGAAGTAACACCGACTTCGGTGACACTGCCGAAAGCAAATCCATCACGGTGGCGGCATTGGCGCTACCCATGCCGAAGTTGATCATCGTAATGCCATCGGCGGTCGCATTTGGCATGGGGCGATTCGTGCCGCGGATCTCGGCGCCAGTCATCCTCGAGAACAACTCGAGGTAATGCCCGAAGTTGGTGAGCAGGATGTGTTGTCCGAAGTCCTCAAGGGCCGAGCCCGTGTAGCGGGGGAGCCAGTTATCGACTATTTCTTTCTTGGTTTTCATGAGGCGTGACGTTAGCACGCAACGCGCCATAGCGATGATGGGCTGGCTGTGGCAACGTGAAGGCTTGACGCTGTTCTGGTGTTATATTTATATATAACACCTCGATCCAACGACCCACAGGAACGCGCATGAAAGCCTTTCAATCCTTGCTAGTCGGAGTCTTCGTGACCACTTCCCTCTATTCGACCGCAACCCCTGCCAATGCCGCGGCAGCGGCAGCTCCCTTAATCGAACGCAGCAAGCTCTTCGGTAACCCGAGCCGGTCGGGCGCTTCGTTATCGCCTAATGGCGAGTGGCTCTCGTGGTTGGCCCCCCGCGATGGTGTCATGAACATATGGGTTGCCCCGGTGGGCAATCTCGGCGCGGCAAAACCGCTGACCGCCTCGAAAGATCGACCGATTCGTCAGTCGTTCTGGTCACCCGACAGCACTATGGTGATGTACGTCCAGGATAAGGGTGGCGATGAGAACTTCCTGCTGTACGGTATCGACATCGCAAGCGGCGTCGAGCGAACCCTGACCCCCTTTCAGCAAACCCGCGTCCAGATCATCAATGTTTCCCCCCTGATCAAAGATCGAATTCTCGTCGGCTTGAATAATCGCGATGCACGTTGGCACGACGTACACAGTTTGGAGCTCAAGACCGGCAAGCTGACGGAGATCATGCGCGGTGATGGTTATGCCGGATTTCTAGCCGATGCTAACTTGGCCATCCGTATGGCACTGCGTCCGAATGCCGATGGGGGCTACGATTTTTTCACGGTGACCAATAACACCGTCGACGAAAAGCCCATCGCTTCAACTACTCTCGAAGATTCTTTGACGACGCAGCCGGGTGGATTCACCACTGACGGTAAGACGCTTTATTGGATCGATAGCCGTGGCCGCAACACGGCCGCTTTGATTGCGCAAGATGTGGCGACCGGCAAAACAACCGTGATCGGTGAGAGTCCGCGAGCGGACATCAGCAACGCCATGAGCAACCCGAAAAGCGGTGAAGTCGAGGCCTATGCCGTGACCTATCTGCGCGACGAATGGGTTGCGATCGACCCAAAGATTGGGGCGGATCTGGCTTGGTTGCGAGAGCAACTGAAAGGCGATATCAGCGTTACGACACGCACCGAAGATGATCAGCTCTGGACCGTTGCGGTGGACCCGGTTATTTCGTCGCCCTCGGTGCACTTGTTCGATCGAAAGCAGCGCAAGCTGACGGAACTTTATGTCTCGCGCCCCGAGCTCGTCGGCGCGCCGCTGCAGACGATGCACCCGATCGAGCTGAAGTCGCGTGATGGGTTGACGCTCCCGAGTTACCTGACGTTACCGCCCGGCAGCGATAGCAACGGCGATGGCCGCCCCGAAGCGCCAGTCCCCCTAGTCTTGTTGGTACATGGTGGGCCGTGGGCGCGTGACGATTTTGGTTACAACCCGTATCACCAGTGGCTCGCCAATCGCGGCTACGCCGTGTTGTCAGTCAACTACCGTGGGTCTACAGGCTTCGGCAAAAACTTCATCGAGGCCGCTAATCTCGAGTGGGCGGGCAAGATGCATGACGATTTGATCGATGCCGTGCAGTGGGCAATCGATCAGAAGGTTTCACCGGCAGATAAAATCGCCATCATGGGCGGGTCGTACGGAGGTTACGCGACGCTGGTAGGGCTGACTTTCACGCCGACCACCTTCGCCTGTGGGGTCGACATCGTCGGGCCCTCCAACCTAGAGACTTTGTTGAAAACGATTCCGCCTTACTGGACTGCCGGGATTCAGCAATTTCACCGCCGTATGGGCAATCCCAATACACCTGAGGGGCTCGCGTTGCTCAAGGAGCGTTCGCCTCTCTACAAAGCCGGTAACATCGTCAAGCCGTTGTTGATCGGGCAGGGTGCCAACGATCCGCGCGTCAATCAGGCCGAGTCTGATCAAATCGTCAGTGCAATGCAGCAGAAAGGAATCCCAGTGACTTACGTCTTGTTCCCGGACGAGGGTCATGGGTTCGCGCGCCCTGAGAACAATATCGCCTTCAATGCGGTAACCGAAAATTTCCTCGCGACCTGCTTGGGTGGCCGCGCGGAGCCGATCGGCGAGACGGTGAAATCATCATCGGCACAGGTGCCGGTCGGTGCTGCATTCACGCCGGGGCTCGAAGCTGCATTGAAGTGAAGTTCGATCTACAGCCTACCTTGATTGGTTCACTCGTATCACTGCGCCCTCTCGGGCGCAGTGATTACGAGAGTCTGTTTGCGGTTGCCAGCGATCCTTTGATCTGGGAGCAGCATCCCGAGCCTGATCGATGGCGGCAGCCTGTATTCGATGCCTTGTTCGATCGCTTGTTGGAATCGGGTGGCGCCCTGTTGGTTCAAGACACATCGAGCGGCGCCGTCATCGGTTCGTCTAGTTATTACGCATGGAATCCCGAAGCCAACGATGTGGTCATTGGTTATACCTTTTTGGCGCGTCGTATTTGGGGTGGCCGCTACAACGCCGAGCTGAAGCAGTTGATGGTCGATCATGCGTTTCGGTTCGTCGAGCGGGTTTGGTTCCACGTCGGTAACTGCAATCGTCGTTCGCAGATGGCGATGATTAAAATCGGTGCGCGGCTCTCGCATGAGGCGGTTCGCGAGAGCGGCGGTGTGACCACATCGTTTTTACACTACGTAATCGAGCGCGACTCCTGGCAGGCAAGATGATGGCTCTTTGGACTTATGTTCGACGCTTCAACTATTCGGGCGTCGCCTACCAAGTTGATATTCGTGTCGGACTCAAGACGATCGACAGTCGATTACGTCGAAGCGATCTGGAGCTCGCGCGCGATTTCACCGACGTCTTAGCGGCCGATGGCCAACGTAATCATCGCTTGGTCCATGCGCTCGACGACGGTCGCGTGATGGAGATCGAAGCGGGCTATATCAATTGGATCACTACGGCAATCAGAGTCAGTGTCGACGGGCAGCTCGTGCACGAAAGCCATCCTGGAAAAGTCATTCGATTGCCGACGATGCCAACCCAAGATCCTGAAAAAGCGGCTCGCTTGCAGGCCGAGCAAGCCGCGCAGTGGGGTCGCAACAAGTATTCGCTTTATGTCGATATCGGCCTCGGTGCGATGTTTTTCGTTTTGGCTAAATTCACTGACGATTTGCCGTTTGCAGCCATAATGACGGCGATAGCAGGCCTTGCCGTCGCCGTCGCACAGCGGTTCGTGAAAGTGGATTTATTGGGCGGCCTTGCGATGTTTGGTGTCGCCATGCTGCTGGTGTCGGCGGCGTTTTCTTATGCGTTCGATGATGACTGGGCGGTCAAGATGAAAAGCACCATCCTAGGCGTGATGGTCGCGGCGCTGATGTTTGCGGATGCGGGATTCAATCGGGGGCGCTACTTTGGCGGTCGGCTCGCGCGTTACATGCCGATGCCGATTGTGCCGCAACGATTAGCGCTTGGCATGGCAGTGCTTGGTGTTGTGATGGCGGGCGTCAACTGGCTCGTGGCAACCTACCTATCGACCGATCTTTGGTTGTACTACACGAGTTTCGGCGACTTCGTGCTGACAGTGACCCTGGTTTTCAGTGTCATGCGCTACGCCCAGCGCAAAGAGGGTGAGGTGGAGTGACTACTCCGCCCAAGCCTTCTGCAAACTCGTGACTGCTTTGCGTCCGCCGTTCTTGCGGACATAGTCGAGAATGAAGTTGCGGTGACGCGCAATTTGGTCGCGCGACAAGGCAAGTCTGTCGTAGGCGGCCGGAACGCTCGCCATGTCTTTGGGCATGTCGGCCGCAAGCACATTGGCGGCTTGATTGATGACCCGCTCGATACCCGGTAGCGACTCGGTCAACGCGATGAATTCGGCTTCGGGGAGGCGGGTCTTGGCGACATGCAGCAGGGTGCCCGTTGCGGCTACAGACTTGGAAACCGGCAGCTCCAAGGCAAAGCCGAGTTCACGCACGACCTCATCCACCCCACCCTGGATTTGGGCGGTCGCCGGAGCAACGACGATGCAAGACAGCATGAGTGCGAAAAGTGCGTGGCGTAACGCCATATACAGAATCCTCCCCTACAGGCACTGTACGTTGTCGCACAAAACTCCCTCACAGAATATGTCCCAAAACGCAATCTATTCTTTGGTGGATGGGTAATTACATGCGCCGTTTGCACATCATCGACGTGTTCTCCACCGAGCCGTTCCTCGGAAACCCGGTAGCGGTGGTCTTGGATGCCGAGGGTTTGTCTACGGCGGAGATGCAAACGATCGCCCGCTGGACGAATCTCTCAGAAACCACCTTCGTTTTGCCGCCGACGGTACAGGGAGTCGACTATCGGCTGCGCATTTTCACGCCGCGCAGTGAACTACCGTTCGCGGGGCATCCGACGCTCGGTAGTGCGCACGCGGTGCTGTCGGTACGCGGGGCCAGTAACCGCGATCAGCTAATTCAAGAATGCGGGGCCGGTTGCGTTGTCATTGTTCCGTCACATGACCAAGACACACCGAGATATCGGCTGCGATTACCCGAGGCCGTTACCACGGCCGTGAGCACCCAGACCGTAGCGGAACTGATCAGAGTTCTGGGAGTTGAAATCGAGAGGGCGCGAGAACCGTGGGTGATCGATGTCGGGCCAAAGTGGCTGGTTGCCAAAATTTCGTCGATCGACCAATTGATCGCGCTTTCGCCGGCGATGGGTGAGCTGCGAGCTCTCGAGGAGTCACTCGGTATTACGGGCGTGACGGTGTATGCCGATTCATCGGCCGGCATCGAAGTGCGATCGTTTGCTCCGTCTCAAGGGGTCGATGAGGATCCGGTGTGCGGTAGTGGCAACGGTGCCGTGGCGGTCTTCCGTCGGCTATCTGGCGAGCTGCAACTCGGTGAGCGATATACGGCAGCGCAGGGGCGGTGCGTTGGGCGCCGAGGTCAGATCGCAATCGACGTCGGACTCGCGGGTGACGTTTGGGTGGGCGGTGCGTGCGTCACGACGCTAGCGGGCTCACTCGCGCGGTAGAGGGCGAGTCGCAAGCCAGGCGGCGAGGCCCGCAAGGCAGACACCGATCACAGCGATAATCCAGTTGAGACCAACGAAGTAGACGCTGATCGCCCAGCTCAAACTGATGCCGATGACAGCCAGGATCTTGCCCCGTCGTGATACTCGGCCGCCATCTTCCCAGTCGCGTAGCGGCTTGCCGAAGCGCTGGTGCTGTAACAATTTTTCCCGCCAATGCGGTGCTCCCTTGCCGAACGCCCAAGCGCCAATGATCAGAAAGATGGTCGTCGGCAGGATTGGGATGAACGCGTTCACCAAGCCAATGGACGTACTGACAACACCGAGGCTGCGCCAGAGCAGTAGCCCGAGCGGGATTCCGAACAGCAGTTTTCGGGCGATTCGATGATCTGGAGGAGGAGCGTTCAAGGCGGCAACCGCTGCAGCGGGGCTGCAGTGTGCCAGATGCGGTCAGGACTGTCTGCGGATATGGGCAAGCACCTTGATACGGCGTATCCTCGACTCGGGGTCGTCTTGAATAAGAACACTGAAGGGGTGGGGATCATGGCTAGAACTCGACTTATTGGTTTGATGTTGGTTGGCGTCATGGGCGCTGCAGCCGCTGCCGCTCCGCTGCAGGTGAACCCGAGTGGCCACAAAGCGGCTGCCGCCGATATCTCGGTTGGCGCTAATGGCGATATGGCCATTCTTTGGGTCGATCGATCGCCGAATGCGTCGGCCCCTGGTAATCATGACCGTCATATCGCGGCGACTGATGTGTATGTCGCAATCGCGCGAGCCCGTGAGGTCGGCTTTGGCAGTGCAGTCAAAGTTAACGCCGCTGCCGGCGCCGTATGGGGCCAGCAGGTCAGCCGTCCGCGTATCGTTGCGACTCCAAATGGCACATGGCACGTGTCATACGCAGTCAACGATCTGCATCCCATCCATCAGAAAACAGCGTTGACCACTCACTACACTCGATCGGTAGATGGCGGTCGCAGCTTTGAGACAGCACGACGTCTATCGAGTTTGACCGATCAAGACATGAGCGGAACCATACACGGAGGATTTGTTAGTGCTGCCGCGTTTGGCACCATGGCTGCCGCTCCGGACGGTAGTGTCCATGTGCTTTGGATCGATACGCGTCACATGCAACCCGACAGTGATTCGGGCGCCATGTATGCCGCCGTTTCGCGCGATGACGGCAAATCTTTTTCGGTCGAGAGCAATCTCGTGAACACTGGCGTATGTCCGTGCTGCCAGTTGATGGCGGTGACCAACGATCGTAGCGAGTTGATCCTCGGTTCACGAAAAGTGCTGCCGGGAAGCATTCGTCCCGCAACGGTGATGCGTCTGTCTTCCGCGTCGAATGCCACTCCCGAGGCAATTAGTATCGGCGGTGCACCATGGCAGATAGCCGGATGCCCTCTCAAGCCGACCGCAGTCGCCGTGGCAGGCGATCGTGTCTTCGCCGCGGTCCATAACGGCGGTGAGGAAAAGCCTGCTGTCATTTTCTCCGTATCAACAGACAACGCAGCGCATTTCGACTTCAAGGGGCCCGTGCACGCCGAGGCGGCTATTTCTGATGCACCGAGTATTGCCAGTAACGGCAAGTCGGTATTGGTCGCTTGGCATGCTAGAGCGAATGGTCCTCGTCATGTTTTCTACCGCTACTACAGTCTCGATGGCGAACCGCGGGGAGATATTCACGAGATACCGACCGGTGATAGCGCGGCCCAGTCGCCTGTCGTAGCCGTGCGCGCAGATGGCGACTATCAGATCGTTTGGCAGCAAGGCGACAACATCTTCACGGACACATTGGCAGGGCAGTAAAGATGACCGTCAAGTCCATCAGTGCGGCGATTTTGCTCGCGTTCGTCGTTCCGTTTTCATGGGCAGCAAGTCCGGCGAAGGCAATCCAAGCAGCAGAGTTCAAGCAAATCTTGAACAGTCACCGGGGTGACATCGTAATCGTCAACTTATGGGCGACTTGGTGCACTCCTTGTCTCAAAGAAATACCAGACTTGCTTCGCTTGCAGCGAGAGAACGCATCCGAAGGAGTTCAGTTGATTGGCGTGGCGGTGGATGAGCCGACAGCCAACGCCGCCGAGGTTGAGCGCTTTCGCAGTCGCTACTTTCCTGCGTTTCGAACCTATGCCCGCGCAGGAGCAGAAATGGACGAGCTCGCACAGGTCATCGACCCGACGTGGAACGAAGTTGTACCAACCACTTATCTGCTTGATCGCGAAGGGCGCGTCGTGAAACGGATTCAGGGCAAGAAGACGCTCGAGGAGTTCCGTTCAGCGTTGGAGGCGGTCAGTCGGAAGTGAGTCGATCGCGACAAATACAGACGATTTCTCGAGCGAGAACGGTGTAGCTCTTTGCGGACGGGTGAAAGCCGTCGCTGGAAAACTCGTCGGGTTCGGGGCGTGCGTCGATTGGCACGTAGTACAGCCCAGCCTTGGAATCGCAATAGC
>VFQT010004305.1_pt1 | contig 12043 bp, 5 predicted proteins | sample 3512381 | NCBI WGS metagenome assembly VFQT01 (sample SAMN10412376, study PRJNA504923) | tailings metagenome | isolation source: Relicate 2 Philex TSF3 active mining site | place: Philippines: Tuba, Benguet | collected 2017-08-29 | reverse complement strand
ATAAAAAAGACGGTTCGAAACCGTCTTGGGGTGGTGTTTTTCATTTTCAACGATGGTGGAACACACCCAACGTTATGCATTTCCTAAATGAGCATGAGATGATGTTCATAGGCGGTCAACATTGAATTAAACAAAATGCATATATTGAATGATGTAAGCGATTGCAAAAGTGCAGACCGGAATACTGACAAATCCATTCACTGATGCCAGACTATCAACAGACGGATGATCTCAGCGATCAAGAACAGATAAATCCGGTCGATCATAAGCGAAGACGCCTGTTGCAAATGATGGGTTTGTCATTGCCCTTTAGCCGTGTTTCGGAATCCGGACAGGTTTCCGGGACGTTGAGAGACCGGCTATTGCACATGGCTGCCCAGTTATCTGACAAGGTCGAAATGACGGTTATGCGACCGGAGGACCTGCTGGAATTGCGCATGACCTATTTCGGATTCAGGCTATCTGCAGACCGGCGATACATGCAACGCTCCGGCGATGCCGGAATACTGATGGTTGAACTTCCGCCGCAGAGTCTCGCGGAACAAGCCTTTGAAGAGAGATCCGGCAATGGAGAATTTTCTCCGGCACCTCCGGGTGGTGGCGCCAATATCGGTAGGGATACGCCCTCTTTCCCGGCCCGCACGATCTTATCAGGCGAAAGCCGGCTTGTATTCAACATACCACCTGTTGTGACCCGCATTGCCATGACGGCGCAGGAACTGCTGGACTGGGACCGGTACAAGCCTGTCGTCAGCAAGCGTGCTGCCTCGCCGAAAGTGCCCCCGGCATTCACGATGGATGATATGAACACGGGTGTCTTCGTTCCGAATCTGCAAAATGTTCAACGGCCAACAGTTCCGCCTGTTCTGCCGAATCCTTCGATTACTTCACCGGATAAAGGCAGACCTCAAAATCCTGCACAGCGTCAGGCGGAGATCAACCGGAACCTCCGAAGTGCCACTAAAATCGAACAACGTGAGATCACGCGGACGGAAGCTCCGGCAGGATCAACCTCCACGGCAGACACTTCGGCCATCCTTCGGGCCGCAGAGGTCCTCCGCAACGGAAGGACGCCCAGGCCTGTTGATGCCAGAGAGACCTGCATCGAGATGCCCTTCCGTCTTCAACTTTCTCCCAACGAATTTGCGGCCTGGTATCACGAACATCGCCTGAAGTGGAAGCCGACCACGGAAGGTTCAATGTCCAATACAGTCGAATTATGGCATACCCGCCTCTCCTGTAAAAACTGCGCCGGCGAAAAGGACCTCTCGGATGCACTGCGTCCCTTCCGCTCCGTGCGGGCCCTATGGGGACTGGATATCGATGGTGATTTCCGGCAGAAGCCGGTCAGGGATGACCGCTTCAAGACCTCGCTATATAACGACGACCGCCATAGCATCGTCCACGAAAGCAGCAACTGGGGGCTTCCCGGGGGATTTGTTCCCAAGCCAGTGATGGTGGACAACCTCATGCTGAGTTGCCTCGGCGGGTGGCTGAATGCCGAAATGACCGTCCCCGGTCGTGAACTCGAAGCGGCGGGACTTACAGGCAGCCTGAACCTGTTGAAGTGGAAGCATATTTCCACCCTGGCAAGGGATCATTATGTCGAGATAGTCTATGCCGGGAACATCATGCCCTTCGGCCATGAAGCCTCCCTGGTGCGCATCACCGAACGCCGGCCACAACAAGGATATGCTGTCAATCGTCAACGTTATTTCCTGGCCATCACCGAAGAAGAAAAGAAGTATGACCCGCATGATCCGCGCAACGGATCCTTCAACTCGTTCAATTTTTCAACCGTCCGATTCATTACCACGGCTTCGCCGACCCTGGATCCGCCGGTGGCATTTTGCGATGAATTGAACATCCGTCAGGCCGATCGACAGTTCGTGCCCAGGGTAAACGGAAAGGATTTCAATTTCCGCATCCTCGCCTTCGACCTCGACGGACAGGAAGTCGATTTTGAGCTGCCCGTTGTTTTCGTTTCAAAGGATATCATCCGCCTGCCCACCGGATCTCCGAATACGTCACAGATCAGAAAGCTGAACGACTTTTACAATCGATCGAATAGTGTAGGCAAGCAGGCCAACCTGCGCAATCAGCGCATGTCCATTGCCCGCAGTCAAACGCCGGGTGATACGGTCATGGAAGTTGCGTCCATCCTCTTCGAATCCGCCATTTCCGCGGATCTCGACGCACCTCTGCGCCCGAAGTTCAGGTCACTCGATGTGTATGTCGGTGCCGTCGAACAGATCACCGGCAAGCGCATGCCCGTAAGCATCGAACTCGTGGATGATGAGATCAACCGGACTGCCAATGCCGTGCGAAACAAGGGGAAAGTCTTTGCCCGTCTCATCGAAAAGGTGGACCTGTCTTTTTCAGGAGCGGGCATGAAGACCGGTGGCGCCCTCTCTCCGGATTTCGCCATCACGGCACTCTCCAAGACCCTCGGCGCTATCGGCGGAGATGTGCAGGATGCGATCAACGCCCGGTTCAATCCCGAAAAATACTTTGGCACAGCTGGCAAACTCTTCGGCATCATAGACTTGTCCAAGATCATAAGGGCTGTACAATCGGCCAACAATGCCATGCAGGGAGATGATCTGATCTCTCCCTTCCCGGCCCTGCGCCAGTTCACGAATCGGGAGGGACTGATCAGCCAATATGTCTGGAAGGCAGCGACCCTCCGGGAATATGACTTCGGATTTGTGAAATTCAAGCCGAAACGCGGAAACCCAGGTGTCCTGAAGATCGATACCAGGCTTTACCGCTGGAAGGATCCTTCGAAAAGAAATGTCGTATCCGTCAATGCCCACATCGATGATTTCTCTGTGGAGATCGCATCGCTGGCCGCAGTTCGATTCAAGCGGGTGGGATTTGTTGCTGATACCAATCTCAAGACCGATTTCACGGTTGACTTGGAGGCTGAGCCCTTGAAATTCCTGGGGGCACTCACCTTCGTCAACGACCTGCAGCGTTTCATACCCGCAGATGGATTCAGCGACCCGCCTTATCTCGACATCACACCCGCTGGCATCATATCAGGCTATACGCTCGCCCTACCGGATATCCAACTCGGTGTCTTCACGCTGCGCAATATCAGTCTGGGGGCCTCCGTCCGACTGCCTTTCGATGGCAGTCCACTGGCGTTGCGCTTCAATTTCTGCGAAAAACAGCAGCCCTTCACCCTCACCGTGTCCGCCCTCGGTGGCGGTGGCTTCTTCGCCATCGAATTCGACATGAAGGGACTCCGCAGCCTGGAGGCGGCCCTTGAATTCGGAGCGGCAGTTTCGCTGGAACTCGGGGTGGCCTCCGGTGCCGTATCGGTGATGGGGGGCATCTATTTCCGGATGGTGACCACCGATGGCGTGAACGATTACGTCCTGGAAGGCTACCTCCGGATCAACGGTGCCTTGTCGGTGCTCGGACTGATCACGGTAAGTGTGGAATTCATGATGAGCCTGGTCGCCGTCATGGAAAACGACAAAGTGACCAAGGTCTGGGGCGAAGCGAAACTCCGCGTCAAAGTGGAAGTATTCCTCTTCTCGAAGACCGTTACCCTGCATGTGCAGCGCGAATTTGCCGGCGCCGGCGCCGATCCCACCTTCGCGATGCTCATCAGCGACGACGAATGGCAACAATATTGCGAGGCTTTCGCCGCATAACCCACCGATTGCTCCTATCAACATGGCACAGAAGATCATCTGCACCACCTCTCCCTGGTACGACGCCCAACGTAATAAATGGATGCTGTCCTGCTTCTTCAGCATCCAGCTCGATGCCGGCAGGAAGACGAGACTCTCTGAATTTCCTGATATCCTTCAGTGGATGGACCGCATCCGCAACGCGGATTTCTTCGTCCAGTGGGACAAGAGCCTTCCACTGCCCGTCGAGCCCGTCCAGACCCGGTGGGATGCGGAATTGTACAAGAATCTGTTCAGCCCGTCCATCGAAGTCAAAACCTTCACCCCGCTGGACATCTCGAAGTTGCTGATCAAGTCGTATCCGGTCCTCAACATCAATAATTACATCCTCGATACCTACCGGGCTGTCGGTAATCTGAAGATGACCGAGTTGCCCAAAGCGAAGTTTTTCCGCAATGAATTCAAGGCGCTGTCGGATATCAGCCAGGTGCAGGTGAAAACCGACAAGCCGCGGACAGACAAGCCGGGCGAGGCGAAGATCGATGACTTCGTCACCAAAGGATTTCCGGGACGGCAGGCCGTGCTGGACCAACTTGCCCGCAACAAGGCCATCCCCTTCAATCCGATCCTGAATCCCAAACTGGATTTTGGGCAGTTCTACAACTTTCACAACAAGAACGAACAGAAAAAAGCAAAGAACCTCTCCACGCCGACTCGGCCTGAGATGGAGTACCACGACATCATCGCTGTACTGACATCCTATCCGGTGATCATGCGCAAACTCGCGCTGGTACTGGACTTTGAGCTGAGGACCGCGCCGGCAAATCCGCGCGGTACCGTCCGCATCCTCCCGGCCAGCCTCGGATTCGAGGATGCCTTTGAACTCACGTCACCCGCTACCGCCTATCTGTCGACCAACCGCGGATTTTACGCCGCTGCCCGGCCCGGCAGTCCGATCGACCGGGGCATGCTCCGGATCAACACCCCCGAATTCGATGTCGTGCAGATCGACACTGAGGGTACGGCGCTCAAACTGGCGGCCCAGGCCGATACCATCAACATGAATTTCGGCAAACAGCTTGTACGAAAGAGCAATTACATCGCCCCGATCGTGGATTTCAAGCGGATAAAGTTCGTGCCGTTGACGCCCGGTGCGGGACAGCCAGGAGCCACCAAGTCTGCCCCTGCAGACGATGAGGATGATGACGATGAACTCGATGAGGGCTTGCCTGCCATTCGCAGCGCGGGTATCGGCATCATCCGGAATGGTCTCGCCGACCAGATGATCAAAAAACTGACCAGCAGTCTGCAGGTATATCGCAGTTTCGTCAGCCCCACGGCCATGCTCAATGCTGCCGCCCTGATGAACAAGATCGACATCCCGCAAACCCCGCAAACACTGGTGGTTCCGACCAATCCGGCCATCAACCGGCTGGCGGCGCAGCAGCGCTTGCCCCGGCTGCAGACGGCCTTCCGACAACCGGAATTGATCCCTGTTCCGACGGAGACGCTTTACGCGGATGACATCGTCTTCGGCTATCGCCTGGATGTTGCCTACGAGGAAAAACCTAATGAATGGTTCTCCCTCCACAAACGGAAGAACAAATATGCCTTCGTTCCGGCCGGCGGTGCCGGGCAGCCGCTTACCCTGGCTGCGGATGAGGAGATCGATGAGGGATGCATCCATCTTTCACTGACGGAAGATGAACAGGATGATGAGGATGACCGAAAGATCAACGAGGTCATCGCCCGCTGGGAAGGCTGGAGTCTTTCTGTACCCCGACTGGGAAAGGGGATCAACAACCGCGGGGCAGAGGTGTCGAGCGATGATGATGAACGAAGAAAACACCGACTGGACCCTGCTGCTGTCTTCCGGCTGCAGGTGGAGGTCAAGCCCGCGCCGCGTTCCCTGCCCCGACTTCGATTCGGGAAGAAATACCGTATCCGGATCCGAACGGTGGATATCGCCGGAAATGGTCTTCCGCATGACGTCCAGGGTGAAGACCCCGCTCGTACGGTCAAATCGGGTATTGAGTATCGTCGCTTTGATCCCCTGCCATCCCCTGTCCTCTGGCAGGCTGACGAGATCGTCGGGGGTGACCGGAAAAAAATCCGCGACCGCGATGGGGAGTCGCTGCAGCACCTGGTCATACGAAGCGATACTCAGCGTTCGACCCGCGATTATGAACGCAACAACATCACCTCCGTCACGGAAAATGGCCGTCGCCTCGGCACGCTCGAATATCTGCATGAGGCCGTGCGCTTCGTGACGGCACCCCGCACATCGCAGCAGATGGCGGAGACCCACGGCATGTTCGACGAGGCGATGCGGGATCCCGCAAAGGCGAAAGAGATCTATGCGTTCATCAACGCGCGGGACAAGGAATATGTCAACGATGGAAAGACGAAGGCCAGGCTCATCCCGCCTGATAACGGGCAACTCGATATCGATTACCTGGCCGATCCAATGGCGGCAGGTGTCATCTTCACGATGAAGACAGACACCCGCCACGAAACACCGTGGAAAAAGGATGAGTCCCGCCGCTTCAGCTTTCATTTCGATGAGCCTGTCACGGATGGCAATGTCGACCGCCCCTTCACGGTCGACCAGTGGAGATCGCCCCGCAGCCTGAAGATCAGATTGGTGGAAGGTTCCGGCGCACCCACCTGGGAGGGAAGGGTGTTCATCATCCCGCTCGCCAAGGCCTCGGTGGTGGAGGTTGAATTTGCCAGCTACTGGCGCCCCTCGGACATTGACAAGATCTCCGGACTGCTGCCCTCCATCGCTAAAGGAAGTGAAGCGAATAAAGTTCTGCAGACAGCGAAACGCGGACGCCACTGGATGTTCAGTCCATGGCGGACCCTCCGGTTGGTGCATGCTGTACAACAACCATTGAAAGCACCACAATTCAACCGCCTGATCCTGTCTGCTCAACGGAACTTTGATGATACACAGGCCCGGATCGTATCGTTCATCGAAGTACACGGAGCCAGTACCGACCGCGTGGATGTGGATGCCGAATGGACGGAAATGACGGATGATCTGTCCAAACCTGCCCCGTCGACTGTGCCATACCGCACCCATGTAGCCTCGATCCCGGTCCTCTACCACGATAACCTGCTGGAACTCGTGCAGCTGAATGAAGAAGTAAAACCCACCAGTCAGGAGATCCTGCCACCCATCCGTCATGCCCTCAACGACACCAGGCATCGGATGATCAGCTATCGTCCGGTCGCCACCACCCGTTTCCGCGAATATTTCACGGGCATCATCGAAACGGCCAAACTCAAAGGCGAGACCTTACCGATGACGGCGGTCGGGGATGCCGTGGAGCTGAGTGTCCTCAGTACGGCCCGTCCGCCGGTGCCGGTCGTCGATTACCTCGTCCCCAGTTTCAGCTGGTCCAGGGCCGACGGCAGACCTCTCCGCACCCATCTCCGTACTGGCAATATCCGCGTGTATCTCAAGCGTCCCTGGTATCTGAGCGGCGACAATGAACGGATCGCGGTCATCCTCCCGCCCTCAGGTGTCGATCCTTCAAATGATCCGGTACTCAGGCATTTATGTACGCAATGGGGAAAGGATCCGGTCTTCGATGCAGGCCAGCTGAACGGTCGGAACTATCCCGATGCAAATGCCTTCCTGCAGGCAGAGACGGATGTTGTCCGGCTGTCGGAAGCTCCGGACCGGACCGTCAGCGTGGCGGCATATGCAGTTTCCTATGATGCGGAAAAGCAGCTGCACTATGCAGACATACCCATGAACACGGGGCAGGCTTATTTCCCCTTCGTACGGCTTCGTTTAGCCAGGTATCAGAAACATTCGCTGCGCAAAAATGGCCAGGACTGCTGCCTGAGCGGTGTCGTGGAGACGGACTGGATGCAGATCGTTCCCTCCAGGATCGTCACCCTGCGCGAAACCAACCAATCCAATGCCTTTGAAGTGTCGGTCAAGGGACCTGCTCCCTTCCGGTCCAACAACGATGGCATTGTCCGGAACAGCGCGCGTGTGCGTATCAACATCTCCGTAGATGTCGCTCATATCGAGAAATCTGAAGGTCTGCATGTGCGCATCAACGATTCGGATACGCTCAAGACGACCATCTTCCAAAGAGATTATGATCTAAATATCAATGATATACGAAATGGAATTATTGATCTGAGGGAGACGATCCGATTCGATATGCGGCAAGCGGGTCGTCAGCTCCGCGTCATCGTTCGGGAATACGAACTCCATGAACGTGATCCATTGAGGCCGAAACAGCCTGGTGGCAGGGCATCTGATCCGTCGGCAAGGTCTTATGATGAACGGCTGGTATTCATGGACATGTTCGATCTGTGATCCATTTCCACAGCGTCAAACCTCGATCACATCAGCGGCTCAACGCATGGCTGATTGAATACTCATGCGTATTTTCAAATAAAATATTTGGACATGGACCGTAGAAGATTCATCAGGGATGCATCCGTCCTCGCTTTGCTCCTCCATCAGGGACAGACCCTGCTGGCTTCAGAAGGCCCCTCGCTGGCCCGCAGGAAACGACTGCTGCGCTTCGCGATCGCTTCCGATACACATTTCGGTCAGCCGAAAACGGCTTACCATGAAATGCTGGACACGGGCATCCGCCACATGAATGAGATGCACGCAAAGGATCCCTTCGATTTCGGCGTCATCAACGGCGACATCGTGCATGATGATATCTCCTTCTTCCCGCAGGCAAGGAAGACCCTGGACCGCCTTTCCTTTAAATATTATGTCACGCAGGGCAACCACGATATGGCTACGCCGGAACAGTGGATGCAGGCATGGGACAGTCCCGTCAATTTCGATGTGGTCAAGGGTAATACCGCCCTCATCTTCGCCACGACTTCGGATCATACCGGCAAGTATCTACCGCCGGACATGGACTGGCTCACCGCCAAGTTCCGCGAACACCGGAAGCGGGAACATATCCTTCTCTTCATCCACATCCCGCAGATGAAATGGACGCGACATGCCATTGAATCGACCCCTTTTCAGGAGTTGGTCAACGCGCAGAAGAATCTCCGGGCAGTCTTTCACGGCCATGAACATGATCAGGACGGCATCAAATGGCATGCGGGTGTGCCGTTCCTGTTCGACAGCCACATGGGTGGGAACTGGGGTACGAACTATCGTGGATATCGCATCGTGGAATTGTACAAAGGCGGAGCGATCAAGACCTGGATCATGAATCCGGATACGGTCCTGTTCGAGACGGAACTCACGCCGGGTATGGCGGAACCCATGCCGGTCTGAGTGGATTGAAAGTATTTGGCCGAACAATCCCGCCGATCCGTTGTCTGACGATCATTCACCATCCAAATTATTGATCATGAAACGAATCCTTGTTGCCTCCATGCTCCTGTTTTTCGCATCCGTCTGGACCGGATGGAACTGGAAGCATCTTCAGCAACCCGCCATCGACCGGGCAGAAGCCATCGAATGTCTGCAGATGGAAACCCTGGATGCTTACCAGGTCGAGGCTTCCACGATCGGTTTCGCGGCCATGCATCCGTCTCCGCGGAAGGCCGAATTCGTGGATCGGCTGGGAAAGATGATCCGCTTTCCCGTGGCTGACGGTCCGGAAGCAAATGCCTATTTCATTCCCGCGAAACGGAAGTCTGACCGCTGGCTGATCGTTATCCAGGAATGGTGGGGATTGAATGACAATATCCGCGACGAGGCTGATAAGTATTTCAGCGATCTGGGTGATATGAATGTCATTGCCGTGGACATGTATGACGGTCGCGTTGCTGCTACGCCAGACAGCGCGATGAAGATCATGCGTTCAGCTGATATGTCGCGTATGACGGCCATCATCCGGGGCGCCATCGCCTATGCGGGTGATAAAGCTTCGATCTACAGCGTGGGATGGTGTTTCGGTGGGATGTGGAGCCTGCAGACGGCGATCATTTCGGGACCCAAGGCCAAGGGTACGGTGATGTTTTATGGTCGTCCAGAATCTGATGTCGAAAAATTGAAGAATATCCGTTGCGATGTCATTGGCTTCTTTGGAAACCTCGACAGATCCCCCGCGCCCGCCATGGTTGATGCATTCGAGCAAAACATGACGGCGGCAGGAAAGAAACTGACGGTCCATAGATATGAGGCGGGCCATGGATTTGCCAATCCGAGTAATCCCTCCTTTAATAGGTCTGCGACGGAGGACTCATATTCCAAGGCCATCGCTTTCCTAAAGTCACATTGATCTCAGTCAGGTGCGCGGTTCATATATGATGATATGAAAAGAAGAAAATTCCTGGGACTAACGGTCATGGGTACTGCGTCTGTGACGGTTGGTCATGCACGTGAGATACAGGATCATCATGCATCATCCCTTGCAGGCAAAGCTCCTTTGCTGAAAGCTGACCTCGTCATTGCTGGAGGTGGACTCGGCGGCGTGGCGGCGGCCCTGGCGGCCTTACGTAATGGGATGAGTGTAATTCTCACGGAGGAGACCGATTGGATCGGTGGTCAACTCACCTCGCAGGGTGTTCCGCCGGATGAGCATCCCTGGATCGAAACCCACGGTGCACCTGCATCTTACCGAAAACTGAGAGATGGCATCCGGGAATATTATCGTCATCATTATCCCCTGACACCGGAAGCGGCGTCAAGATCAAACCTCAATCCGGGCGATGGCGCTGTTTCCCGGCTATGCCATGAACCCAGGGTGGCACATGCGGTGATGATGTCCATGCTGGCACCCTGGATCAGCAACGGAAAACTGCGTTTATTCACGGAACATCGTCCGGTGTCGGCAGGGATGTCGGGCGACCGGGTTCTGTCACTAACGGTGAAGGATAACCGAAATCAGACAAGCACCGTGTTGTCTGCCCCCAATTTTGTGGATGCTACCGAGCTCGGGGACCTGCTTCCTTTGACGGGGACGGAATATGTGACCGGTGCTGAGTCGAAGGCGCATACAGGAGAGTTGCATGCTGCCGACCAGGCGGATGCGACCAATCAGCAGGCTTTTACGATGTGCTTTGCGATGGATTACGTGCCTGGTGCCGATCATGTGATCGATCGTCCGGCGGATTATACTTTCTGGCGCGATCATGTGCCGGATCTTCGTCCGGCCTGGCCCGGTCGTTTGTTGGATCTGACATACATGCATCCTTCGACATTGAAACCGAAGGCGCTGGGTTTCCATCCTGAGGGTATTCCCACGGGTGATACCCTGAACCTGTGGAACTATCGCCGGATCATCCATCGGAAAAACTTTGTGGAGGGTCATTTTGATGGGGATATATCGATCGTCAACTGGCCACAGAATGATTATATGCTCGGGCATCTGATCGATGTATCGGAGAAGGTGTTTCAGCGTCATGTCAATGCCGCCCGTCAGTTGAGTCTCTCGCTGTTGTACTGGCTGCAGACCGAGGCACCTCGGCCGGATGGCGGCAAGGGATGGCGCGGACTGCGTCTTCGTCCAGATATCATGGGAACAACAGACGGCCTGGCGAAATACCCGTATGTCCGGGAATCCCGACGGATCCGGGCGTTATACACCATTCGGGAGCATGACTGCGGCAAGGAGCAGTCAGGTGGACGCGCGGCGATCTATCCCGACAGTGTTGGCGTCGGTTATTATCACATCGATCTTCACCCTTCGAGTAGGGGAGACAACTACATCGACTTCCCATCGCTTCCGTTCCAGATCCCGCTGGGTGCGTTGATCCCGGTGCGTGTCCAGAATCTGCTGCCCGCCAACAAGAACATCGGCACGACTCATATCACCAACGGTTGTTATCGTCTGCACCCGGTCGAGTGGAGCATAGGTGAGGCGGTGGGCTGCCTCTGCGCGTTTGTTTCCGCACGGAGCAAACTTCCCCGTGAGGTCCGCCAGGACACCCAGTTACTTGCTGATTTCCAGCAGTTCCTGCGCAGTCAGGGTGTCGAAACTTCCTGGCCGGAGAAATCCTGAGCTGAGTCGGTGACTTTATAATTTATTTCAACGCTTGGAGAGTTGCCAGCTCTCCAAGAGTTGAGGACTCTCCGAGAGTTTGGCACTCTCCGAGAGTTGGGGTACTCTCCGAGAGTTGCCAGCTCTCCAAGAGTTGAGGACTCTCCAAGGGTTTTGTAATTCAGCAATTCATTAAATCAGTAAGTTCACCATCGGTTGAAATCGGAATTTCATGTTGGAACCGGCAACAGATCATCGGGTGGCCCTGGTTACGCATTCCTCGGCGGGCGTCGGAAGGGCGCTGACCGTCACGGAGAAGGTGTCGGCAATGCTCACCGGCAAGGATATACAACATGAGATATTCAAGGACGAATGGCCCGCTCATTTCGATGGATGCTCCATGGTCTGGATCATCGGAGGCGATGGCACCATGAATCAATTCGTCAATCGGTACCCCGACATACCATT
>VFQT010004303.1_pt1 | contig 12045 bp, 9 predicted proteins | sample 3512381 | NCBI WGS metagenome assembly VFQT01 (sample SAMN10412376, study PRJNA504923) | tailings metagenome | isolation source: Relicate 2 Philex TSF3 active mining site | place: Philippines: Tuba, Benguet | collected 2017-08-29 | reverse complement strand
TGGCTTTAGGAGCAGAGATGTTCGAAACGCATCAGGCCACTTATTTGCAGAAATATTTGGCAGATGGAGATGACAAAGCCTTCCGCGATTCCACAAAATTGTGGTCGAATTACGGCACCGATTACAAGCCTTTGGTAGACTTCGCTCGTGCGAACAAACTCAACTTTTTTGCCGCGAATGTGCCACGCAAGTACGCTTCGTTGATCTTCAAAAAAGGACCTGAATACTTGGATTCGCTATCGGCAAGTGAAAAAGCCCTGTTGTGTCCTTTGCCTTTTCCGTTCGATTCCACGTTGACGCAATACCAGGAGTTGATCAAAATGGGGATGGAAATGCATGCCTCCGGGATCAATTTCGCAAAAGCGCAAGCGATCAAAGACGCAACAATGGCTTGGAATATCGTGAAGCAATTGCAAGCCGGAAAAGTGGTCTTGCATTACAATGGCTCGTATCATTCCGATTACCACCAAAGTATCTGCTGGTATGTGGAGCAGTATCGCAAAGGAACGCGCTTAAAAACTATTTCAGTGGTGACCCAAACCGATTTGAAGAAGCTCAGCGAAGAATTTTTAGACAAAGCCGACTACATCATCGTAGTAGATGAAGATGTGACAAGAACGATGGAGTAGAGGAAGTTCAGATCTTGTTTTCCTACAAATCTAACTCATACGCCAGTCCCACTCGCATGTGAAGTGCATTCATGTAGTTCTTGGTATACAATTCTTGAGTGGCGTTGATCACAGCTTCGTTTTTTGGTGCGTACACATAGGGCGTAAATCCGGCATAAACGAAAGGTATAAGATGGTGTTTATCGCGATTGACTGCTGAATAAGCGAGCTTGACACCGATGTTTCCACCAATGCCCAAAGATTTGGAGCGGCTGTCGTCTATTAAGAAAGGCTCGCCATTCACACGTCTGAACAAGCCACTGCTTGCGATTCCCAACTGAACTTCACCAAAGAATGGTGATTCCTGCGCAAAACGCAACACATAGTTCAGGTTGATCTGGTGCAAGTGAAAACGATTGAGGTAATCTGTATTGACTCCTTCACTTCCGAAAAATGTATACGTGCAATTGATGCCGTGATTCCAGCCCTTTTCGTTGGTGAACAGGTAAGCTGCATCAAAGCTGGCGCCATGCGTGAACAGACTTTGCTTGTTCTCCAAGAATGGTCTGTTGAAATTATAAAGCTGGATGCTCTGATCCAATTGTTTGGAATAGAAATAGTGGTAGGACAAACCGCCTGAAATACGTTGCGCCCAACCCGTTGCGCCGAACGAAAGTATCCATATCAGAAAGACGATCGTTCTCATTTGTGAATACTTTTAAATATGTCCAACACGGCTTTATAAGCAGATTCAACCGCGCCATGTACGGTTTGATGGTGTCCGTTCACATTCATGGCTTCGCCGGCAAAAAACACTTTGTCAGCTACAGGTTGTGCGGCAATTTTCCGGGCATCTCCCATTCCGATGGTGCTGTAACCGTAGGCTCCTTTGATAAATGGTTTTGCGGTGTAGTCATGAACACTGGATGCGATAAAGTTGGCAGTCGCTTGTCCGTTGTAGATCGTGTCCAGTTCTTGCAACAAGGCATTGGTTATTGCAGAATCACTTCCGAGCGCATGCAGATTGGCAGCTTGATCTCCCATCACAAAGGCCAACAAGACATGATCCGAGGTAGTTTTACCTACGGTGTCGTCAGCGTAAGCACCGCAAACGGATCCGCCATAAAGCACATCCGCATAGAATTTAGAACTGAATTTTAAGAACACTTTCATTCCCGGACCCATTCCGAATTTTGCAAAGGCCGCTGTTTTCTCTGCCGGAAGCGCAGGCGTGAAAGTAATCTCGTTGAGTTTGAGTATGGAGATCGGAACGGTAACGATCACCTTGTCTGCTGTACGCACATTTCCACCACTATCAATCAGTAAGATTTTTTCCGCGCTGTAATCGATTGCTGAGATCGGGGTATTGAATTGCACCTGCGAGAGGACTTCTTGCGCGATGTAGGTATCGATGACATCGAAATAGGTCTTTGCAAATTTGAAATCTTCATCGCCAGACACCCAGTTTTCTTCATCCTTGCTGTTCCAATATGCAGAAAGCGTAGAGGCAGAAGCGCCCTGATCTCCGGCAATAGCTTCAATGATATTGTCGTATTCGCTGCCAAATCCTTGTTGGTGGGCATGGTCCTTAAAAGAAACATCCGGCAGGTCATCTGCTTCGAAAATGAATGGATCTTTGGGTAATTCAGCGACTACTTGGTTGTTGAACCAGTAGCTCAGCTCAGATTCATCCAAAGTTGTTTGAATGTTCTTACTGCGCACGAGATCGGCAATGATGCTATTTCTGCCGTGCATCCATTGTGCACCGGTGTCGATGGGATAATCTGCAAAGCCGTTCAATTTTCCCATACGCCCGCCGTGTGTTCCTGACGCTTCAAGGATGGTAAAGTCAATCCCTTTTGATTTCAACAAATAACCCGCGTATAGTCCGGCAGCTCCGGCGCCGATAATGATGACCTTGCCATCGAATTGGATGTCTTCATACAAACTTTCCTTCCTACATCCGTTCAACACAGTGGAAGGCATCAGGATTCCTCCGATGGAAAACAGCGAGGTATATTTTAAAAAATCACGTCTTTTCATACAGCCTTGCTAAAATAAGCTAATTGGAGAACGTTGATTCTTCTCAAATCGTATTTTCTCAGAGAAACGCAACTATTAAAACATCTGTTTGCTCAACGCAACAAAACAAGATATTTAAACAAGGCAAATTCTTTCATCTTTTTGGATGAAGAACAGTCGGGTTCGAAGAAATAAGCCTATTTTACAATAATTCGAGCGAATTGCTTGTGGTTGTTTTGAACTAATTGAATAAAATAAACACCAGCGCCCTGTTCCTTCAAAGACAAAGTAGTTTTACTGTCAATTGTCTGGTGATAGATCAAATGGCCAAATACATCCGATACCTCAAGCAACATGAGGCCCTCATTTTGTGGTTCAATGATTACCAAATCATCCGTTGGATTTGGATAAATTTTCGCTGCAACCAGTTCCGCATTTTCAATTCCAAGAGTGGAAACAAAAACATTCGATGGGTATTGACAACCAAAAGAGTCTGTTAAAATGGCTTGATAAGATCCTCCTTGTGAAACGGTAAGTACGTTTGTTGTTTGGCCGGCAATGACATTTCCATTTAACGTCCAAACCACAGGCAAGTTGTTTGGATTAGTAAGTATCAAGCCACTTGATCCAAAAGGTTGAATTATCGGACTGATAGCAGTATCACAGATTACCACCAAAACAGAGTCTGAATAAGATGCACATCCGCCGGTTCCAATAGCAACTATGGAATAATATCCGGAGGTATTTGGATTGAAAGTGGAATTGGTAGCACCAGCAATCACGGCGTTGTTCAAATACCACTGAAGGACGGGTTCTGGGCTAGTTGTTGAGAGTGTTTGTGTTCCGCTGTCGTAAGTAATAAGTGGTGTGGCCGGGAAGCCGTTCACAACAATCGTATCAGAGCTGATTATCGATGGTGAAGCCGGGATAATAACGTGATTCACCGTGTAAGAAATTGTGCCGTTTGAGTTCAGCGCGCAATTTGAACATCCATTAAAACTTAGAGTAGCATTGCTGATATAATCATCTCCACCAAAAAACAGTTCTCCCGCATCAGATTCCCATACCTCAACGGTATAAATACTGCTGTTATTCATGATCAAATTCAAATTCCAAGATACCGGAGGGTCTGTATCCGTGATCACAGAAGAAAGGTAAACTTGGTTACCATTCTCAAAAATCTTAAAATAAGTGTCGGCATTTTCCACCAATTCGCCGTAGCCACTCATTGAATTTACCGAGAAATTGGTCAACGTGTAGATGTCGGTGTTGGCGGTTGAGGTATATGCTTCGTAATTGACAATATAAGTTCCGGGGTTAGAATAGATCTGTGCCGGAGGATTTTCGGACGTAGAGGTGTTCCCGTTCCCAAAGTCCCATGAATAAGCAGCTAAGCCGGGGTTGTTATTGGTGAATGTAACTTGAATCGGCGCACAATTTCCATTTGAAACCAGTGAAAATCCATTATTGGTATTTGATACAGTTTGTGGATTGATACGCAAGAAAATGTCAAACGTAGTTACGACCCCTGATTGAATGGTAAGGTCAGCGATGACAGAAGCGGTAACTGTATAATCACCGGCAAGTAAAGGAGTTCCGGTAACTTGAACACAACCGTAAATGTTTGACTGTGGATCATAATTACATCCGTTCGCGAAATTGTTGCATTGCCAATTTAATCCGGCAGGAAGTTGAATTGATACAATTTGAAAATTCGTGAAATTGATACCACTGGTATCCGTAGGCATCACAAAAGTGATATCCGCCAAGTAGGCTTGTCCAACGGTTCCTTCAGGCATTGTATCCGGATAAAGTCCCGGACTTGTAAACGAAGTATTAGGTGTGCATGGTTGTGCAAAGGCAAAATGACACAAGAAAAATGCAAGGATGGCAAGGCAAAGGGTTTTCATAATTTAGTAGAGTTAGCGGCTACAAGTTAAACAATAAATTATTATCACACAAGTGCGATAATCATCTAGTAGCAGCGCCGAGGTGTGCGGCTGGGTATGTGGGGTGTTGATTAACGGTTTCTGCGCTTGGCATAAGGGCTGATTTAAAACCAAAAACGCAAACACAATGATTGTTTTTCTAATTTACCTTTTCTTTTTTTCAAAGAAAGATCTCAGCCTGACGCTAAGAGCTTTTTAGAGCTAGTGTTTACATTCATGGAGTAATTCATCCGTCAATTATTTCTGCTTCAAAAATAGTCTGTAAGTCCCTTTTTGATTTGTTGCTTTCAAACTTGAAACCACCCATCGTCAGTAAGTAGGCAAACATGAGCATTCCGAAAGGAATTAATGTCGCAAGATTAATCTCAGAATTATTTAAAGCTTGTTTTAATAAGGCAATGCATCCTAGTCCAACTCCACCACACCAAATACATAGAAAAACAATAACGAAAATATGTAGTCTCATTTTTACTTTGATTGTCAATCCATCAAAGTCTCTTTCAATAACGCCATTAATTCTCGGCAAAAATGAATTTCGATATTTAATAATTCTTTTAATATTAAATCTCTGACCTTTAATTTGTCCTTCATAGGATTTTGTAGAGCTCCTATTGAACATCCCAAACCAAAATGTCTTTTCAGGTTCAATGTAGTCTGAAAGGCGTTTAATTATTTCGTCTTCTTTCAAGCGAGTTTTGTAGGTAATATTTTCAGTCGGTAAGAATTTCATTGCTTTTTTGTCGTATTTTAAAATGACGACTTATTAAATTTAGTGTTTTTTTTCGGTTTTCGGAGGTATTTCTTGAGATGGACTCAATTATCATGTTTCTCCTCCACTAACCAAAAAGGGCCGTTTTTGCAAACAGCCCCTCTTTGTTTTTATTGAGCTAATTATTTAATCGCGTCGGCTTTTTGCTGTGCCGTTGCCATGATCTTATCGGCTTTTTCCTGTGCTTCCGCTTCCAATTTCTTGGCTTTGTTATCGGCTGTTTTACGTGCCTGGTTGCAAGTTACATCAGCAGTCTTTTTCTTGATCGGGTTATTTCCCGCTTCTTTGTAAGCTGCCTCGCATGCGGTTTCGGCTTCTTCACGGGCACGATCACCGGCTTTATTGGCGTCGGCAACGATCTTGTCTGCTTGCTTTTGTGCGTCGTCCAAGATCTCTTGCTTCTTCTTGTTTAGATCCTCTTTCACTTCCTGCACCTTGTTGTCGATCACTTTTTTCACAGTGTCTTTCACGGTTTCTTTGATGTTGTTCACCATGTTCTCCTTGAAGTTTCCGGTAGCTTTCAAGATCGCCTCTTTGAAGTCTGTTTTGATTACCGGCTTTGTTACTGTTCCACCGATCAAGGTTGTCACCGGTATGAAATCCGGGAAGCTCGCCACGTTCAATTTGGTTAGGTTGTTCACCTTTGCCATCATGGTTTCTGCAGCTTTCACCATCGATGCCGGGATCATCTCTTTCGGGATCTTCATGTCCAGCTTGTAATCAACCAACTGATCGAAAGTGGTGAATCCGGAGATCTTGGTGTCAATGCCCGACAATTTCACGTTGAATGGATTCACCGTCACGCGCCCGTCAGCAAATTTGAACTTCGCCTTCACGTCTCGGATCGTTTGATTGTCCAATTTGTTAATGCTCAAGGCATCGGCGGTTTTCTTCATCGGTTCAAAACCACTCACGGTTACTAAATTGGTAAACATGTCTCCATCTCCGTTCAGGGAACTTAAGATCGGCTCCAAAGAAGCTGTCAAGCTCGATTTCATGTTCAAGTTCGAAGAAATGTTCCCTTTAGCATACTTCGCGATTGGAGCCAATTTCTCGATCGTCAGGAAGTGCTTGGTCAGTTCTTCAATACTCACTTCTTTCAGGTTGTAACCAAAGTCGATCGCCGGTTTGTTGTGATCCTTCGAATTGTAACTTCCACGCAAACCAACGGACCCGCCCATGGTGTTCATCGTCAAGTTGTTCAATGACGCCACTTCTTCTTTCATATTCACATTTCCTGAAACGTTCTTGATTGCAAGTCCGTTATATTTTAACGTATTGATCGATGTGTTCAAGTTGAAATCAACGTTTTCAGGAATCAATACCGGCTCTGCTGCGCTTTCTGCAGCCGCTGGCTCCGAACTTGCCGGTGCAGCGCTGGATGTTGGCGTAACGCCCATCAAGTTATCCAGATCCAGGTTGTTTGAATTGAAGGTGAAATCGCCTTTCAACAATTCGTTGCGGAAGATGTAACCCATGTAGTTATCAATGGTTCCTTTCATCTCGAAATCCGACTTGCCCATTTTCGCTTCCATTTGCTCCAAAGCCAAGTTGCGTGGACTGAAACGGAAGGTCATGCGTTTCACATCAACAGTTTCGTTCAAGTCTTTCGTTTTGTACAAGAAATCGAACAATTCCAAGACACCTTTCGCATTGAATTGCTCGTATTGCTCTTTCTCGATTGCGCTCATGCGGCCATTAAGATCGATATCCGCATTCAATTTCCCTTTGTATGATTCTCCTTCGGCCAAAGGCATTACCTGACCCAAAGTGGCCATGTTCACCTTCGCCTTGATGCGGGAAGCTAACAAGGGATCAGTCATCGGGTTGCGCATTTTCAAGGTCGCATCGATGAGGTTCCCCACAAAATCTGCATGGAATTTCTTCACATCCAGGGTCATTTTATCCAAGTCTTCGCCACCGTCAAATTGCGATCCGGCATCAACGTTGATGTTATTAATCGTTCCCGGTACTCCGGCATATTTGATGCTAGCTTGCTTCACCATCAAACCAAAATCCCATCCAGGCAGGTTTTTGTCGTCTAATTTCCCTTTCACTTCAGCATCCACTTTCACGTCGCCTTTTGCAACCATGCTTTCATATCCGGATTGGTAGAAAGTAGGAACAAGGGACAGCAAATCTTTGAACGAGATCTGATTGGTGTTCAATTTCAAATCCATGTTGTCGTGCTTGTCCAACATTTCGTAGAAACCATCCAATGAACAGGTGAAATTATTTAGGTTGAACGAGTTTTCTGCCAAGGTAAACTTAGAGTGTTGGTCGTTCATTTCCATGTTTAGGTTTACGGTTGCTTTCGTTTTTACATCCGACAAGTAACTCAAACCTTCCATTTCAAAGGTCAAGGCATCCATGGAAGTTTCCGTAGTAAAATCGAACACTTCAGCCGTCATGTCGCCAGCGCCTGTATGTACCAAATTTTTGATGTTTGCATACATGTCAGAAGCTTGATCGTCGTAAACGATATCCACGTTATTCAAGCTGTATTCTTGTAAAGACAATTTGAAAGCGCTTGGCTCTTCTTGTTGTTGAGCCGGCAATTCTTCTGTTGGGATCACGATATCATAGTTCGCTTTTCCGTCAGGACTCACGCGCACATCGAATTTCGCATCGCTGATACTCACCGCATCTATCTCAATTTGGTCACCACCGATCACATCCCACAAGTTAACTTGCGCCTCGATATTTTTAATATCGGCCAACTTCACGCCTTTAAATTCCGTTCTACCTGTAACGCTTACGTTATTGACTTGAATGGTAACATTCGGAAAAGTAGAAAGGAAAGTGAGGTCAGGATCGTCGAAATCAACGTCTGCCTTCAGGGTTTTGTTCACTTCATCCTTGACCATTTGGATGATCTCGCTTTTGAACAGTATCGGGATTAAAATGATCGCGATCAATAATACCAGGAAGCTAATGCCAGTCCATTTGAGGATGCGACGGAACAAACTTTTCTTCTTTTTAGGTAATTTTTCAGTTTTTGCCATTGAGGTCTTATTTTGATTACGAAATTTGTGATGTACCTTGGCTTTAATTCGGGGTACGATAGTAAAACGAAATTAGTGAAATTTCCGTACGTTAACGGGAAAAAATAGCGGCGAAATCGCAGTTTAAGATTTGTTATAAAAATTTGATTTTAAGAGGATGATAAAATTTGGGTTAGTGGTTATGGCTTGTTTGTTTTTGACGAGCTCCTACTCACAGATTGGAACCGGAAAAGTGGAAGAACCTAAGAAGGACACCGCCAAAACAGTTCGTGTAAAACGCGTGCCAACAGACGGGATGGATGAGACTGTTTATTTTGCCGGAATGAATATCAATCAGTCTTTCCGTAAATTGGAAGAGAATGTGGCGCCATACGGCGATCCTCTGGCTTATCGGGTTGATGAAGTTCCATTGTTGCGTACCGGATTTCATCTTGGAATGCGCAATCGCTTCCATTCTTTGGCGACATACGAAGTAGGGTTGTCCTGGGATAAATTCGGAGAAACTTACAACTATCAGGCAGAGGAAGATGACAGCTCGTTCACATATACGAATACGTATTCCTACATTTCCTTGCCGGTGCAGCTGTATTTGACTCACGGAAAGGACCTGCGCTATTTTGTAGGAGGAGGAATTCAACCCATGTTGGCCATGAAATACGCCTACGAGGAAAAGTATACTGACTCTCTGGGAGGCCAATTTGAATCGACCATAAAAAGTGCCGATCGCATGAGCGGGCTGACAGTTAACCTAATTGTTTCGGCGGGTGTTCAATGGCGTTTCTCGAAATTGTTTTCGCTGTATGCCATCCCTAGTTATGTGTACGGATTGACCTCCACGTTTGGAAAAGAGGAATCTTACAAGCACTACATTCGCGCTTGGAATTTCCGCTGTGGGTTAACCTTACATATTCCAAATTAATCGTCAGAAAGCGTCACTTCGTTGTTGCTTCCGAAGCTCTGAACATCTCCATCGTAGAAAATACGCAGTTGTGCTGTATCGCGCATGAAATCGATCTTTCCAACTTCAATGCGGTTGATCTTAAGTCCGGTGCGTTCTTCCACATCTGCCAACATTTCATTGTATTTCTCCGGTTTGATCAGATCGATGCGTTCATATTGAATGATCTTGCGTGTTTCATGTTTCAATAACCATAGGTTCTCCAAGCCAAAAGTGATCAATAAAAGAACAACATTGATCAGCATCATTTCCGCCAAAGAGATCTTGTTGGAGGCAAGTGCATTCACCACTGAAACACCAATCACTAAGAACAAGTATGTCATTTCCTTGATCTCAATTCCTTCCGTACGATAACGCAAGATTCCGAAGATGGCGAAAAGTCCCAACCCCATTCCGGTATCGATGTCCAATTTCTTCAATCCAAAACATAAGAAGAAGGTGATCATACCGATCAGGTAGTAGGTGAACAAATAATCTTTGCGTTTAGATTTCGGGTAGTACAAGAATCTGATGAGTAAAGTAAGTACAGTCAGATTTATCAGCATTCGAAATGCCAAGGCATAGAAATCCGTGTTGAAATAGGAAATACCGAACAAGGTATTATCTGCCTGTGCTTTCAAGAGAAGTTGCATCATTTTTTAGCTAGTTTTTGAATGAATAATTTTTTAGCCTTGAAACGGTTGGATTTCAAAACTATTTGGTCGTAAAGATCCATCATCCCAAAGCAAAACTTAGAAATGCGGAAAGGATGAATCCGTTTGTTTTTCATTAATTGGTAAAACGGGGAATTGCGATTCAAGCGCGGCTGTTTCAATTCGGCGATCACGATTGTAGACAAACTTTGCTGACTTTTCAAAGGATCGTTCAGGGTACCGTTTGTCACATCGAAATCGATCGTTAGGCGTTCCTCACTCGTTTTATTCACCAAAGTGATCCGGCGGTAAGAATTCACCATCACCGGCTTGAGTTTTACTTTTTGTTTCAAACGTTTTTCCAAGAATTCCTGCTCTTCTGTGTTGAATTCATCGGTAAAACCTTTTGTAGAAATTCGCTTTTTATCAGTTCTTCCCTTGATCTTTTCTTTCACTTCCAAAAAGCTGGCGTTGGTGTCTACGTAAGTACGAATACGCACTTTGTAGCGATGCGGAAGCGAGCGGTGGTGATCGTGAAAAAAACGGAAATCCTCGTCGTCGAAATACTGGCTGGTGTAGTCAAAGATCACTTTACCATCGATGTTCAGCACATCGTAGTAAGGCTTCATGATCTCGAGTATTTCCGGGAGTTCAGCCAAGTGAAAAGCGAATTTCTCATCTGTACGGTTCATGAGGGGTGCGCGTGACAATTCTTCCAGGGAAATCCCATGGAATTCGTGTAGTATTCGCGTTAACAGATCCTTCATGATTTGTTCAAATATAATTAAACTGGCAAACTCGGAGCAATTCTATGATGCGAAATTCTGCGGAAGGTTTGATTGCTACGACGAATTGTTTCAAAATAATCCATGAAAATGTTTGTCTTTTAAAATGGGGTTGATTCACTAAAAGCCAACTTTCTTACCTTTGCAACATGCAAAAGAAAATCGTTTTATTGGGCTCGGGTGAATTGGGCAAGGAACTTGTTATTGCTTTGCAGCGATTGGGACAAACTGTGATCGCAGTGGATTCATATCCAAACGCACCTGCAATGCAAGTAGCGGATGGATTTGAAGTGATCAACATGCTGGATGGTGCGCAGCTGGATGCCATTGTTGCGAAACACCAACCGGATCTGGTGGTTCCTGAGATCGAAGCCATTCGTACCGAACGATTTTACGAGTACGAAAAACAGGGGATCCAAGTAGTTCCTTCAGCGAAAGCTGCGAATTTCACGATGAACCGCAAAGCCATTCGTGACTTGGCAGCCAAAGATTTAGGTGTTCGAACAGCGAATTATAAATACGCGTCTACGTTGGAAGATTTCCAAGCTGCAGTGCGCGACATCGGAATTCCTTGTGTGGTAAAACCCCTCATGTCAAGTTCCGGTAAGGGTCAGTCGATCATCCGCTCTGAGGCAGAGGTTGAAAAAGCATTTCACTACGGAATGGAAGGTTCTCGTGGAGATGTGAAGGAAATGATCATTGAAGAGTTTATCGCTTTCGATTACGAGATCACCTTATTGACGATCACACAAAAATCCGGTGAAACCTTGTTCTGTGCACCAATTGGTCACCGCCAAGAGCGCGGGGATTATCAGGAAAGTTGGCAGCCGATGCCGATGGATCCGCAGCACTTGAAAGAAGCGCAGGAAATGGCCGCAAAAGTAACTGCTGCACTAGGTGGTGCTGGTTTGTGGGGCGTAGAGTTCTTCATTACAAAAGACGGAGCATATTTTTCTGAATTGTCACCACGTCCGCATGATACCGGAATGGTTACTTTGGCAGGAACACAGAATTTCTCCGAATTTGAATTGCATGCACGCGCTATTTTGGGCTTGCCAATTCCGGCAATCCATCAGTTGAAAAACGGTGCTAGCGCGGTAGTGTTGGCCGATCGCGAAAGCGAACATGCTCCTGCTTACAATGGTTTGTCAGAAGTGTTGTCTGTTGATGGCGCCGATGTACGCATATTTGGTAAACCTACAACACGTCCGTATCGCCGCATGGCCGTAGCGCTATACAGCAGTGATGAGGCCATCGGAACTGTGGTGGAGAAAACCAAAGATCTGGCAGCAAAGATTTCCATTGACTACAAATAGA
>VFQT010004302.1_pt1 | contig 12047 bp, 8 predicted proteins | sample 3512381 | NCBI WGS metagenome assembly VFQT01 (sample SAMN10412376, study PRJNA504923) | tailings metagenome | isolation source: Relicate 2 Philex TSF3 active mining site | place: Philippines: Tuba, Benguet | collected 2017-08-29 | reverse complement strand
GTAAACATGTTTAACAACCGAGCAACGGTTGCACCACGTGAGTCCAATGGTGGTTTGTACAACCAGTCTGTGGAGCTCATGAAAAAGATGCGTGGGAACCTCACTACTGGCAATTTTGAAGTGAGTGATGTTACAGAAATGACACTCGCTGTAAACGACTTTGACCGCAATCAAAGCGCAGACAGGGTTGACATGAGCTGGTGGGAAATGGGTCCAGATAACATCGGCGGGCGTACGCGTGCCATATTGGCTTACACCAATGATGTGGTATTTGCTGGTTCTGTGACTGGTGGCTTGTACAAGTCAACCAACGGAGGAAACAACTGGTCTCGGGTAGAATCTTTGGATACATTTGGAAAGGTTATGGCTATCTCAAGCATTGACGCTACGGAAGATGGAACCATCTACATTGCCACGGGTAGTCAATTTGAATCAGGTTTCGACGGAAGTGGTGCAAGCGGTTCAATTGGATGCGGTATGTTCAGATCAACAGACCAAGGTGCTTCTTGGGAATTGGTTCCTGGTACCGATCCAGCAGATTTGAATGCAGGAGACAATTGGGCTTACATCAACGACATCAGTGCAGATGCCAACGTAGCCAACCGTATTTGGATTGCAGGTGCGGACGGAATAGGTTATTGGGAGCCAGGTATGACCTCTCCAAATATGTCCGTGTCAGGTATTCCAAACACAGGTGGTCATGACATTGAATGGTCACAAGACGGTACTGTATGTTATGTGGGTGTTTCTAACGGACGTGTATATCGTTCAACCGACGGAGGAACTTCTTTTGCCCAAGTGGGTGCATCACAGGGTTTATCCAACAAACAGCGCGTTCGTTTAGCCATTTCTCGTGATGATTCAAACGTTGCCTACGTGTTGTACGCCGCAGGCGGTCAAATGGGTGGTCTTTATTATACCAGTGATAAAGGTGACAACTGGGAAGTAAAATGGCCTTCTGGCATTGATAATCTATATTCTGTATTTGGTGACAATGGACAAGCGTATTACGATTTAGCGTTGGGAATCAAGCCTGGTGAGCCAGGAATCTGTTGGGTAGGTGGTGTTACACTTTGGAAAGCCGGAGCAAATACACAACCAGAGCAAATTGCTGCAAACTTCGATTTTGGTTCTTCTCAATATTATGTTCACTCTGACATACACACTTTTGAAATTGCTCCGAATGGAGATTGGTATATTGGTTGCGACGGTGGAGTATTCAAGTCTGTAGACGGCGGAAACACCTTTGCTTCAATGAACAGAGGTTACAACGTTACTCAGTTTTATGGTATAGCTCACGGCGGTGGTTATGCTGCAATGGGTGGTGCTCAAGATAACGGAACCATTCTTATCCCAGGAATGGAAGGACCATTTGATGTAATCTCTTGGCAACAAGGTGTCTCTGTAGGTGGTGGTGACGGTTTTGATTGCGATATAACTAACGTAACTGTTCCGGGTGCAACAGTAGCATTTAGTACTGTCTACTTCGGAGCTATTAGCCGTTTCAACCAAACAGGTGCAGGTGGTGAGTTTTATGATGATGAAGTACTTGCCGCAATTGGTGATGATGGAGAAGCGGGTTCATTCTACACAGCTTGTCGTTTGTATGAAAATACGGCTGATGAAAATTCGCAACAGTATGTCATCTTAACCAACAACAGAGATCAAGATATTTATTCTTATATCAACGGTAATGACACGGTTTGGGTAGATACAACGTTGTTCACTCAAAACATGACCTTACCATTCAACTACAGATTCCCGTTGAATGATACGTTAAACTTCTGGCCGGTGTTGAATAGACCAGCTATTTACTCAACAACTCCAATCACAGAAGATCCAAATTATCCTTGGTTAGAGCCACAAGCTTTAACAAGTATTGTAGATTCTACCATTTGCGATACAACCATTGTTGGTTACGAAGAACAAATTGATCAAATCACACAGCAAACCATTTGGGTGTATTGGTCAGATACAGTAATCAATCCAGTTAATGGATCACAAATTATTGTAAATGATAGTACAGAGGTTGTTGTTGCTGTAGACACAACGTTTATAACTGTTCCAATTTTAGATATTCAATGTACTTCAACTACGTGGTATTACTATGCCGCTGATCAACTAGAAAATGTAAGCGAACAATGGCAAGTTCAAGATCAGTTTACTTCTTTATTTGTAACTGGTTTCTTCGGAACTGAAGGAATGTGGGTGACCAGACAAGCGTTGAATTTCAATACAACACCTGATTGGTGGAAAATTGGAAACGCTCCTGGTTCTGGTGTGCGCACGTTTGAATGGTCAAAAGATGGCAATACGCTTTACTACAGCAGTTGGAGCGGTTCATTGTACCGCGTAACAGGATTCCAAAATTTATGGAGTGCTGCTGATGTGGCGAACCTAACTACAACAACTTTAATAACCAATGCGGGTGGAACAGTAACAAGCATAGCTTCAGATCCGAATGACCCGAACCACTTGGTAATCACTGTTGGTGGATATGGCGCTGTATCGGGTGGAAAGGTGCGTGAATCGATCAATGCTCTTGATGCGAACCCAACCTTTACACCAATTTGGGTAGCAACAGCACCGTTGAACAAAATGCCAATCTACGCAAGTGTCATTGACGTAAATGATGCCTCTGGTAACACCATTGTGGTGGGTACAGAGTATGGTGTATGGGCTACCAATGATGGTGGAACTACCTGGACTCACAGCACAGGCGTTGCTTCTTCAATTCCAACTGATCCAATGGCGGGTGCAAGTGTAGGTTCTTTGGGTTATGTTCCTGTATTTGACTTGCGTCAGCAACAAACAGGCATTAAGCCATATATGAATACACAGAATTTTGGAACCATCTACGCAGGTACGCACGGAAGAGGTATCTTCAGAAGTGATGATTTCTACTCAGTTGGCGTAATTGAAAACACAAGCAACTTAGGTTCTGGATTCGACATGAACTTAAATGTTTATCCGAACCCAACCATGTCAAATGCCAATTTGAATCTGGAATTAAGTGGCAACGTGAATCAGGCGTATGCGCAGATCTACGCATTAAACGGTCAAATGGTGAATCAAATCCAATTTGGTCAGTTGACTGCCGGTTCACATCAGATCTCATTGCAAACAGAGAACTTGCCAGCTGGTCAGTACATTGTAAAAGTATTTGCCGGAAGCGCAAGCGGTACAGCTAAACTGATTCGTCAGTAAGATAGAAAAGCATAAAAAGGCCTTTCATTTTGAAAGGCCTTTTTTGTTTGAAAGCCTTACCTTCGTTACGTTGGAAATGAAATTATGAGTAAGCCTAGAATTGCAATAAACGGATTTGGTCGAATTGGTCGCACGGTGTTCAAAGAACTAGTTCGAAGAGATTGTGCGGAGGTTGTTGTGATTCGTGATATTGCCGATGCACAAACACTTTGGCATCTTCTCAAATATGACTCTACCCAGGGTATGTGGACAAAGGGTGTGTTTGAAAACAATTCAATTCAAACGTCCAATGGTCATGCAACACTCATTCAATCCGAAGATATTCCTCAATGGTCACAGTGGGAAGTTGATGTAGTGCTGGAATGCACAGGAACCATGAAGACGAAAAGTGAATTGCTTGTTCACATTGAAAATGGTGCACAAAAGGTCATTTTATCCTCGCCTGCACAAGATGATTTGTTGCATTGGATTATTGGTGTGAATGATCATATCGTCAATAAGCAAGATTCCTTTTTTTCATGCGCCTCCTGTACCACCAACAATGTAGCCCCTATTATTCATGTTATTGAAGAATCTTTGGGTGTGGAAAGCTGTTACATTTCTACAGTACATTCATATACCAGTGATCAAAGACTACATGATGCTCCACACAAGGATCTGCGTAGAGCGCGTTCGGCACCCAATTCAATTGTACCAACTACTACCGGAGCAGCTAAGGCCTTGACAAAAGTTTTTCCGCAATTGTCAACTCAAATTGGTGGTTGTGGTATGCGTGTGCCAGTAGCAAATGGTTCATTGTCTGATTTAACGTTCATTGTCCAAAAAAGAACCTCGGTCTCGGAAGTTATTGCATTGTTTGAGCAATTTGAAAAAAAACATCCAACTATTCTTTCGCTGTGTTATGACCCCTTGGTTTCTAAAGATATTTTGGGCGATACGCACAGTTGTATTTTGGATGTTGAATTGACAAGTGTGATTGGTAAAATGGTTAAAGTAGTCGGGTGGTATGACAATGAGATGGGTTATTCCAACAGGTTAATTGATGCTATTTGTTATCTTTATTCGTAATGCTACCCCTATACCAGTCCATTTTATTTGCCATTTTGGCCATAGTGAAATTTTTATTCACTCCGTTCACCATGATGGCATTTTTGGGAAAAGATGCGGGTAGAGTTGAATTTGCAACTATTGTTTCTACAACGGGTATTGGAGCTACTGTGGGTGTGTTGTTTTTTTATTTTATAGGGAAGCGATTTTTTGTTTGGTGGGGTGGAAGTCGTAAGAAGCCAAATCAACGAACCTTCACCAAACAGCGAAGAAGAATAATACGTATAAAAATGCGGTTTGGTCTTTTCGGAATTGTACTGGTTTCAGGTTTAATTTCTGTTCCTGTATCGGCAATACTGGCAGCCCGGTTTTATAAACATCAATGGCATACGCCCTTCTGGTTGATACTAGGTTTTTGGTTCTGGGCCTTATTCCTTACATCGCTTGCTTGGGTAATTAATTTATTTTAAATGAAAAAGTACAGTGTGATTTTATGGGATCTCGATGGAACACTTTGGGATCTCCATGGAAATACTCAAATTGCGCTTAAGCAATTGTTCGAAAAATACAAGTCCTCAAATTTTGAATCGGCAACTTGGGAAGAGTTCACATCGAATTATGAGATTTTCAATGAGCGCGTTTGGGCGTTATACAGAGAGGGGAAAATTGCAAAAGAAGAACTTCGAACCAAACGATTTTCTGATTTGTTTGACTCGGTTCATGCCAATTACACGCCTGAATTTGTAGGCCAATTTGCAGATGAATTCTTGTTCATTTGTCCGCGTTTGAGCGCCATGCTTCCTGGGGCTATAGACGTTCTTCAAGCAGCTCAGAAAGATTACATAAACGTAATGGTGACCAATGGTTTCATTGAGGTGCAAGGCATTAAGATGGAGTCTGCAAACATCAGATCTTTTTTCCAACATGTGGTCTACAGTGAAGAAGCTGGTGTTCGAAAACCACATCGGGCCATTTTTGATTTGGCATTGCAAAAGGCGAATGCAACACCAGAGGAGGCGATGATGATTGGAGACGATTGGGAAGCGGATATTTTGGGTGCACGAAATGCAGGAATTGATCAAGTATTCTTGGATGTTACCGAAAAGCGGCTCGACGAATTAACGGGAAGAAAGGGTGTGCGCCACAATTATAGCCCTACCTTTACCATTGCATCTTTAAATGAATTAAATCAAATCTTATTTGAACATGGAACAGAAAGAGAATCAAATTAACATTGAGTTAAATGAACAAGTAGCGGAAGGGACCTATTCAAACTTGGCTGTGATTACGCACAGCAATTCAGAATTTGTATTGGACTTTATTCGTGTAATGCCAAATGTACCCAAAGCCCGAGTTCAATCGCGCATAATAATGACTCCCCAGCACGCCAAGAGATTGATGCAAGCCTTACAGGATAACATCTCGAAATTTGAATCGCAACATGGAAAAATTCAGGAGGGTTCCATGGATACTGCATTTCCTATGACATTTGGTGGTCCACAAGGACAAGCATAATCAAAGCTGTCGGATAGATCCTTGAAGTCCATGACCAAGAAAAGGTGAATTCTTGGACTTCGAGTACCACTGCTCATTTTGAACTTCGGTGATTCCGTTCGGATTGAAAACAAAACATGCGTTTTCAGGTGTGGTATTTTGAAGCTGCAAGCATTTCGATGGACCCGAAGTAAACAGTTCAAGAATTTTGTCGGTGGCAATTTCTTCCTTCATGGAGTTGAAGGCGATAAGCAACGCGTGCTGAATGGTGTTCATACCGAATTCAGCATATTCAAATTCAAGTTCTTTGTGCTCTATTTCTAAGGGAGTGTGTTGACTTTCTATGGCATCAATGGTACCATCTTGAATGCCCTTGAGCAGTGCTTTTTTATGTTTCAAATCGCGGAAAGGTGGCCAGACTTTTTTGTTGCTATCGAAATCAATCAGGTCCTTATCAAGAAAAGAAAGCTGATGAGCAGCTATGGAACAGGTAACGTCTTGTCCATTTTTCTTCGCTTTGCGAATTAAATCAACACTTTCAGCGCATGAGATGCTAAAGAAGTGTATGGGTGCTTGGGTATATGATGCTAGGGATAAATCGCGGAATACACGAATGCTTTCATTGTGATGAGAGGTTCCTTTGATTCCCATTTTTGTTGAGGTAATTCCTTCGTGCATGAGCGCTTTTGGATGAACACCGGGGTCATGCGGGAAAGAATAAATTTTACCCTGAACTTGCTTGCTGTATTCCAAAGCACGCATCATGAGTTCGGTTGAACTGTTGCTCATGTAGTCGCTGAATCCAACGGCACCAGCGTTTTTCAATTCAAAAAACTCAGTAAGTTGTTTGCCTTCACCACCCTTTGAAAGATGCGCAAATGGAAGAAATTCGAATTCAGGTGTGTTGTATTCTTGAATTTGTTGAAGCACCGCTTTGGTGTCTGCATGAGGAGTTGAACTTGGAATTACAGCCACTCGCGAGTATCCTCCCGCTATGGCTGCTTTCATGGCCGTTAATAGTGTTTCTCTGTGCTCATATCCTGGTTCTCCAACTGACGCATTGAGGTCAGTAAGTCCTGTGCATAAAAATTGTCCTTTTGCTTTAAGTAGGTGATCACAATCATTGGCTTCAACTTCTTTGCCCAAAGCAAGGAGATGACCATTTTCAACAATGGCGTTTGTTGTTTTTAAATGCAGTGCATGACCAGGTGCAAATAAAGTTACGTTTTGTAAGTAGGTTCTCATGATTTAGTCCTCCAAAGTTGAATGATCAAAATTTCCAATGCCAAAAAACTTAATGCTGCAAGAATGAGATGCCACCAATAGGTAATTCCTCCCGCTATTTTGGTGGCAATATGCCCTAGCATCTCTGGTGTAGTGTCTTCAATATGGAATGACGCATTACCCGCCAGCGAGAGGATTTCTTCTTTGTTGTAGTAGTTCAACGAACTTTCACTTCTTGGGTAGTTCAAGGCAATTCCACCAACAACGGTTTGGTCGTTTTTGATTTGATATGTTCCAGAAATAGAAATTTCATTCGGAATAAAAATCTCCACGTTGTTGCCATTGTTTCTAGACTGAGCCATGTATTCTTGTCCGGTAGAAATATTTTTTAATGTGTACAGGCCGCTTGCAGAAGGCATAGATAAAGACAAAGAGATGTAACTGTTTTCTGATAGATTGGCGTATGAAGGAGTTAATTTCCCACTTAGTTCGGCTGCACGCACTATGGAAATTGGAAAAAGAGCATGTTGTGTGAAATTACTTTCACTCACAACGGTTGAAACACTAGATACATATATTTTTCCAGCGCCTTTCTTGGTGTAACAAAGCAAAGGGGAATTGTCTTGTAGGGTTATTAATGATACACTATTCAAGTTGTTATTGGCAAGTGGGAAGTGAGAGCTTATTCTCGGAAGCGTGGTGTTTTCTTGCAATTTCTCAAAGGCCGGAGCGTAAAATGGGTCTTTCAATTCAAAAGATTGAACTTGAATGGGCTGTGTATTTTTGCTCAGCATTTGAACACTTCCAAGTCTTCCTAACAAATTATTATAAGAGTCCAAATTACTGTTAGAGTGTGGGAGCAAGAATACTGAACCTCCATTTTGCACAAAACTTTCTAACCATCCAATTTGTTCCGAATTGAAATTTTGTACACCCTGACAAATAATCAATTGAATGTTATTCGACAGTTCAGATTGAAAAGATTCAATGGTTCTTGATTCAAACGAAAAATTCGGGTCGTTTTCAAACAGTGAATGGAGTTTCTTGGTTTCTGTTCCAACAAATTCAAGAACGTTAATCTTTTCTAGGATTTCATAGGTGAAGAAAAGCGAATTGTCGAATGGAATAAACTCGTCAGCCACTGAAACTTGTCCGTTATGAATCCCTCCAGAGGTAGTTGCGAAATTTAATGTGACCAACTGTTGTGATTCGGCGGGAAGGTCAATTGAAGCTACTGCTTTCTGACTTCCATCTATGTCTAACTGAACATTGGCTTGATGACTGTTTTTTCCATGATTGGTTAATGCAATTACCAAGGTGTCTGCTTGATTCAATACCCGTTGATTCGATTTGAAATAGAGCGTGTCAATAGAGATGTTTGAGTTTTGGTCGGGGTAAGTGGGGATTCCATAATAATGGTGAGAGGAATCTGCAGGTGCGAGTTCGAGAGAGTACTGATTTTTTTGAAAATCACTGAACCAATAATGCAAATGAATGTCTGCCGACGCTTTTGAAAAATAGGCGTTTTGTCGCTCATTCAACTCACTGAAATTTTGTGGTTGAGTAGAGTAGGTAATGCTTTGAATAATACTCAAAGCCTCGTCTTTTGAAAGTGATTGCAGATCCTTTCCCGTAAGGTCATTGGTTAATATTTGAAAGCGGTCAAAATTTGAAAATGATTGAACCACTTGACTTGCTTTTTCTTTGTGCCATTCTAAAAGCGCGTTGCCCTGCCAGACATTTTGAGAGCTAAAGCTATTGTCAATGTATATACTTACGCTACGTTGACCTTTCATTCCTGCACTTTCAGAGGTTGGAAGAAAGGGTTGAGCAAAGGCAAAAACAAGCGCTGCAATGAGCAAGAGCCGAATGAAAAGTAGAATGAGATTTCGAATTTTCGAAGCTTTGTTGGTTTCAGTCTTGACTTGTTCTAAAAAGGCAACGTTAGAAAATGCAACTCTCTTGTATCTGCGAAAATTAAAAAGATGAATGATGATTGGAATAACAAGAGCTAAAAGCCCCCAAAGTATTTCCGGATGTTGAAACTGCATTTCAGAGCTCAAAGATAAGTAATTGTTGACTTGTGTTGGTATAAATCTCTTTCATTCAACCTATTTTTGTGAAATGAAGAAGCACCCCGAATCATGGATGATGAGCCATGGCTACAATCCGAAATGGAGCGAAGGCTCAGTGAAAACTCCAATTTTCCAAACATCAACTTTTGCTTTCAATAATTCTGCTGAAGGAAAACGTTTTTTTGCATTGGCTTACGGAAAAGATCAAGCCGCTGAAGGGGAACAATTGGGGTTAATCTACAGTCGTTTGAATAATCCGAACATGCAAATTCTTGAGGAACGACTCGCCCTCTGGGAAGGTGCAGATGAAGCGGCTGCATTTGAATCGGGAATGTCTGCCATAGCCACAACCATGTTGGCATATTTGAAACCAGGAGACATGGTCTTATTTAGTCATCCGACTTATGGTGGTACCCACCATTTTGTGCATCAAGTTTTAGTTGAGTTCGGAATTGAAAGAATTGATTTTGATCCGCATGACACGTATGATACAATCTACGAAAAAATAGAAACCGCTCAAGCTTGGTCCAGGGTGAAAATGGTTTATGTGGAAACTCCGGCGAATCCAACGAATGATTTGTTCGATTTAGAAATGTTGAATGCCATTCGAGATGAAATTCAATTGAAAGGGGGGCATGAGGTGCTGTTCGCCGTAGATAATACGTACATGGGCCCTTTGTGGCAGAAGCCAATGGATTTTGGCGCCGATGTAGTTTGTTACAGTGCAACAAAATATTTAAGTGGCCACAGTGATTTAATTGCGGGAGTAGTGGTAGGGAAGAAGGAGCACGTGGTAAAGGTGAAAACATTGCGAACATTCTTGGGCTTGGTTGTTAACACGAAGTATAGAGACGTTGAAGATTCGAATGGATCAACAAGCCAAAAATGCTTTGGATGTAGTTGCTTTTTTAGAAGCACACCCCAAGGTGTCGAAAATTTATTTTCCAGGATCTACAAGCCAAGGGGAGAGACAGGTTGCTTTGTTTCAAAAGCAATGTTCAAGCGCTGGAGCTATGATAAGTTTTGATGTAGTGGGTGGTGAAGAGGGAGCATTCCGGGTTTTAGATCATTGCGAACTGATAAAACTAGCGGTGAGTCTCGGTAGTAACGAGAGTTTAGCGCAGCATCCATTTTCAATGACGCACGCCGATGTTGCAGACGAAGAGAAAATTCGCTTAGGTATCACAGAGGGTATGATTCGACTAAGTGTTGGAATTGAAAATTCAGAAGATATTATTGCCGATTTAAGGCAAGCTTTGGAAGTTTAGATTATGATCTTGAAGTTTCGTTTTTCATTGTTGTTGTGTATCATTGGTATTCTTAATTTACCTTTTGATGCTGCTTCGCAATGCTCCGATTTTTACATGTTTGAGAAGAAAGATTTTGAAGTAGAAGTGACTGGTGTGAAATGGGTGGAAAAGAAAAATGAAGAGTCTGTTGAACAGGCTAAACAACTTCTTAAGACGCAATTAAGAAAGGAAATGGCTGAGAAAATAGTTGTTTCCGTTAAAACGTCAATGAAAAATGAAACCGAGGAGTTCGGGCGCCAATTCAATTCTTATTTCAATGAACACGTTGATATTTCTTCTAACGCCAACATTAGTTTCGGCTCTTTTAATTTTTGTTTTGATAAGGACAATAAAAAACTTTTCGGTAGATTAACCATTGACAAAGAGGCCTTGGCTTTATCCAATTATGCCGATTGCACAAGCAATTTGAAACTCTTGAATAACGAGATTCGAGCTGTAATTCGTTCATCGAATAAAGTGGATGCACAGAAATATGCTCAACGTTTAAACGAGTTGAATGCTCAAATGCGTACCTCTATTTATTTGAAACCAGATTTAGACGATTCGGAATATGACGATTTGAATGAGGATTGCAATTCCATGATTGCCCAGTTGAAATCGTCTCAAACACAGTTGAAATATGAGTCGGAAATGGCAGCAATACGCGATTTACTGCGGGCAGAGAATTACCATGAGGCAATAGTAAACCTGAGAAAACTTCAAAGAGAATACAGAGACAACGAAAAAATAGCGAATGAATTGGAAATGGCAATGTCCGATTACAAACTTAAAGTGAAGCGTGAGGTTGTTGTTTTAGAGTCCAATTCGAAATATGAAGAAGCACTTACTCAATTGGATATGTATTGCTCGTTAATTACGTGCGAATCTGATTTTAAATCGTTGAAGGAAGAATTGAAAAAAGAATATTTCAATAAGTTAGCTCTTTCCTTCGAAGATGCTTTGAATAAAGAGGTTGAAGCCGATGTTCTATTATTAAAGAAAAAATTAGATCAGGTTCAAGACGTTAATTTTAAAAAATACAGTGAGCTCATTGAGTTGTATTTGGTTTATGAGCGAAGTAAAGGATTGCATGAGGCTGAAAAGTTGTTTCATCAGCGCAAATATGATGAGTCACAAAAGATTCTCATATCATTGGAAAAAGAATATGGTAAAGATGTTTCTGAGTTGAATCATTTAAAAAATAGAGTAGAACATAAAATATTTCGACAAGAAGTTTATAAAGAGAAAAAAAACAGGGCGCACACATTGGCTTTTCAATTGGGAACGCAGCTTTTTTCAAATTCGAATGTTGTTGATTCCGTGGGTAAATATTCTCTGAAGTCAGGTACATTCACATATTCGGCTGGGCTGTATCTAAAACATAATTTCGAGAAGTACAATCGAAGAGGAAAAGGATATCCGGTAAGTTCAGATTTAGTTGGAATTCGGTTCAATTATATAGATTTTCCGAGTACCCGATTGCTTCCAACGGTCATGGACACCCTTTGGGTTAAGCCAGTTGAAAAATTCCAATTGCAATTGGGTGTTGACGGTGTGGCCATTCGGGTATTCCACTATGGATTTGGTGCTGTTTATGAGCCAGAATTGAATTCAATCAATTGGTCGCTACCATCTGCTTATTATGGCACGTTGGGAATTCGTATTCCATTTGGTAAATTGTCATGGATGACTGATGCCTATTTACAAACTC
>VFQT010004301.1_pt1 | contig 12050 bp, 9 predicted proteins | sample 3512381 | NCBI WGS metagenome assembly VFQT01 (sample SAMN10412376, study PRJNA504923) | tailings metagenome | isolation source: Relicate 2 Philex TSF3 active mining site | place: Philippines: Tuba, Benguet | collected 2017-08-29 | reverse complement strand
AGGCTGAGCGATGTTCGAGCGAGAGTCCCTCGAAACGTCACGGTGTCGGGACCCATCTGCCGCTCCACATCATGAGTGACCCGTTGATTGGCCGTCGCCGTCGTCGACAAGACCGAGGCTTGGGGTGTCGAAAGCAGCACGCGAGCCAGCCGCTGATAGTCGGGTCGGAAATCGAATCCCCAGTCGCTGATGCAGTGTGCTTCGTCGATCACGACGAGGCCGACGCGGGACAACAGGTCGTCGAGTTGCGCGGCGAAACGGGGATTTCCGAGACGTTCCGGAGAGATCAAGAGAACGTCGAACTCATCCCGCTTGAGACCGGCGTAGATGTCGTCCCAGTTGTCGAGGTTGGCACTGTTGATCGTTGCTGCGCTGAGTCCGGCCTTGGTCGCGGCCTCGACTTGGTTGCGCATGAGGGCCAGGAGCGGAGAGACGACCATGGTGGGGCCGAGGCCGAGGGACCGAAGAGCGGATGTGGCCGCCCAGTACACGGCCGACTTACCCCATCCGGTGGCCTGCACAACGAGAACCCGAGAGCAGTCCTGCACCACAGCCTCGACGGCGTCGATCTGATCCTCACGCGGTTCAGCGTCGGGCCCGGCGAGTCGCTTGATCACCCGCTGGAGATGAGTGATCGCGAGGTCACGATTTCGATCTGACATCCTCTGCCCCAAGATCTGACTCTAGTAGGCGCTTCGTAATGCGTCGGCTAGTCGAATGCAGTGACCGGTACTACCCCGCCCAGCATTGTGGGGCAGCGGTTGACTGGTCACAACTCCGGAAATCCTCAGTCCGATGCCTCCAAATCGCGGGCATTGTGCTGAGTGCGCACCTGCGGAAGTAGCCACCTTTCGAGTCATACTGTTTGGAATCCGTGGGGACAGCTCTCGCTTGGTTGCTCACCAATCAACAACTAGTTTCAGGTTTGACTTTCAGTAATGAATCAAGGAATTGTCGTGCCAGAAGACGGGGAATATTTCGGACTGGGACTCTGGTCGGTAGGACTAAATTCTCAGGGGAAGTAAGTAATATTCCGGGGGGACTCGATGAGGGGATCAAGAGGGGTGCGGTCTGCGACTATCGGACGCCGTGCCAGCAATCTCGTTGCCCCGCAGAGTGAAGCGGAATACCGAAACCTCGTGTTTGCTGGGGAGTTCGCCTTCTTGACCGATCTGTTGTGTGCCGGGCGGTTGAGCCAGTTCGAAAGCCATGGGTTCATGAAGAGGGTGACCGAGCATGCGCTTCTAGACGTCCCGGCTCCCAATTCGTCAGCTATTGCTTCTCTTGATGCTGGTGCTCTGCGGCTTGCTATTTCAGGTTCATGGCCAAACGATGGGCGCGTGAATGCTGTTTCGTGGGCTCTCTCATCAAGTAATGGCACTAATCACCAGGACGTCATTCAACGCCGATCTAGTAGCGACAGATTCAATGCGGATATTCGTATCCCAGTCACACCCTTGCTCGACGTGCAGGTTGTTTTCGGCATCTTGACAAAGTCTGGGGTGTTCATCGGGTCTCCGTCTCAGTTCCGGAGCAGGGAAGAATTCACCTACGAGCCTGTGGCCGAAATAGAGCCGACAGTCGATCAGCCCGTCATCTTGAAGGAGTTCTCTCTACAGATGAAAAAAAGCTGGCTCCCATGGATACCCAGGGCCGTGGGTGTGTTGGGTATCGCAACAACGGCAATCATTTTGATCGTTCGACTTTGAGGGGATATATGAGTTCCACACTTGATGACCTGACTGCGCAAATTGAATTATGGGCAAAGGAGGCCGGATGTTCGTCCGATCCGTTCATTGGACAGTTCGCCCAGGCGGTTAAGAGCAAGGATCAAATGGGGGCATGGGCCTCAATTGACCCATTCGCAAACCTCCCCACGCCTTCAACACGCACGGGAACCATCGTTTCCAGGTTGGCGTCGTCAGTATCGTTCCTTCGCAACCTGGGTGTCTTTGTTCCTGTCGCGGTCACGTGGGCATCTATTGCGGTGGCGGCCCAAGAGTTCGGAACTTTGACGGCGACTTTGCAGGAACAAAACCCAGACCGGCAAATAGAAGTCAATTTCTTCAGGTTCTGGCAGGAGTCAGACAAGTGGTGGCGCCTCAGTCATGTGGCGATTCTTGATGTCATCATTATCGGCAGTGTGATTCTGCTATCGATTCTTGCCCAGTTGCTCCGCGCAAACGCTGACTGGCGGATTCAAACAAGAGTCAACAAGTTGGAGCAGCAACGGCGATCATTGGCAATTCAGATGAAGATAGCCCTACACGGCCGGCGAAATGCAACGGTGGAGTCAGTAACCGAGTCCATTGCCGACTCGCTCAACGACTTAACGCAAGCTGCACGAGACCTTGGGGTGGTAGCCGGTCGCTTTGAAGAGGCCTCGATAGGGGTATCTGCGCTTTCCCCACAAGTCGAAAAACTCAATTCCCTTGTGTCTGAGTTGCTGGCAAGAGGAGTCAGTGATGTCTCTCAAGCCGTAGGAACACTCATGAATTCGGTCAAAGGCCTGGACGGTACTGTGGCCGGTGGTCTGAAAGAAACGCTTGAGACTGCTGTCGCAGGAATCACTTCGATCAATGATCAGATGCAGGTTACTGGGGCGTCGGTCGAATTTGGAACAAAGCAACTCAGAGATGATCTCGACGCTCTTCATGAGCGTCTCAGTGCGCTCCTGACAGGAGTGGAAGGGTCACAACAATCTAGTGGGCGTTACTGATGAAAAGGCGCCGAACAACCGATGAGGATCTCACCGGCCTTGCAGGATGGCTGTATGCAGATCTTCTGCTCGGACTTGTTGTCGTGTTTCTGGGAACCGTGACCGTAGTTCTCATAGGTTCTTCTGCGGGGAGCGGATCTGCAGCGATAACTGACAGACCTCTTGTTACGACGACGATTGCGAAAACATCGACCACTACGTCAACCACTCTGCCCACAAAGAAGGTTAAGACGTTCTACCAAAAGGCTCTTGAGATCCGTTTCACACCGAGTCAGACCGACTTCATTCGCGAAGAAGTGAGAAAATTTATTGAAGTCGAGGGGCTCAAGGGTGAACCCGAGGTCGCACTAGTCCTGCTATTCGGAGGTGTCTCGGAGAACGAGGATCGAAACAACGGGGCTTTACGTGCAGCGAGGCTGTGGCCAGAGTTGATATCTTCGCTTCCGGACATCTTCAGTGATCGAGCCTTGCTACGACCTTTAAATAGCAAATCGCTGTCGCCTGGAGTGTTTTCAGCAGAGGTTTTCTTCCAGTACTTCGTGGACGGCGATAGTTGAAATCTGTCATGGTACAGATAGCGATTCTCGTCACTCTTTTCACAGCCAGCCTGGCTCTCGTGTCTCCGTCGATCAAGCACCGGCTTCAGGCCATGATCGAAACTCAGTCGCTTCGCCAGCAGTGGGGAAGTTTGGGTGTTCGATCGCCAGACCTGGAGAGTTTTGAGCGGAATTGGGGCAGTGGTAGTGCGGGAATCAGTGTGTTGGGCGAGTGGATGCTCAATCTTGAAGTTGATGCGAGAAGTGCTGATGAGTGGCGACAAGCTTTCACGGAACTAAGTTCTGCGGTCAATTGGAAAAATCAGGGTTTTTCCATCTCTGAAGCGAGACTCTGGAGCGACTTCAGTGCGTTTGAAGCCAAGAGATGGCGTGAGGGGGCGTTTTCACCGGAAGATGCACAGAGTTGGAGGCAAATCGGCGTTTGCGACCCGGGGTCAGCACGTGCGTGGCACGCCCACGGCTTGATGTCCCCAGCCAAATCCGAACCTTGGGTCAAGAATAAGTTTGAACCATCGGTCGCTGTGAATTGGGTGATCAATGGTGTGGAGAGTCCACTGATTGCTAGAGAGTGGCTCGAAGTAGGAGTGGCTGCTGGCGATTATCAGGAGTGGGCATTCGCCAGTCCCTCAACTGCGGCTCCCTGGATCAGGGAGGGCGTGTCGGGGGAAAAGGCCAGAGTATGGCTGGAACACGATTGTGACCCCGAAACCGCATTGGCTTGGACCAGCGCTGGGATTCAACCGAAACAGATCTCCTCATGGAAAGCCTGGACAACGCCAGACGAGGCTCGCACTTGGATGGATGCCGGCATCGGCGAGGGAGAGATAGCCCGGAGTTGGTCAGAGCTTCGAATCCCCCCAATCTTGGCCAAACCTTGGGTTGATTTGAATTTGCTGTCACCCGAACTCGCAGTCACATGGATCGTGGCGGGCAAGAGTCCCCAAGACGCGAGTCAATGGGTGCAGGTGGGGATTCACGCCTATTCGGAGTGCGAACCTTGGATAAAGCATCAAGTTCTACCGAATGAAGCGAAGGTGTGCCGTGAAGCGTGCATTCCAATTGACGTAGCACTTCGATGGAAGAAAATTGGATTTGAACTTGATCAAAGCACTGTAAATCTGATTGCTTCCGGCTCATCCCCTGAAGAACTGCGCGATTGGCTGCAAATCGGTTTGTCAATGAGCGACGTCATTATTGAGCGACAATATTGGACGCCTGAGCAGTTCAGGGAGTGGAACTTCGATGCGGAATGGTTGGGGCTTACCGAGTCAAGTCCAGGAATCGGTCGTCAATTGTCGCGGTTCATGTCTAAGGATGAAGCTAAACACCTAGTAGCGCTAGGTGTGCCTCTTACCGAGCTCCCCGCATGGGCAGGCAGTTCAATCGGCATCAATGAAATAACTGATTGGTTCAGAATAGGAGTCAGCGATCCCGTCGAGGCCGATGCATGGAAGGAATCCGGGTTCACTCCGTTGGAAGCTTTGGACTGGCAACGGGTGGAATGCAATCCCGTGAACGCCAAAAGGCTTCGGGAACTGAAGGTGACGCCAACTGACTGGCCAAGTATCCGAGAAATAATGCTACTCGAGGACGTTGACCTTGACGAGGGCGTGTGGAGATACTCCATAGAGAGGTTCGGATACGAAAGAGTCGAAGGATTACCGGTCTTCGCCCCGCCACTAGGTAATGCGACCCAAGAGGAGTTCGATCGATTCCTTAAAGTAGCAAGTGATTCCGGCTGTCGTGAGGTCCAAATATCTCATGGGTTCCCACTGCTTACTCGCGAAATGCTGCGAATAGTGCCAGAGGCACGACTGCAACGAGCATCTGTGAGGAAATTGATTTGGGAGGCAACTGACACCGGCCGGATTGAAATCGCAGAAACATTTGGATCTAGCGAATTTGAGCGTTTGCAGTTACCTGAACTGAGCGTCTCACGCCAACCTTGGTTTGGAAGGCAACCAAGTGACTGAGATACATGATGTGAGCCTGTATCTGTTGGCGCAGGTAATGAATGAGCAGGTAGGCGACAACGGTCGAAGGCAGTTTAGTCAGCTGAAGTTTCTGAAGGAATTTGTGTCCTTTGAGTTTCAGATAGCTGATCAGCGCGACATCTTGAATGTCCCTTGGCGGAGGGTGGCATCGGATCGTCAAGATGAAGTGATCATCGAGATTGAAGAGATCAAGGGATTGACTAACCGCCGATATAACGTGGTCGATTCCGGGATTGACAATAGATCCGAGCCGATTGGTTTCTTGGAAACTGAGGCCGGCTTCCGGGCCATGGTCAAACGGCTTCCGAGAACCAAGACAATTGATCTCAAAGTAGATAAGACGGTTCTTCATAGAAAAAACCAAGCGATCACGCAATGGCAAACGACTCGGCATCCGGAAAGGATGGGGTTTTCGCGACTCTTTGAGTCCGAACAATTCGCAAGCTGGCCACCAGTCAAAGAAGAGGCGGTTGATAAGTGGTACTACTTGACCGAAGACTCCAGACCCGGGACCAAAGAACAACGGTCCTTCGTCCGGCGGGCTTTAGGTACACCCGACTTCGCTCTATTGGATGGCCCCCCCGGATCGGGCAAGACGACCGTCATCTGTGAGTTGATTGCGCAGGTAATAGCTCGAGGTCAACGGGTTTTGCTCTGCGGGCAGACCCACGAATCCGTGGACAATGTGCTGGAACGCTTGGTAAAGAAAACCGATATCTCGGAAGTCGACGTCCTTCCACTCCGAACTGCCAGCCCGTTTGCGAAACGAAAGGCCAGTCAGGAAGCACGAAAGTACTTCCGCGATGAGATCACCGAAACAATCGGGCGTGTGGTTCGAGGCCAGTTAGTAGAGAGTCCCTCTCGCTCATGGTCTCAAGACATCATGCTGAACGCGCTGATGGGCGATCGGGGAGATCTTGAGAAATTTTTGGTGGAATCCGCAAACGTTCTTTGTGGTACAACGTCGGGAATAGTCGCCGACCCTCTCCTCAACCCATACTTCAAGGCGGGGGAGGCGGTCTACGACTATCTAATCGTCGATGAGACCAGCAAGCTCACGCTCGCCGAGCTACTGATTCCAGCCCTATTGGCGAAGCGGTGGATACTCTCGGGTGATCCGATGCAATTGGCACCGTATGATGACTCGGACGAAGTAGCTGCGTGGCTCGCTCATGTTGCCGGTTTCAAAATCAATGAAATAGATGGCGACAAAGCGAAGGAATTCAAGGATTTAGCCACGGAACTGGCCAACAAGTTCTCCCTTCGTTTCGTTGAAAAGAAGCCATTTGATACCGAACAACTGGTGACGAAGCACATCCGCACTAAGAACCCTAGAGTTATTCGAGACTTGACGAGCGCAATACCGAAGTTGATTCGCCTGGGTATGACAAGTTGTCTTGAGCAGTTAATAGTTCGAGTTCCACCTAATGTCGCGCTTCGAGAAACACGGTTTGCGGGTGCTGTGGACTTGGGAATGACCGAAAGTGTGTTGACACAAAGACTCGAACGTCTGCAGTACCAACAAAGGATGCACTCGCAAATATCCGAGCTAGTTCGTGACCCTGTTTACCAGGGCCGCGCCATGAGAGATGTTCCGGGATTTGATCAGCAACGAGAATGGACGTACGCCCGTTTTCATAGACGGGCCGTTTTTGTCAATGCAAAGCCTTCAGAAGACGATCAAAGAGAAGTGAATAGACTGCTTCGTGGGGCCCAACAACCTCAGCTTGTAGAACAGCAGGTTGCTGAGGCTCGGGTTGTTCTCAATCTGTTGCAGGACTTCGTCCGCTGGGTTGATTCAGAGGATCTAACGGGCAGGGAGTGGACCGTCGGCTTGCTGAGTTTCTACACGATGGGTGTACGGGCCATTCGATCCCTCCTTGAGCGACACTTCAACTCGACATTCGATGGTGGCGAAATGGAAGTTGGCGCATCCAGACGTGTCAAACTCCGACTTTCAACCGTAAATGCATTTCAGGGACGAGAAGTTGATCTGGTCTTTCTCTGTATTGGAAACAGCAGACTCACTGCTTTTACGAAATCAGTTAACAACGTGAACGTGGGTTTAACCCGTGCGAGGTACCAACTAGTCCTGGTGGGAGACCAAAGTGGAGTAGCGAAAAGCGGAAAGGGTTTTTTGCTTGGTCAATTGGCCGCTGATGAGGCACTGTTCTGGGGGCATGGCATATGAGAAGTGCCTCCGGGTTAGTCGTTTCTCGGAAATGCGAGATGCAATTCCCACTCTGTAGAGCTGTCTTTGTCGGCGAACGTTCTCTCAGACTCTCTCGACCATTTCACTATTCATTCCTGGTGTCCATCGTGGAATTCGGAGGTCAAATTTCAGTCGATGAAGCCACCAATCATCTCCTTCCCGACGTACCAGCATCGGTCATGCGGTCGGTTGCACGCGAACTACAGCAGGAAGGGCTCATTGAGCTTGTTGAGGATCTCGTTGTCCTATCTGAAGCAGGGCTCCGATCTCTCGCAGACGGCCGAATTCCGTATGTAGAACCCGGAACCTGGACAGTCGACTGGATCAGATTCGGGGAGGACGTACAAATCCTGTCAATTTCAAGAACTGTTTCGCAGTCGAGAGGTTTGAGGGATGCTCGGGAGCAACTTCGACATGACGAAGAGGGTCGAATTCTTCAATCAATGAATCGGATTCAGGTTCCCGAGTCTATCTTCGAATCCTGGCTACTGTCAGCCAAAGACGGTTGCGAGGTAAGGCTTCGTGACCCATCATCCTCTGTCGTCGGCGTCCAGACCAAGGAGTATGTCAGCATTCTCACGACGATTAGAGAAGGTGAGCGTAAAGAGATAGAGCTACGAGCCGAAGAAAACTCGGTGCATGTTGAGGTTGAGCCGAAATTTGAAACGTGGATTACCGATGCCATTGACAGAATTTGTGCGGAGTTCGATCTCACCCGCCATCCCGATCAACTTTCAGATCGCGAAATATTGGAATCTCGATTTTCGATATCAGTTGACAATCAAAAAATTGGCGAGTGCGGAGTTCTCGGATCGCTTGTGATGCACGGAATTCCCGTTTTCCCGGACATTGGGGATTCCCGCTTGTGGATACTGCGCCTTGTCTCCATCTTGCTCGGAGGTGTGGCGGATTCAGCAGAGTGGGCGACAACGCTCGAGAAGGCCAAGGACTGGAATCACGTCTTGGCGAGTTTCGAGCCGATTTCGCCTTTTGACGTGATAGCTGACCTGGAAAGGCGTGGCATGCAGCACTCAACGACCTGGTGGAACATCGTCGCAGCTTTGGACTGGCAACTTCTATGAAGGGGAGTCTGGCCCCTAGAACGAAATTGGTGGTTGGTTCGAAGTCTTCACCCAGTATCCGTGACTTGGTCTTACAAATGATCGGCGACGCTAATGACGTTGTCATCATCGGGAGTTTTCTCTTCACATCGTCTTTGATTGCCGAATCTCTTCGTCAGGCTTCGGGGCGTGGTGTGCGTGTATACGTCATGACTGCGGCGACTGCTGGCCTTGCACTTCGAAAGAGGTTCGTTGAGCCCCTCGACAAGGAAAAAGCGAAACTACACCGGTTGATCCTTCGAGAGATTGTTGGTCACTGCAGAGTTCGTTCGTCCGACCATTGGCACGCAAAGTTTGTGTTAATCGACCCGAACTCGAGTAGCCCTCAGGGCTGTCTGTTGTCGTCGAATCTTAATGACGGAGCGATGCTTTCGAGCCCCGAAGCACTTGTGGTTCTTGGACCAGAGGAAGTGAGCTACTGCTATCAGGCAGCACGAAGGGAATTTTGGTCGGCGCAATTTGAATTATCAGACTCCTCTGCTTTGTCAAAGCCAGGTAAGGAGTATGCCCTTACGAGTGATGATTCTTTAGCAACGATGTTCAACACTAGTGGTGATTCCAACACGATTATTCAGGAAATTGTTGCCCGAATCGACCGATGTGAGGAGAGTCTGAGTTTGTCGTCCTATCAGTTTTTGCCAGGCAGTCCCGTTATAACAGCTGTGAGGAATGCAGTTGCGAGAGGCGTTAGTGTGCGGATTCTGGCACATCCTGACGGTAGGAAGTTGAATGTTCAGGCTCTTTCAACGATTTCTAAGGTCGGTGGCGATGTACGAATGTTGCCTTGGGTCCACGCCAAGTTTTGCTTGTGCGACAACCTCACAGGACTCTTTACAACACAAAATATGGAAGAGTATGTGTCCCCTGAAATTCGACGGTTTGAATTGGCTCTCGACCTCGACCCTGAGCGACTCAGAGAGACGTTTCTTTGGTTTAACTACTGGTGGGAATGTGCAGAAAACATTGATGACCGCCAGGTCTAGTTCCAGTTTCCATGTCGGACGAGGTAGTGAGGTCCAATGAATCCGACATGCATTTTCCCAGTCTTCCCCCTCGTATCGTCATAGAAATATACGCGTGGAATATGGCTGTTGCCCGTTTTCTGAATCTTGATGTGAGATCTCATGATGCACCTTCCCGTCTCTGATACTTCTGTGTCGATGGGGAATGATCGGTCTGCCATTAAGTCAAAATTGTTCGTAGTAGTCTCGGCTTCGTGCATAGAAATTTTGCTCTCCGAGTAGAACCCAGTTCGTCGACACCACGAATAGAAATCTTCGTTTGCGTGAGCTTTCGATGACGACTCGGCAAAAGATTGAAGAGCGGCAAGAGCCGTTGCGAGTTGTTGAGCCCAACTCTCTGCGTTCATGTTCCTGTCAAGGTCTTCAATCTTCTGCTCGGCGCCTTGCGGAATTGATACTAGGTCAAGCGTCTTCCGGGCTTCTTCTATCACCTTCGTGAGTGTTCGTCGCTTCCTTACGTTTGAGGGTAGCGGGATAAAGAGATTCGGATTCTCTACGAGAAGTTGAGTGAGCTTGTCCTCTAATTCAGTGACACGCTGTGTCTGTTCTTTGAGCATTTCATTGCTGTTCAACAGCTCTTCGATTCTCGTGTCGACTTCGCTTTGCAGGCGTTTGAATTCGTCATCGAGGTTCCCAGACCCCTGAAATGAACGTTCGATCCCCTCAAAAGGGAGTGGGCCCAAAAGCTCTGAAAAATTCGACCAGAGTTCGGGAATGTCCGGCCATTGAGAGGTGAATCCCAGCCGACGATTAAGGAGTTGACCAGCATCTCTTGGGTTGGGAGATAAATCCTCTTCGATGATGCGAAATATCAGCCGGGGGTCATCCGGGCTATCGTGCGCCCCGGGCATTACTAGCAGGACATCGCCAGGGGTGATGTGAAGGTCCGGAATCACGATGGAGTTGTATTGCTCTACGAGTTCCAATGTCTCGATTACAAACACAGCCACCAACCCGGCGAGGGTTTCTGATGCCCTCGTGGCTCTCTGCGTAACGAGGTGATGATTCGTTTGATGGGTTGCGAAGAGAGCAAGGGGCAATTTTCGATCATCGGATCTCAGCCAGCGAAAAAGCTTGAAGACCGATTGCGCGTCTCGAATCTCAGACGGTTGGACATCGAGTAGATCGGATCCGATCATTGGAGTGCCACCCGACAGAAGCAGATTTTTGACAATTCCGGGAGCAGATATTCGGGATTGGGAGATGTCCCGAAGGTCCACGTCGACATCTACCCAGACGTTGGTGGTGTTGAGACCTTTGATGAGAGTTGCAGTTGTTGTCCAAATCTCACCCGAGGACGGCCTTGGCGCACTCAAGCGGATACGAAGAAGTGTGCCGGCAGTTGACTCAACAACCCAAGTATCTAGATGTTCGGACTCTGTTGAAACTCGTTTGTTCTCCAATGGAGCAATTGTTCGCCCGCGAGATCGGAGCCAGGACGTGGCGGCATCAAGGAATTGGGAGTTGGTGAGGTTGACGTCGTTCCAAACCGATCTGTAGACGAGCATGGGGGAAAGATTAGTTGGGGGGCGGACTTGGCTATTGTGGGCCAGCCCTGGTACCTGCCGCCTCTCTCTGGTTAAGGGTCCGTCTCAAAACGAGTTTTCCGCGGGGACCATCTACGGTGAGGGGCGTAAACGTAGGAGGTCGACGAGTAGTCGCTGAATGGGCATCACGAGATCACGGGCTCGGTCGATCGAGGCCACGGAGTCGAAGTGTCGGCCCAGCAGTGTCTGCCTTGCCCACTCGCCAAGTGACACGCCGAGGTAGGTGGCTCCGGGTTCACGGAAGGGGCCCATGCTCGGCACTCCGGTCCACTCGCCGTCGGTGAACACCACGACGAGGTGACCAGCTTTGCCGTGTCGCTGGTTGGCCAGGTCTTCGAGTGCCTCGAGCGGATGGGTCCCTCCTTGGCACGAGACGATCACTTCCTCGGTCGGGTCGAAGGCGTCGACGACCAGAGACGCGGAATCGGCGAAGGTGGTCACGGTGCAGGGGATGCCCAACTGTTCGCAAGCGAATCGCACACCAATAGCGGCGACGCTGAGCTCGGTGATCTGTTCGCTCATCGAATACGACACGTCGAGCACGAGTGACACGGCGAAGTCGTGGCCTGGCTGGGCTTCGTCCTGTGCGTCGCTCCAGTAGTCGGTGTCGCCGGGGGATCGCAGAGCGAAGGTCACCGGGTCGAGCACGCCTTCCTCGAGGCGGAACGTCCAGCCCGGTTCCACTCGGGTCATGAGCGGTTCGAGCACGTCGAGCATTCCGGCCTTCACCTCGTGAGCGGCGCGCCTCTGTTCCGGGGTCATGGGAGTGGTGGTCAGGTCGCGGGCCAGACCCCGCCCGAGCGCGACGTTGAGCGTGGTGACAATGTCGTTCACCTGGGTTTGTGACACCGACTTCTCGACCGATTCCTTCGCGGTGG
>VFQT010004300.1_pt1 | contig 12054 bp, 12 predicted proteins | sample 3512381 | NCBI WGS metagenome assembly VFQT01 (sample SAMN10412376, study PRJNA504923) | tailings metagenome | isolation source: Relicate 2 Philex TSF3 active mining site | place: Philippines: Tuba, Benguet | collected 2017-08-29 | reverse complement strand
ACTATTGCATTGGAAGCGGCTATTTGTGATTTGCCAGTGATACATGTTGGTTATGACCTATATACGTACGGTCACCGTTTCAATCTGACTACTTCCTTTCAACAGCGTCAGACCCATAATAAAAGGAAACTTCGTATTGCAGCATCTCGCGTGGCTAAAAATGAGAGTGATTTAATAAGGTATGTTACGATGTATTTAGAAAATCGAGCTCTTGATTCTGAAGCGCGCAAAGAGTATGCAGTGTCTGAATGTGGAGAATTGGATGGGAAGTCTGGTGTTCGACTAATTGAAATGATCAAGAGCCGTTTGTAAAGGAGATTACTATATTATGATAAAAAAAATAAAGCAGGAATTATTAAAGTATGCGTATTATTTCCCCGATGTTCAAAGTCGGTTGGATGCGAAGCGTCAATCTGAAACTTTGGCAGAATGGGAGAAAAACCCTCACCCTTCTATGTTACCCCATCTCTTAAAACAGGAAGTGCTTAGGAAGTATGCGCTGGATTATCATCTTGTTAATTTGGTTGAAACCGGTACCTATCTGGGTGAAATGGTTTATGCCTTGAAAGATATTTTTAAGAATATCTATTCGATTGAATTAAGTGAAGAGTATGCAAATAGGGCGAGAATTTATTTGCGAAGACAAAAAAATGTGAAGATTTTTCAGGGCGATAGTGGCGATGTGCTTGCCGAATTGTTACAAGATATTGACCAGCCAACTCTTTTTTGGCTTGATGGACACTACTCTGGAGATAATACAGCCAGGGGGGACAAAAACACACCTATTCTAAAAGAGTTAAGACATATTTTGAGCGCAAAAGATCTTAAGCATATAATACTTATAGATGATGCGCGGCTCTTCGGAAACTCAAATGATTATCCGTCTTTGGACGAACTTAGTTCTATTGTAGAGTCTTTTCGAAAAAATCTTAAGATCATTTCCGAGAACGATATTATAAGGATTACGCCTCAATGACGAACTTCCCTTTAATAACGATTGGCGTTTTGAGTTGGAACCGCTTCCATTATTTACGTGCCACTCTTGATTCTGCCAAACGTTGTATCCAATACCCAAATATCCAATGGATCGTAGTAGACAATGTTTCTACAGAACCGGGATTAGCAGAGTATCTTAAGGGGTTGGATTGGGTCGATGAGCTGATATTCATGAAGTCCACACATGTTGATGCCATGAATGAAATCATCGCCCGTGCAAAAGGTGAATTGATCTTAATATGGCCCGATGATATTCAATTCGTTTTGGAGGGCGATTGGATGAAAGATTGTGTTGAGGTGCTTATGAAAACCCCTCAGATTGGAAGTTTATGTTTAAGCTTCCAAAGGCGCAAAACGATCGAGCAGGTTTGGGGGCAAAATCCATTTAACTGGACGGAGATCAAGGGAGGACTTAAAGAGATCGCGCGATTTGGCTTGCATGCCCGCTTTCAAAAGCGATTGGTTTCTTCACGTGGGTTTCCCATCCTTACATACGGCTGGAAAGAAGATGGCATTGCAGGGGCTGGGATTTGCTCTTTGACACGAACAGAGATTTGGAGAAAGCTAGGTCCATGGAAGCTGAACCCTGAAAAAAATGATATAGGAGACTCAAGTGGTGGCGGGGAAGCGGAAATGTTATCACGTTGGGCAAAATCAGGCATGGCTTTGCAAAGGGCTATAACGGTTTTGTCGGCAAGTGCAGATATCATCAATGATGATATCGGTGCAAAAGCAAAATTGCGTGGTAATAAACGTTATGGCGTTTATACTCCCCCATCGCAAGGTGAATTTTATTATCGGATCTTCAGACAGGAAGAGACTGGGCATCTGGCAGTTAATAAATTGCCGATACCTTTTGAAGAATTTGTAAAACCTATCGGTTTTGATCTGCCTTTGGATGAACAGGGCAATTTGTTGAAAAGCGGTATGAACACCTCGGTTGTTACCACAATTGAAAAATAAGTGTTTTCTGATCATCTATTCATTGCGAGGATATATACATGAACGATTTGCGCGAATTATTTGTTAATGGAAAATGGTACCATTGCTTTAGGTATGACGGTATGTTGTCAAATGGCGTATATGATATTGAACGGTATATCCCTTATTATGAATTTAAGAAGAGCTTTGTCGGAAAAACCGTTCTAGATGTGGGTTGTTCTGATGGCTATTTTTCGTTGTGGATGAAGGAGCATGGTGCTGCTCGTGTCTGTGCAGTTGACTCTAATAAATACGATGGGTCTCTTGCTGTTGAGGCATCCAGTTCTAACGTCAAAAATTACGAACAGAAATACTCACAGTATGTAAATGACTTTATGGAATTTCGTTCTGTCTATGAACGATTTGGGTTGAGTAATGCAAATAAACTCCTCTTGATGGCAAAACTGAAAACTCTTGATGTTGAATTTCAAAACGGCAATGCTTACAACTTAGCTCCCTATGGTGAGTTCGATTTTGTGATGTGCAACGACCTGTTGGAACATCTCCGTGACCCGATCACAGCAATTGAACAGTTATTTTTTGCTACAAAAGAAACATGCATCATTGCTGTTTCCTCTGCAATGAAAACTAACTGGTTAAACCGTCAAAAACCATTATTGACGTATCAAGGTCATATTTCTGGCGGATCGTTCTATAGTTTGTCCGAGGCGGGTGTTATCGCAATGTGTCAGGCGGCAGGTTTCAAGGATGTGCGTGTGGTTAGTCGCTTTGAGATGGAAAATCGGATGCATCGTGTAAAAAATCCTCATTTTGTCATTCACGCGTCAAAATAACATGCCAATGATCCTACCAGACCGCCTTGATTATTGGAAAACAAAAGATTATCTCACCTATCGCCGTTTGTGGTTAGATGTAGGTCTTGTTGCCTTTTCGGCTGATATGCGTGGTGTGGTTTTGGATCTTGGCGGAATACGCGAGAACAAACGTGGAACATTTCAGCCTCCCGAGACGCAGGCAAAGGCATGGTGGTATGTCAACCTCAATATGGATACAAAACCGAATGTGTTTGCTGATGTTACTCGTGTGCCTGTACAGTCTCGCAGCGTGGACTATATAATTTGTACGGAAGTGCTTGAACATCTGAAAGATCCGCAAGCCTGTGTGGATGAAATACATCGCTTGTTGCGTGCTGACGGTGCAGTGTTGGCATCTGTGCCGTTTTTTTACCCAATGCACGCCGATCCCTATGACTTTCAGCGCTTTACCGAGGATGGGTTGCGTCACTTGTTTAGGGATTTTTCTTCGGTAGAGGTATTACGCATGGGGGGGTATTTGGGTGTGCTGGGAATGCTGGTGGAATTGGGCATTACAGGTGTACAAGGAAATGGACTATTTCCCCGCTTTACCCGTTGGGGTATGAAGTGGCTGTCACGTGCGTTGTGCCGTACTGACTTGGTACTTTGGGGTCGCGAAAACGTACATTGGCAAAAATATACTACTGGTTATTTTGTATATGCGAGACATCAAGAGAGTGAAAATACCTAATAAAATATAAAAAATTCCCGTCCTTCTGGTTTCTAGGTTATTCGTTCGACCTACCCAATTATGTAAGCTATTCAATTCTTGTAATAGTTTGCACGATAAGGTCGCCCCTATGAAATCTCTGTGTAGTGTGCAAAGTGAGTTGTTAAGTCATGGGTTACAATCGCTGCCTGGGTAAGTCTGTTCCTATAAACCAGTGTTGAATTTGCAAAGCACACGAATAATGAAAAAATCAATATTGTAGATGTATTTTGCGTCACAATAATTTGTTGAGCAGAAAATGAGAGGAACCATGCTTAAGTTTCACTTTTTATACCAACTGAAAAATTTGACCTTACGAACCCCTTTTTCTTATGGGTATTATCGAAAATTAAAAAATCATCGTGATACTTCTTATAATCATGAGCGGGATAAACATCCGGTTCGTACAAAACATCATGATAAAGAGGGATGGAAACCTGAATTCGAGGGCGAAGTTCGTTATCGCGACTATACCTCATACGAAGAGTATATTACTCATCAATCACAAAAATTTGATGAAATTCTTAAGATGAGTGGTGGGTTCAGTAACAAGATTATCCTTTGGTATCGCAAGACTTTTTATAAGCGTTTTCGTCATTTGTCATCTTTTTTAGATAAGGATGCTGTTATTCTTTGTCTAGGGGCGCGGCAGGGAACGGAAGTGGAGGTTCTGTGGGACCTAGGGTATAAGAATGCGATTGGGTTGGATCTGAATCCTGGACCAGATAATCCTTATGTCAAAGAAGGTGATTTTATGAATTTGAAATTTCCTGATCGTTCTGTAGATATGGTTTATAGTAATTGTGTTGATCATGCATTTGAACTTGATAAGTTTTTTCAGGAACACGCACGTGTCTTAAAACCAGGTGGATATGCAATCTACGATATTAATGTTTCCGACCAAAGATTTGGTGTGTTTGAAGCTGTTGAATGGGAGTCGGACGAGACCCTTTTCCTTCTTGTACTTAAGTATTTCAGAAATCTGCTGCATTTGGAGGAAAGTGGAAGTTGGAAGTGGATACTGTTGCGGAAATAAATGAAGGTTTCCAGTCAGTGTATTTATAGTTCTTGATATGATTTGAAGAGATTCTTTGCCAACTGCCTATCTACTCGAAAAGAGGATGTGAAATGAGTTCTACCCAAATTATAGGTAGTGTCCAAGTGAAGAATGAAGATATATATGTTGCACAAGCTATACTCAACATTCTTGATTTTTGTGATACGGTCATAATTACTGATAATTTATCCACCGATCGGACGTATGAGATATGCGAACGATTGGCTGGACAATATTCAAAAATAAAATTAAAAAGTATCATGCATCCACGTGATGCTGCGGTTCTCCTTGAACCGTATTATGGAACAAATACATGGGTTTTTGGTGTGGATGGTGATGAAATTTATGATCCTCAGAGACTTCTAATTATGCGAGAGCGCATAATTAGTGGTGAATTCTCTGGCTTTTGGTGTGTTCTTGGTAATGTGTTGAACGTTACATCGCTTGATATTAAGCGAAAAAAGGCCTATGGTTATCTTGCTCCTCCTTCGAGATCTATGACCAAACTTTACAATTTCTCCCTGATTGAAGACTGGAAAAATTGTCCTGAAAGATTGCTGGGAGATGAGGTGTTTTTCAAAAAAGGATTTCATGTTGGGCTCAGAAATTCCTTATACAAAGATACTAGCTGGGATCAAGCGGATTTTCGATGCCTTCATATGCCATTCATGAAGAGAAGCTCCAGACAAAAAATCCGGCTCTTAAGAACCCGATTGAATCCTGATGAGATTAATTATGTTAACCTTCAACCTACACGGTTTTTAAAATTTTTTCGCAGAACAGAACTTTTGATAAATCAATTTCTTGGCAGAGATTGGAAAAGTCAGAAATATCGGCGCGGACCACGAGTGGTGAAGGATGTTGCTTCATTCTTTACTGGTTAAGGTGCATTAAAAATGGAAGTTTGTATCTTGATTTCAACCTGCAATAGATACTCTAAACTGGCATCATTGACAGTTGAATTAATCAATAAGCACTGGAAGAATCATCCCCCAGTGTTTGTTTGTGGGCTTGACGACCAATATTTGAATGGTGCCTATGTATTGCCCTTAATGGTTGATGGGAAAGATTGGGTGGGTATTGTCCGGTCCGCAACCGATCACTTGATTGGGCTAGGATATAAAAAATGTTACCTGATCCTTGAGGATCACATTCCTCTTGGCACTTGTAATGAGATACATTTGAACACTACCTTGCCTGCACTTATGAATGAACTTGGTGCTGCTTATATTGGTCTGCATGGCTGGGATCAGAACACGACTTCAGATGGGATACGGTTAGGCAGACGATATAGATATCTTCAGCATCAGTCAGATAATTTTTTATGGCGTTATGCCCTTCATCCCGCATTGTGGGATACCCGTGCACTCGCAGGAATTTCCTCTGTCCTAATGGATCCAGGAGACGACTTGTCGTTGAGGAGTGCCTGGGCATTTGAACGACGTGCCGGTACACTTCAAACGAATGAATGGGGACCTTCATATCGTGTGTGTGGATTGGGAATGTTGGGAGGGCGGGATAGACTTCCCCGCAGTGTCAATAGGCATATCAAATTCCTTCTATTGAACACTTTGCTTTGGGTTATAAAGATACTTTTTGGTAAAACGGTGCAATCAAAAGCGGTCAACTTTTTTATGCATGAACTATTATTCTTTGATGGTCCCTATCCAATGTATTGGAGCGGTGTGATGCAAAAAGGTAAATTAAACAAAAATCTTGAGAAATATCTGCTTGTCCACCGCCGCAGAGGTGATTTATCCCTTATTAAGGATGCATTACAATAAGTTCCTAATAAATAAAAAAATCTCACGGCATCAAAGTAACCGTGAGAATATGTGTTGAAGGCTAGACTATTTTTCGCGAATGCAAATTGAAAAACGGTCATTATGGACAAAATTGTATACAGCTCGTGCTTTTACGCGTGCTATCAGGCTTCGTTTAGTGATATGTCGCCAATCCTCTGTGTGATATTTGAACTTGAAGAACGCTTGCGGGTGCCGTCCGAACAATCTGTAATCATCTATGATCAACAATGCCTTTCCCTTAAATAGTGTGTTGATTGCATCGAGTTCTTCAAAAAGAGGCACGTCTTTTGGTCCACGTCCTGTGTTTTTGCTGGACCAGTGCCCATCTAAAAAGAAGATGGCATCACCTTGTATATCATGCAAGATGATGGGTAGTACAGTACTGCTGTCTCCAAGATGAAATGTTATTTTTGAGCCATTGTATTTGGCTTTGCAATTTTCGTAGAATTCCTGTTTGATTTCGATAGTGTGCAGTTTGTCGAACATGTGTTCCATTGCAAAGATAGTGTCGCCCCGGTATGTGCCGGTTTCAACAAATGTTTGAAAGGAATTTCCCTTGAAGGTCGATAGATCTATGATTTCTTTGAGTTGTTCTTTAGTTAAACTTGGCATGGCGGTATTATGACACTTATTTTCAATAAGTCAAGGAAAAGATTTATATGATTAATTATCTGGTTAGGAAGCTCTCGTTAAAATGGGCGTGCTAAAAGAAATTAATAATTTTTTTACTTGGGCGACCGGTTGGCTTTCATCTGCCGACCTGTCCATTTTCCATGAATTTGCTCCGCCTCCTACTGGAGGCGGGCACCAGTTCTTGCGTGCGTTCTGGAAGCATGCAGAGATGCACAGAATTCGTGTTGAGAACAATCGTGTTTCCCGTACTACACAAGCATGCCTTTTCAATTCATTTAACTTCGATGTGAACCGCCTCAGTCTGATCAGACGTGACTCGGTGTTATATGTCCATCGAGTGGATGGACCCATTGACGTCTACCGTGGGCGGGATGAAGGTGTTGATCGTGGCATTTATGCCGTCAATCAAAAATTTGCAGAAAAAACAATCTTTCAATCGCAATACAGCTTGAGAAAACACTTGGAACTTGGGATGCAATTTCGCAATCCAGTGGTTATTATGAACGCTGCTGATCCTGAAATATTTCATTCTCACGGGCGGAGCGATTTTTCCCGCGATCGCAAAACCCGCCTCATTGCATCCAGCTGGTCAGATAATCTCAACAAGGGCGCGTCGGTCTATCAATGGTTGGATGCACATTTGGATTGGGAGCGATATGAAATGATATTCGTTGGACGGAGCCCTGTTCAATTTAGGAATATTCGCATGATACCAGCTGTGGATTCTTATAGAATGGCAGAATTGTTTCGTGATCATGACGTTTATCTGACAGCTAGTAAAAATGACCCTTGTTCTAATTCGCTGATCGAAGCTCTGACCTGTGGTCTTCCGGCGATTTATCTTCAGAGTGGTGGACACCCTGAGATTGTGAAACAAGGAGGGCTGGGCTTTGAAGCAGAGGAGCAGATTCCCGAACTTCTTAATGAAATGATTGATAAATATGAAAAATATCACTCTTTGATTTCTGTTCCAGCCATTCAAGAGGTCAGTGAAGAATACTTGAGAGTACTGGAATTGCTGTAGTATGAAGCTTGTGTTGGAATATACTGCTAAAAATTTTCTTAAAACCGTTTCATGGAATTGGAAACCATATTCTCGTTTGATCCTTTACGGTGATAGTGTGGGCTGGTCGTTAGATTGGGATATGCGCGAACTTTCTCGTATTTCCCGCAGACTTGGTGTACGTTTGGCTCGCCCGATTTGGAAACACGCTGCAACACCGCAATCATTTTTCTTTGCAAGCCAGTTTTTTCTTGAAGATGATGCCTGGTTCCGTTTTTTGCCGGGTCGTATTGCCTTCTCTTATTTCCATGGCTTGCCAAATACTGGCGATGAACTGATGGATCGTGTGTACAACGGATTACACACTCACCATGAACGCATCACTCGTGTTCAAGTGACACATACAGAAATGTATGATGTCACATTAAGCACAGGCATCGACCCTTCCAAAGTATTTCTTATTCCGATCGGGATCAATCTTGACTATTTTCCGAAACAGACCCCGGAACGAAGGAAAGCGAACCGCGAAAAACTAGGCATTCCACAGTCAGCTTTTGTGGTTGGCTCTTTTCAAAAAGACGGCGTAGGCTGGGGTGATGGTATGGAGCCAAAACTGATCAAGGGGCCGGACGTATTCCTTGAGGCGATCCGTCAGTTAAGGCATGAAATTCCAGAATTGTTCGTGCTGTTGACGGGACCTGCTCGTGGTTATGTAAAACATGGGCTGGAAGAATTAGGTGTGCCGTATAAACATACTTATTACAAACATTATCCTGAAGTGGCAGAAATGTTCTCAGCGCTTGATCTCTATATTGTGGCTTCAAGACAGGAAGGCGGTCCTAAAGCAATTCTTGAAAGTATGGCGAGCGGTGTACCACTGGTTACCACTCGTGTAGGACAAGCCATGGATATCGTTAGGCATGGCGTCAATGGATGGATGGCAGATGTGGAAAATGCAGAAGCATTGGCGGCTTATGCATTACAGATTTACCGATCAGACACTGCTTCTCTTAATGCGATTCTGAAGGCTGGACGTGCCACCGCTGAAGCGAATTCCTATAGTTCACAAATAGCAATGTGGGATGCGTTTATGAACGGGTTTGTTGACCGAAGTTGAATCATGAAAACTGGACCGATCACCAATCTTAAGTATCGCTTCCCTGCTTTTTTTCGGGCTGTGTTTGCTTTGCGAGATTGGGCAAAGTCTCTTCCGACACGGGCGAAGGTTTCTGCCTTAAAAAAAGATAATACCGGACAGAAGGTTACCTATCTCAGCCCGAACTTTCCAAAACCGCCCGCAGTACGGAGCCAATTTGCGCATGGCGGTGCGGTCAAGTTGACCTATCTTGCAGAGAATTTTCCGCATCACTTTCCTTCTGCAAACCTGTTGTATGCTGTTAGTAGTGTGGCACACCCTTTGCAAATAGAGATTCTCCAAAAAGCCAAACGCAAAGGATTGCATATCGTCGTCAATCAAAATGGCGTTGCCTTCCCGGCATGGGATGGCGAGAACTATGAAGCCTCGAATCGTTCTTTGAGGCAATTGATCAGCTTTGCGGATTTCATAATCTACCAGAGCCAATTTTGCAAAGACAGCGCGGAGCGATATATCTTCCCGCCGGATGTGCCAAATGAGATCCTTTACAACCCAGTGGATACCCGCCTCTTCTCTCCCGATGCCTGCCCGGCAAAACCTGCGACATTGACCTTGCTTTTAGGCGGCAACCAATACGAAAAGTATCGCCTTGAGTTGGCGTTGCGAACGCTCAAAGCCTTGCATCGAGAAGTTCCCAATGCAAAATTGATCGTCACCGGCAATCTCTGGCTTCCACGAGATGAAGCAGAAGCATGGACAAAGCAAGCCTTGCAAGACATGAATCTAATTGAGCATGTAATCTTTACGGGAACTTACGCCCAAACCGATGCACCTACTTTGTATTCACGGGCTCATCTTTTACTGCACACCAAATACGCTGATCCATCACCAGGCTTGGTGTTGGAAGCGATGGCATTGGGAATGTCGGTTGTATATTTGAATAACGGCGGTGTGCCAGAGTTGGTTGGCGATTCAGGGATGGGTGTGGAAGTGAAACACGACTGGAATCAGATCAACCTGCCTGAGCCGCAAGCGATGGCAGATGCAGTCATGCAAGTCTATGCCCGCCGTGAGGAATTTTCGCAGAAAGCACGTCAGCGGGCTGTGGATTTGTTCTCTTTGGAGAAATTTGTTGCTAAGCACAAAGAAATTTTCGATAAGGTTTTGAATTCCTGATGAAAATTTCTGTCATCATTTGCACTCGCAATCGCTTTGACGATTTTATGAAAACTCTACCATCCGTCGCGGCGCAGACTCGTCTGCCGGATGAATTGATCGTGGTCGATTCCTCGGATGAGAAGAAGCTTGAGGCATATCTCACTTCGGTTAAGTTGTCTTTCCCTGTCCGCTATTTTCACACCCAGCCCGGCTTGACCTTGCAACGCAATCATGGCATCCATGAATGTTCTAGTGATCTTATTTTTTTCTTTGATGATGACGTAGATTTAGACATAAACTATCTCGCTGAAGTTGAAAAAATATATACCAATGATGCAACTCATGCAATCGGCGCAGTTGGCGGAAAGATTATTAAGACGTACTCTTTTCTATCTGCACGACAGAAACTTGAACAATTTACTTTTTACGTTTTGCGCCTCATCTTCGGTGTAGTCGGAATCCATAATGGAAAATTCTATCCTTCCGGCATGCCCTCGCACCCACACGCAAACCAGCCAAGCGGATATATCGAATGCCTCTCCGGCTGTTGTATGGCATTTCGGCGCGAAGTGTTTGAGAAAGCAAAATTTGACGAAGCTCTGGCTCATTACGGTTTGATGGAAGATGTGGATATCTCCAAGCAGACTCTCGACGCAGGTTATAAGATCTATTATCAGACCTCCGCGACCCTCATCCATAACGAAAGCCCGATGAACCGGATCAAAGTTCAGCAATGGGCGGAAATGAGCGTTGTCAATTATGATTATCTCTTCCGCAAGAGTTGGAGCAAAGACCTATGGCGCTGGTTCTTTTATTATTGGGCACTGATCGGTCTGTTTGTTGCGAATTTTCACAGCCTCAAAGGCTTGACCGGCACATTCAACGGACTGAAGAAAGTTTTTAGTAAATGAAACGCGCACTCATCACTGGCATTTCTGGTTTTGTTGGTAGGCATCTTCATGAAGAACTCCTTCATGAAGGATGGGACGTTTTTGGATTCGACATTCGCCCGGCGGGAGAGAAAGTCTTTGTCGGTGATCTATCAGACCGCGCGGCTCTGACCCGTGCCGTAGATGATTTCCAACCCGATGCCGTGTTTCACCTTGCAGGCATTATCAAATCACAAGACCCGCAAGCCTATTACACCTCCAATTTGTTTGGGACCTTAAATCTGCTTGATGCTGTATTAAGAATGGAGAAGCGACCCAAGGTGGTGCTGGCAAGTTCGAGTGCAGTCTATGGGCTGACCAAGAGTGAGCGACCGATCACAGAGCGTTCACCTCTGCGCCCTGTCACCGAGTATGCCGTAAGCAAGATGGCGCAGGAGACGGCGGCTCTGCGGTATCATTACGCGTTCGGGTTGGACGTGGTCATTGTGCGGATGTTCAACCTGCTCGGACCTGGTCAATCGCCCGACCTGGCTTGTTCGGCGTTTGCGCGTCAGATCGCGTTGGCAGAGATTACAGAGCAAAATGAAATTGTCACCGGTAACCTCGATGCCAAACGTGATTTTGTAGATGTGCGTGATGCGGCGCGTGCCTTTGCTTTGCTCGCAGAAAAAGGCGAAGCTGGGCAGACCTATAATATCTGTTCGGGGAACGCGGTGGCAATCCAGCAATGCTTGAGTGAGATGATGCTCAGGTCGAAGAAACAGCTATTGGCTAGGGTTGATCCGGCGCGAGTTCAAAAGAACGATGTACCTGTGCAGGTTGGAAGTTTCCAGAAGGTGCAAAAGGCTGCGGGTTGGAATCCGCGCATTTCTCTAAATGAATCTTTAACAGACTTGCTTAACGATTGGCGT